>OOCS01001354.1_pt1 | contig 9608 bp, 19 predicted proteins | sample 1671411 | NCBI WGS metagenome assembly OOCS01 (sample SAMN06348154, study PRJEB24527) | human gut metagenome | biome: human gut; feature: ankylosing spondylitis patient; material: feces | host: Homo sapiens | place: China | collected 2015-10 | reverse complement strand
TAGTTACCCACTTTTAAAAATTTTTATCTTTTTTGTGCCAGAAGAAAGAAAAAGTATCTTCTCGCCTCATAAAATTTTCTACGCCCCATCGGCACATCCATGTATTCATACGGCACACCAGACGTCACATTCTTCAGAATCCACGGATATATTTCTGCATCCGCTTCCATCGCAGTCTGATCGATCAACTCCGTGTCACGCTTAAGCTGTGCGATCCGCAACGCCTTTTTCTCTGTTGGGTTGCTGCTCGACGTTCCTCTCGGCATCCCGTCCTGACTGAAACCGTCTATGCCATAGTTCCTGTCAATCTCCTGCTTTTTCTGCCAGTATTGCAAACAGAAGTATTTCAGCTCATTGTATTTGTCTCTTGAGATATTATGATCGCTCAGCTTCATATCTCGCTTTCTGATCTCCACCGGCATCGCCTCCCCTCATGCATTTCCTTGCTATTATTTCCAGGATTTCACCGTCTTCATCATCGGTGTGTTCTATGTAATGTTCTATAATTTTGACTGATGCCAGTTTTGTCATCTTGCTCTTTACTGCGGCTGGTTCATGGAATCTTCTGGCTGCATCAGCATCAACACTCTGCTCCAGATGGTTATAATGTGCCCGCCGTTTGGCGTTCTTCTCAGCTGCTTTCATCCTTCATCTTCTCGCCCCTTTCATGAACGCCTCAACCATGGCTTTTTTCCAGCTTCTTTCGTATTGTCCACAGCAGTATGTGTTCACTGTAACATCTCTGAACTCTTCACTCTTCGGGCAATAACACATTCCCTCATCGTGGTATCTGCATGTGTTACACGTTCTGTCGTAATTCATCCCATTTCACCTCCCGCAATATCTTCCACAGCCACCATACTTCCGGAGATCTCCAGGCACACATGCAGTAGGTATGTGCATCTTCTGAATAGTGGTAATGGTTTCGTTCCAGATGTTCTCTTGCTTCCTTTTCGGTCAGAAACATCGTGTTCGGATACACAACTGGTCTGAACGAAATACCAACTATCCTGACATCATCATATCCATTATTGGCAAGAAATTCATTCACTTCCTCCGCTATCAAGTCCTCATACTCTTCTTCTCCATCTTCCGTATACATCAGTATAAAATCCAATATACACCCCTTTCCAATTTTGCAGTTTTCCCGATTGATATTGCAGTCTGACAGGATATTATCATTGAGGTACTTCACTGTTTCTTCCGTTGTGCTTGTAACGGTGCTTCCATCTGCTTGCAAGACAAGTTCGTCTGCGTTCTCATCGTCTTGCACTCTCTCGCTTCCCTTGATGACCCAGAATCTCGGTTCAGCCGTTTCTGTCGTGTCCTGCGTATTCAGTTCTTTCTGCAATTCCATCAAGAACTTAATGTCCTTATCATTCAGGCTTCTCTTTTTTGTAGTATCTTCGTGATACTGTAATGTTTTATGATATATTGCCATGTTCTTCATCCTCCCTGTATGGCTTCATTCAGATCTCGCAGACACTTTTCGCATGTTCCATTCACCATCATCGGACACGATCGGTATCCATCTTGGAACGTGGAAATCATTGCACGGTAACATTGTTCTATTTTCTGCCATTCATACTGTTCGAAATATGGGCATTCTTCTGTCGGATATAAGTTGCCGCCCCTGCACCAGTGTGCCTGCTCTCCTGGCTTATGACTGTCTGACCACAGATGCCTTTCCGGATAATGATCCGTGTATGGATCTTCCTGTGCTCTGTGATCGTCATAACACCCTCCGTAGGGACATCGCTCCGACCAGTAGTAGAGGCAGTAATAACACAGGCAATCACTGCGGGTCGCCATCATCCGTTTACTCCGCGTATTACATCTACATCATCGCATACCTTAGTAAGCCACAGCCTTCCGTCTCTTGTTATGTAATATGTTCCAGAAGAATTTTTTCCAGCAAATCCCCATTTTGCAAGGTCTTCCATAATCTCAATGTCATTGCCTCCAGCATCGTAGAAATTTCTCCATGAATGGAAATATATCAGCCCTCTATATGTACGTCTGTGCCCATCTTTATCAAGTCCTAACGCATGTCTTGCACATGCGATGTGCCTGTCTACACATCTGAATCGTTCCTCTTGATCCGCATCCTGATATTTCTCCTTGTCTGCCAGAGAAAGAAACATTTCTGCATCTCTCAGCCAATGATTTGCAGATTTTTGTGGCGTGAGAGTTTTGTATATTACATCTATAGTTCTTGTCTCTATTTGAATGCCAAGGCCAACAATCTTGTAATATTCACCCTTGAAATGTCGATATACGCTGTTTTCTTCCGGCAACTTATCAAACAATGTGTTATTGATCTCCATCTGCTTCATCCATCCGCCTCCACTTTCCGGACCTTGTACCGGACTCCAAAGCCCGGCATCGGTCCTTTTCTCGTTTTTCTGTACCTTTCATTTTTTCCGCGGTATTCCACTGTTCTGACGGTATTCTCACTGACTCCCAGCCGCCTTGCTAATGCCGCTGCCGTATCCTCAACGGCCAGCGGAAGCTCATACTCATCTGCGGTTACTGCCAGCCAGAAATACCGCTTTTGACCGGTCATGCGAATGGCAGCTCTTCGTCCAAATCTTCCGGAAGTGTCATAAACCCGTTCTCATCTACCGGCATCGGCTCCGGTCGTTCCTGGCTGCTCTCTTCCCGGTTTCTCTGTGCCGCCGCTTTGCTTTCTGCAAATTCCTGATCCTCAACCACCACGTCTGTTGTATAGACCTTATTGCCATCTCGGTTGGTATAGCTCCCGGTCTGGATGCGGCCGGTTATCACTACCTTCAAGCCCTGGCGGAAATACTTTTCTGCAAACTCTGCACTGCGGCCAAACGCCACACAGCTGATAAAGTCAGCACCCGCTTCGCCTTCACGCTTGTAGCGTCTGTCAACTGCCAGCGTATAGCGTGCAATTGCCGTGTTGCTCTCTCCGTTAGAATTACGCATCTCCGGGTCTCTGGTCAACCGTCCCATTAAAATTACTTTATTCATTCTTCATCCTCCAGATAATCAAATATCGTCCGCTGTCCCGGCATCGGTTTCTGTGCCTCTTTTGTACCACTTTCATTCAGAATAATTTTTCTGAATATGCTTTCAAATATCGGAACCGCAATACTGTTTCCTGCTTGTGCATATAGTGCCGTATAATATCTCCCCCTGCGTCTGTGTACTGCTTTGGCTGCCTCAAAATCTGCATCTGTATACCCCATTAACCGCCAGCATTCACGCTCCGTTAGATACCTGTATCTTCCGTTTCCACAGTCAATTACCTGTGCTGGTGTGCGGTCCTGCCTGGTTGTTATGGTATATGCATAATCTTTAATGACTGTTGCTCTCCGAATACTTTTCTCTCCGATACAGGAAAGAATAGACGGCTGTGTTACATCATATACATTTGAAACCTTTTCGTTATCTTCCAAAAAATCATTAATACTTCGCATTGGTGTCCGGATCAGGCTGTCAAAATCGAACTTTTCACCATTCAGGCCGCTGATTGTGAATACTCTCTCACGTGCCTGTGGCAGTCCAAATTCTCTCGCATCCAGAACATCATAGCTGTTCGTGTATCCTAATCGCTCCATCTCCTTCTGATATTTAACGAAATTTTCAATCATATGTTTCGATGTGACATTTTTGACATTTTCCCATATTACATATCTGGGTTTCCATTTTCCCATCTGTTCAATGATATGTATTGTTTCCCACATCAGGCTTGATCTTGTTCCGCTGCCCTGCTTTGCTCCTTTTCCACGGTTTATTCTTCCGTCTGACGCTCTTGCTTTTCCCTGGTGTCCAGCAATGCTCATGTCCTGGCATGGACTTCCGTGGATTAGGATATCTGGCTTCAAACTCCATCCAACAACACTCTGTGTTTTATATGCCAATTCCTCACGGAACATTGAATTGTATGAACGTACCGCCTTTTCGTTGATTTCCACATAGTCAATTGCTTTCGTCGGAATACCGAGGTTGCGGAGTGCACATCGCGGACTTCCGATTCCGCCAAACAATTCCAATATCTGAACTGGTTTTTCTACTATTTTCATGGCATACACACCTGTGCATTGCAGTCACGGATCTGGATCTGTGTATTTGTGCATGGCTTCCATTTCTGGATATACTCCACGGCTTCATAGTAGCGTTTCTTCGGCACGTTATTGCGAGCGTTCACATGAAAATAATGTTTCAGGTCGCGGTTGCACTCCGCGAATACTTTCTTGCCGATCTCGTTGTAGGCATTGCTGTGCTTGCCGCCCAGTGCGTCCAGGACTGCCTTGTTGACCTCATCACCAAGAACGACCTGCTCACCGTAGTCGATCGTCATATGGTTCTCCAGATCTGTCACGCGGTTATCAATCTTCACCAGCTTCTTATCATGCATCAGGATTGCTTTCATCTCTGGTGAATACTCGTCCATGTCATAGCTGCCAGTCTTTCGGATCGCCGGCAGCACTTCTGATGTAACCCAGCGTTTGAAACGCTTGGCTGACGGAAGCTTGCTGGATAAGACCAGACTGTAAAGGCCTGATTCATTTACGATTGTGAGTTCCTGCACACCTCCAAGGGTGTCACGTTTTGTTACCCCCTTATCTTCTTTGTCTACATGGTCTCCAAGTGCTTTTCGAGCATTACTATAACCAAGTCCATTAGCCACATCCTTTCCGACAAACCATGGCTCTCCATCAATATTGATCGTTCTGACCTGCCCAAACTCTTCGCTCTCAAAAATCTTCAACTGTTCCATATTGCCTCCTTACTCGTTCAACGTTCTTTCCAATGCGTCAAAATCATAGTCTCTTTGCGGAAATGCATTGAATGTATTCTTTACGGTTTTCTTTTCCTTCTTCTTGGTTGGCTGCTTCTTGACCGGGTAAAAACTCTTCCATCCTTGCACTGTAGCTTCTTCCACTATCATCAGCTGCTCTGCCATATCATCACTAAGACTTCCGAGCTTCTTTCTGAGCAACCGTACCTGGTAATCAGATAACTCCCTGCCGTTTTTTTCTTGACTGCTCAGGTATCCCTGAAAAGCTCTCTCAAGTTCTGGATCATCGAAAGTAATGTCCGGCGGAGCCGTATCTATATCTATATTTCTTTTTTCTTTTATTTCTATAGGACTTTCTTCGGAACTATTTTTATTTTCTTCCGAAGTAATTCGATTTTCTTCCGAAGTAATTCGATTTTTGGGTGCATTTAAGAAAGGCTCCCCTTCTTCCCCGTTTCCGAGGAGCCAGTACTTATCGCTATAGAGCTGTCTTTTCATGCGTTTTACGGCTATCTCGTAATAACGACGCTGAATCCCAACAGAGGTGATGATGTTTTCCGTCATGAGGCCATCATCAATGAGACCTATCTCAGAGCAGAAGTGCACCACTTGCACGACAGCTTTTTGCCCCTTCACCCACTTGTTGCCGATCATCCTTGTGATCATTCTCGATAGCTTATCCAGTGGGATCTCTGCGTAGTAACCTTGTTTGTATACGATGCATAGAATACAGTCGTATACGGTCACCCCCAGTGGACCATACCGGTCCAGGAGATCGAAGATCTTGTCATCTTCGTAAAAATCAATCATCTTCGGAAAGTAACCGAGTCCTTTTTTATTGGGAGCACCACGTCCCATGCCGGACACCCGCCTTTCCTATGTATTACTTAAGTTTCGCCAGCGTAACGCTTAAATGAGCTTCCTCACTGTACGCCTTTGTGACGCTCAGTTTTATGATCTGTGTATCATCATGGTATGCGATGCCGTTCAGGGCATCCAGCACAACCTTTGCGATGTTGTCACTGTCCGGCTTCTTTGCCGGCCAGATCTTCCCTTCCAGCATCTCTGCCCTTTTCTTCTTCGATATGCTCTTAGGCGGCTCAAAATACGCCAAGATATTAGCAACCACATACGCATCATCCGCAAACCGTTTCTGTCCGTATTTCTGTTGGAAACAGGTCTTGATCAGGTTTTCGTACAGCACCGTCTTTTCCGGTGTCACGCTGCTCATTTTGCCGCTCTTGCTGTTATAGAATGTCCTCGCCCGGGCTTTGCCCTGAGGCTTGCCCGGTACGGTGAACGTGAACAGCTTTGGTTCTTCTTTATTGTTCTGGCTGTCCATTTTCTACTTCCTTATATTCCTGGTCGATGATGTTCGGGTCTTCCTGCTCATTGACCACCTCGGACATATCGACGTTGATCTCGCTCTTGATACTCTCATCATTGTTCATCTGCATGACAAAATCTGTTTTCAGCGGTGCATATTTCAGGCATTTTTTAATAACTGTTTTCTTCGCCATCTCCTCATAGTTTGTTTTCCATGGGCTGTAGGAACTTCCGAAGCTCTGGCTGAACCGTCTCGCATGGTCGTCAACGTCTTCCTTGCTCATAACCTCAAAACCGAAGCCGCCATTTTTTGATTTCCAGAGTGCATATACAAGGATCAGGTTTCCTCTGTCTTTCAATGCCGGTTTGTGCACCAGCTTTGGATCCAGTCCCAGTTCATACTGAAAATCATCATTTTCATATACACACTGTGCCTGCACGGTCTGGATGTTTTCGTTGCGGTACACCATATCAATCAGCCCTTTGTAGCCGATCTGGAACTGGCACTCCAGCTTCCCTTTGTTTCTATACGGGATCAGGTACGCCTGTCCCAGCGGCGTGTTTGGTTCCAGCCCAAGCTGTGCTGCGTTCATCAGTGCCCCGAGGAAAGACATCTGCGAACACTCTGCAAGCTTTGGTGTGGTGTTCAGTGCGGATAATGCCATGCGTGTGAAACGCTCTGGTGTGATCACCTGCGGCAGAGCCTTTCTGATTTCCGGCTCCATTGCCTTGATCATGTCTGCAATGCTCATGTTTTTTGTCAGCTTCACTGCTTCATTCTTTCTGCTGGTCTTTTCTGCCAGTGCGTCTTTTACTGCCATCTTGCTTCCTCCTTATGCTCTCTCAGCTCTTTTTACGGTGAACCGTCTGCTTTCAGACGGTTTCAATACCTGTTTGTAGATTTCCGGGAAATCTGCTTTCAGCTGCTTCGAATCCACACGGTTCGCGGTCACGCTCTTCCAGGTGACGCGGTACAGATCCGATACTGCCATCTCTGCATCTTCCATATAAACCTTGATCTCCTGCTCAATCTGCTTCTTCTCTTTCTCCAGCTTGTCCTGAAGATCAACGATCTCTGCACGGCGTTCCAGTTTCTCGTCAAAATCAACCAGCGGGATCATCTTTTCCGGTTCGGAACTTCCGTAATACTTCTGCAGCAGTTCTTCCGCCGCCTTGCTTCCGTCCGGTGCCGGCATCTTGTCTGCCTTTACATTGTTCTGCCAGAAATCACTTTCAATATCGATCAGCATCTGGATCGTTTCCTCATCTCGCTCGATCTTTCGCCAGATGAACTCTTTTCCAAGCACCACGCAGGCGATATACCAGGCATCCGCTCCGGTAACTGCCATGTAGTGATGGCACTGGATCTCGTAGGATTCCGGGATATGCCCGTCTTTCCATTTGTCAGCTGAATAGGCAGACGCAGTTTTGCATTCCAGTCCGGCGTTTTCTCCAACGACCAGCCGGTCAACATTTGCCAGCATGAAATCATGATCCGGATGTCCATAGATCGCATTGGCACGGCGTACCTTTTTGCCGGTCTCTTCCATGAACCGACGGGCTACGTATTCTTCCAGGTCTCTTCCCTGTCTCATTGCTTCATTATCTTCTTTTTCTTCTACTTCTTTCTGCGTCTTGTCCTGGAAAACAGCGATTGCTGAACTGTACGGATTTAACCCGCAGATGCTTCCGGCATCACTTCCACCGATGCCCAGTTTTCTGTATCGCAGCCATTCTTCATGGCTCATATCTACTGTCGAAATTAATTTATGTAATTTCACTTGATTTACCTCCTATGTTTGCTCTATAATGAGCTTGAAATGTTATTTTTGTGTCCCGGATCGCCCGCCAAAGCACCGGGACTTTTCACTACCTCGAGTGTCGCTTTCTCAACGATCACCGATTCTTTCGTCTCTTCATTTATTGCATGCACATAGATGCTATTATGGTGCCAGATCCGGTACTTGTCCGAATCAATCCCGGCCAGTTCCAGGATGGCTCTGGCTTCCTGGTCGCGTCCTTCATTTACCCAGATCATCTGCTTTCCCCCTCCAGACGGATACATACTTTTGCCAGTTCCGCTGCAAGCTTATATTCCTTTTCGTATCTACTGCCTCCATGCGTTTCCTCCACTCTATCAACAAATTTCTGGAGGCTTCCCGAAAAGCAGCCACATCTTACTTCTACCGTATTATCCTTAGTCCTGTAAAATGTAATAAATCCATTTCGGCTTCCGATCGGTCCTTGTACAAAGAAATGCCTCGTATTGAAAACTTCTGCGTTGCCAGAAACCCACGCATCGCCGTAAACTTTTGCATCGCCACAAACCCACGCATCGTCGTAAACTTTTGCATTGCCGAAAACCCACGCATTGCCAAAAACCCACGCATTGTCGTAAACCCTTGCATTGCCGTAAACCCACGTATCGTCGTAAACCCTTGCATTGTCGAAAACCCACGCATTGCCAAAAACCCACGCATTGTCGTAAACCCTTGCATTGTCGAAAACCCACGCATTGCCAGAAACCCACGCATTGCCGAAATGTGAAAGATTTTCCTCTTTCTCGATGTATCCGCCGAACTCTCCAGTTTTGACAGACCCGAAATCACGCACTGCTCTGATCCGGTACAGTGTTTTCCCGTAAACTGTGACCGTTTCCTCTGTTAATTCATATTTTTTCATTCTGCTTCCTCCTTGCTCACCAACATCAGTACACAGATCAGTACCGCACACCATACTGTGATGGAAGTACCGATAATATCGCGTTCGCAGATTACACTGTATTTTCCCAGCCACCAGAACGTGAACGCCGCGGTGGCTGTGGCTACGATCGGAGCGAGTACAGCCGCTCCGGTTGTTTCTTCCGCTTCTTCTGTTACTTCTGTTTCTCTTTTTTTCATTGCTTGTCCTTTCTCCGCCTGCTCAGGCGGTCTTATCCTCTTTGTAGCTTGCCATCTCCAACCCTCTGCGGTTAGCTGTATCTTTCAGCCGCTTCCGGTTTTCATCTGGCAGTGTTTCAATCAGTACTTCCTTGCCATCGATTACGACAATGTTCATAATTTTCGGCATTGCTACCACCTCCCCTTACAAGTTATGTGTTACTGCTTGTATTTGTTGCTTTGTTTTTTATTCATCCAGTGTCAGAATCACGATCCAGAACAACAACAGGATTGCTAATGGTTTCAACATTTCCTTACCCCGCTTTCTTTATTGACTTCACTATGTTTTCCTCTTATCCTTGTTGCACAGGCACTGCCATGCCGAGTACAAAAGAAAGGAGATTGTTCATTATGGATATAAAGCCTATAAATGTTAGAGGATATGATACCTACTACACTGAATGTATTGATAACTCTGGAAAATATCTTTTAATTGCTATTCCTTCTACCGCAACTAAAGACATTTCCAATATTTGCAATACATTCTTAGAAGGTCACCTCATCACCATGATCGACTATGCCACTGTAGACAATGTTCGATTCATAAAAGCGTATTATTGACTGTAATG
>OOCS01001346.1_pt1 | contig 9719 bp, 5 predicted proteins | sample 1671411 | NCBI WGS metagenome assembly OOCS01 (sample SAMN06348154, study PRJEB24527) | human gut metagenome | biome: human gut; feature: ankylosing spondylitis patient; material: feces | host: Homo sapiens | place: China | collected 2015-10 | reverse complement strand
GTTAAATGTTGGCATTCTTTTCACCTCCTGTGATATTGACTGTTGGTTGCTGCTTATCAGCCTTTATGCGCACAAAAAATGGGACGTACCCGATGCACGCCCCATTATTATATACAGAGTTTTTCTGCCTGTCAAGGAGAAACCTTAAATTTTCTTTGAAAATACGGCTTTTTCCGGCTATGACACGCCTGGATGAGTTGTCTCAAATTCTTCTCTTGTGATTTTGACAGGTTTGGCCTGTTTTTCTCCTTCCGGGAGACTACTCTCCAAGACAGAACATGTCCACGGTCACATCGGCGAGAAGATTTCCCTTTTCATCCGTCACTTCGCTGCGGACGATGGTGATCGACCTGCCGCGGCGGATCAGGATGCCTTTCGCATAGACCGTTCCTTCCGATACATTCCGGATAAAGTTTATATGGGCGCTCTGGGTCACATATTTTCTTCCGTCGGCTCTGGCCGTGAGGCCTGTTACCACATCTGCCAGCGCATAGAGCATTCCACCATGGACCATGCCCATCAGGTTTGTCACGCCGTGAGTGATCTTCATACTGATCTCACTGCATTCCGGGGAGATCTTTTCAATCTTCATATTTGTATATCCCATAAATGGATTGTGTTTTACATACTCGTCCGGGTCGAGGACGTTCCATGTTTCTTTCATGACTTTTTCCTCCTTCTGCGTTCCGGCAGTGTCAATAATCCCATCGCACAGCCGGTCCGGAATAGATTTTTGCCCGCAACTGCAAAGGTACTGAACTGTTACAAGCACTGTATATTTTCAGACAGGATTTTACCATACCAGAAATTTTCATGCAAGACCCCCGGTGCGATTTGATCCCCCCCGATGCGATTTAGTCCACATCCGATACACATTCGGGAACGATACCGCTCCCGGGCTGAACCGTTACAAATCTCTTTCGATCCTGAGGGAGACCGCATCTGCGGTCTCCTCTTTTAATCTATCCTTCGTTAGGGATTGGGGGCCAGAAGTCCAGCCGTTCTCAGATTTGCAAGTAATTCATTAAACTGATTCACCACGTTCTCCGAGTCTGTGGCATTTGCCACCGGAGCGGCTGCTGTCACTGTCCCTGCGGGGCCGGTCGGACCGGTTGGCCCCTGCGGACCCATCGGACCTGTCGCTCCCACTGCTCCTGCCGGACCTATCGGACCCATCGGACCTGTCGCTCCCACTGCTCCTGCCGGACCTATCGGACCCATCGGACCTGTCGCTCCCACTGCTCCTACCGGACCCATCGGGCCCATCGGACCTGTCGCTCCCACTGCTCCTGCCGGACCCATCGGGCCCATCGGACCTGTCGCTCCCACTGCTCCTGCCGGACCCATCGGACCCATCGGACCTGTCTCTCCCACTGCTCCTGCCGGACCCATCGGGCCCATCGGACCTGTCGCTCCCGGCGCTCCTGCCGGACCTATCGGGCCCATCGGACCTGTCGCTCCCGGCGCTCCTGCCGGACCCATCGGGCCCATCGGACCCATCGGACCCATCGGACCTGTCGCTCCCGGCGCTCCGTCAAATCCCGGAAACCCCTGTGGACCTCTCGGTCCTTCAGGCCCCGGGCATCCCTGAGGACCTCTCGGCCCCTGCGGTCCCCGGCAGCAGCAGGTTCCGTGTCTCCAGCCATATCCCCAGCCGCTTCCGCAATTTCCGCCACAGCCGCCTCTTCTGTTTCCTCCGCAGCCACAATTTTCACCGCAGCCACCTCTTCCATCTCCGCCACAGCCCTGCGTTCCGTCCCGGCCGCAGCAACAGTTCCCATCCCAGTGTCCTCTCTCGTCTCCGCCCCGGCAGCTCTCTGCTCTGCAGTCCTCGTTCTCCCAGAAATCATATCCACAATTACGCATGATCAATTCCCCTTTCAGCATATTTTCCTGGCGGACATCCCATACAGGTTGTTCGCTTACTATAATCTATGCTGCCCGTCCGAAACTGCTACTTCTGCGATTTTTTGTCCAAAACTCCTGCTGTCACCTCACTGGACCCATTCAATTTGCTGCTCTTTTCTTTTCTCAAAATATTTCCTGTTTAACTGGCATATCTCCGTCCCCGGCCGGCACCTCTCCGCCAGCTCATTATACCGTTCCGCCGTCTTCCATTCCCCCAGCCTGTCATAGCAGACACACATCTGCAGATATGGAACATATCCCCGGCACTCCGGCATCACAAAACCGTCCTCCCCGGTCCACCTTCCGGTCCGGACTGCCTGCCCGTACCAGAAAATTGCGTCGCGATAGCGCCTGGCCGAGAAGAACCACCATCCGAGATCACAGCAGAGCTCCGGCTTCGGGATCCCCTCAGAAAGTCCGGAAAGCAGAAACTTTAGTGCCCGGTCCCGATCTCCGATCCGATACATACAGTACGCTCCATGCCTGCAGGCATCCACCCGGTCTTCCCGCCAGCCATCCGGCAGTTCCAGATATTCCGAAAATGCGGAAGCGGCATCCCGGTATCTTCTGTGGTAATATAATTCCTTTCCGTAATAATACTGATCCCGCGGAGATAGTTTCCCCTTCTCCCGGAGCATCTGCTCAAATATCCGAAGATTCCTGTCCGGATCCCCTGTCCCCACTTTCCGGTGCTCGATCATGATATCTTCCCGCACTACTTTTCCAAAGGGTTCCACCGCCTCATGGATGCGCCCTTTCCATACGGCTTTTCCGCACCGTCTTAAAAGGCGTTCTCTATAAAAGAAAAATGACGGTGCGCCATCCCCGTCATATCCAACCGCGTATTTCATCATCACTACATCCGGCCGTTCCATATCCAGCCGTCTTTTCAGATCCATCAGTTTTCTCCACTCTTCCTGCCTTATCACATCATCTGCATCCAGCCAGAACAGGTAATCCCCCGTTCCCCTGGAAAAAGCAAAATTTCTCGCCGCTGCAAAGTCATCCTTCCATTTAAAATCATAAACCTTGTCCGTAAAAGAAAATGCGATCTCCTTCGTCCGGTCCGTAGATCCCGTGTCCACAATTATGATCTCATCCGCAAATCCCCGCACGCAGGACAGGCATCTTCCGAGGACCTTTTCCTCATTGCGCACGATCATGCATAGACTGATGGATGCCATTATTTCTCCCTCTTTGTCCTGTTTCTTCAATTTAATATATGATAGATTCTCCAATCTGCTATTCTCCCAGACGCAGCTGCAGGCAGATCCTATTACAGGTGAAACTGCATTCCTGCAGAACCTGCCGCAGCCATCTGTGAACAGGGATTTCCTGTGGCACAAAAAGGCGCTGATCTGCCATGACCTCTCAGCCATACGCAAACCAGCGCCATTTACACTTCACTTTTTAACAAGCCAGACCGGTCCCGATTTTACTGTTCCTATTCCGCGTCTGCCACATAAGCCACAGCAATATCTTCGTAGCCATCTGTAGATGGGATCTCAAAATAAACTTCCTTGCCCGGATTCTTATATGTCATATTGATATCCATCTTATAGTTCATCTCATCAGCTTCGGATGTTGTATGATCTGTGACACTCATTCCGTAGTCCATAAACATCTTCATAGCCTCGCAATAGCCATCTTTGTTGACCGTCATCTCGCCGTTTGACTCATTGATCTTCATGTCCAGAGTGACCCCAAGCTCCTCGTAGGTCTCTGCGGTCGCGCTGGTAACTGCGGTCAGGACCTCGTTGATCTTCTGGTCATCAATAGTAAATGCAAGTTTCCTTGTGTCACCGCTTGTATACATTCTCAAGCCTTTGACAACATCCGTATCCAGATCCATGTTGATCTGTGTGGCCTGAGCTTTCGCAGCTTCCAGATCCATGGCCTGCCTGTACTTGATGCCCATAGTGTTCACATACATGTATCCGTCTGTGTAGAACATATCGATCGGCACTGCGGTTCCAAGCGTATCCGCGGTACCCTTGCATACAAACTGCATGTCTCCGTTCGCGTCCTCTTTCATCATCAGCTTCATATTCATGGACATATCAATATCCTGTCCGAGATAAGACATGGTGATCGTATAGTCCACATCGATATTCGCGCTCGGGAGAGACTCGCTAAGCTGCTGTGCTTCCTCATAGACCTTCAGCGCCTCCGGATCGTTCTCCGCGACAGCGATCGGAACTGCCTTTACCTGGGTAACACCATTTACGCTCCAGGCACCATTTTTATCGATCTCATATCCGTCCGCATGACCCGTATTTGTCTGCGCATATCCGGCATTCATCTGCAGATAACCGGAATTTCCGAAATAATAGCACTGTGCCCAGCCATCATGATCACCATCGATCCAGTCCCAGCCGTTCCGGCAGTAGGAACCGTCATCGTTCTCATACCACCAGCCGTTCATATCCTCGTGCCATTCGCCCGCGAATGCCGGGAAGGACAATGCCATTGCTAACGGCATCGCTGCAGTAAGGATCATTTTCCACTTTTTCATAAGAGAGACCTCCTTAAAATTCAACAACCGCGTCGGTCATCTGCACAAGTTTCCAGATGCCGGAGCGCCTGTTCTGTCACCCATCTGTTCATATACTTTCGTGAGTTCCATATCTCAAGTATAGCAGTTCAACCATGCAATCGCAAACCCTTTTTCCTGTAGACTTCTTACGTTTTCTTTAACTGCAAAAATCCGGCAAAGCGCTTCTGCACACTCTGCCGGATTCAATCTTTTTTCTTTATTCCAGATATGACTGCTCTGCCTGTATGACTGCGTAATAATCATCCCATTTCTCTGAGATCAGTTTCTCGATCCCCTGTTTTACCTCTTCGTTCGTTTTCCCATACTGGAATGGGACCACCGCATCGAAGATCAGGTTCGTATGGGTTGGACCCTGGATCATGCGGAAATCATGGATGGTGACGCCCGGAAAATGTTCGTTGATCATGTCAACAACTTCCTTTTTTGTCTCATTGATCGCCTCGTTATTCACCACGATCGGATCCATGTGGATCACGGCCTCACAGCCAAGTTTTTCCTTCAATTCTTTCTCGATCCGATCGATCACATCGTGGATCTCGAAGATATCGCAATCCCCGGACACTTCCCCGTGAAGGGAGATCATGCGTCTCCCCGGGCCGTAATCGTGGACCACTAGATCATGGATCCCAAGGATCTCAGGATGAGCCATAACGATCGTCCTGATCTCATTTACAAATTCTCTGGAAGGCGGTTCTCCGAGAAGCGGATTCAGGGTATCCTTCGCCGCGCCAAATCCTGCATACAATACAAAGCATGCCACAAGGCAGCCACACCATCCATCGATACTAATGGCTGTCACATGGGCCACAGCCATGGAGATCAGAACCGCCGTTGTCGCGATGGAATCGCTCATACTGTCCATAGCCGTCGCTTTCATTGTCTCCGACTGGATCTTTTTGCCGACTGTCCGATTGTAAAAGCACATGTATCCCTTTACACAGATGGAGACCACAAGGATCCCCACCGCCAGAGCGCCAGTCTCCACCGGCTCCGGATGAAAGATCTTCTCTATGGAAGTTTTGAAAAGCTCGATTCCCATGAGAATGATGACCATGGAAACTCCAAATCCGGAGACATACTCGATGCGCCCGTGTCCAAAGGGGTGATCCGCGTCAGCCTTCATGCCGGAAAATTTAAATCCCACAAGAGATATAAAGGATGATCCTGCATCTGACAGGTTATTGAATGCATCCGCCGTAATAGCGATGGATCCACTGATCACACCCGCCAGATATTTTCCGGCAAACAGAAATACATTGAGCGCGATGCCCACAATACTGCAGAGCATGCCGTAGGCACGGCGCACATCGCTGTTCCCGAATTGATCTCTGTTTTTAATAAATAAGCCGGACAGTATCGTAATCATGTAAAACACCTCCATCGGTCCGCACACTTGCCGCGCCAAGCCAAAAATCAAGAAATTGTAATTCAGGTCTTCTCACATTCAGCACAGAAAGCCCATCGGCCCGCCGAATCGTTACAAGTTGCTTTCTTCTAACCATCTGTATACTCAAACAGCGAGGAAAAACATGATCTTTCATGTTCTCCTCGCTGTTCTTATATGCCTCAGCATACGGAAAAGTTCCTGTTTCCAGAAAGCTTTCCGATATATTTATTTGTCAAAATACCGATCACTCATCGACATCCTGTGTATCATCCTCGTTGAGAATGATTTTATCTGCTTCCTCAAGCGGAGCATCCGTCTCCTCCTGCGGCTCTTCAGCAACCGGTGCTTCCTGCTCCTGGATCTTATCCTCGATCTCGCCTGTGCTGAGCTTGATATTGCGGTAACGCTTCATTCCGGTACCAGCCGGGATCAGCTTACCGATAATAACATTCTCTTTCAGACCGATCAGGTGATCGACCTTACCGTTGATCGCAGCCTCAGTAAGAACCTTTGTGGTCTCCTGGAAGGATGCGGCGGATAAGAAGGAATCGGTTGCAAGGGATGCCTTTGTGATACCGAGCATGACCTGTTTGCCCTCTGCCGGCTGTTTGCCTGCAGCGATGAGCTCCTCGTTCATCTCGTTGAAATCAAGAACATCCATGGATACGCCCGGAAGAACGTCGGAATCGCCGCTCTCCTCGACACGGATCTTCTTTAACATCTGACGCACGATCATCTCGATATGCTTATCGTTGATCTCTACACCCTGTAAGCGGTAAACACGCTGTACCTCACGGATCATGTAATCCTGTACGGCACGAACGCCCTTAACCTTTAACAGGTCGTGCGGGTTGATGCTACCCTCTGTAAGAACGTCGCCGGCCTCGAGAACCTGTCCGTCCGCAACTTTGATTCTGGAACCATAGGGGATCAGATAAGTCTTGGAGTTTCCTGTCTCCTGGTCCGTAACGATGATCTCACGTTTTTTCTTTGTATCTTTAATTGTAACAACACCACCGAATTCAGCGATGATCGCAAGTCCCTTCGGGCGTCTGGCCTCGAAAAGCTCCTCGACACGGGGAAGACCCTGTGTGATATCGCCGCCGGCAACACCGCCGGAGTGGAATGTACGCATGGTCAGCTGTGTACCAGGCTCACCGATGGACTGTGCGGCAATGATACCAACAGCCTCTCCGACCTGTACCGGCTGGCCTGTCGCCATGTTTGCGCCGTAGCACTTGGAGCAGACACCGATATGGCACTTACATGTCAGGACTGTACGGATCTTAACAGTATTTCTGCCGAGCTTCTCAAGAACCTTGATAACGGCTGCGGCACGTTTCGGTGTACACATATGGTTAGCCTTAACAACAACTTCTCCGGTATCCGGATCTGTGATCGTCTCAGCGATATATCTGCCTGTCAATCTCTCCTGCAGCGTCTCGATGGTCTCTTTACCGTCCGTAAAGCCCTCGATCTCCATGTACGGGATCGTTCCCTTGCTTTCACAGCAGTCTGTCTCACGGATGATAAGGTCCTGGGATACGTCAACAAGACGTCTTGTCAGGTAACCGGAGTCGGCTGTACGAAGAGCGGTATCGGACATACCTTTTCTCGCACCATGTGCGGAGATGAAGTACTCAAGTACGTCAAGACCTTCACGGAAGTTGGACTTGATCGGGAGTTCGATCGTGTGACCGGTCGTATCCGCCATGAGTCCTCGCATACCGGCAAGCTGCTTGATCTGCTTATCGGAACCACGGGCTCCGGAGTCCGCCATCATGAAGATGTTGTTGTATTTATCAAGACCTGTCAGAAGGTCATGTGTCAGCTGGTCATCGGTTGCTTTCCATACATCGATAACTTCTTTGTAACGCTCTTCCTCTGTGATAAGACCACGGCGGAAGTTCTTAGCGATACGGTCAACGGTAGCTTCTGCGTCTGCAAGGAGCTGCTTCTTTGTTGCCGGGACAGTCATATCGGAAATGGATACGGTCATAGCTGCTCTTGTGGAGTACTTGTAACCGATCGCCTTGATATCGTCCAGGGTGATCGCTGTCTGGATCGCTCCGTGTGTATTGATGACTTTCTCGAGGATCTGCTTTAACTGTTTCTTCTTTACGAGGAAATCGATCTCCGGCTTTAACTCGTTGCCCGGGATCGTTCTGTCTACAAATCCAAGATCCTGTGGGATGATCTCGTTGAAGAGGATACGTCCGACAGTTGTATCAACGAGACCAGTCATTGTTCTTCCATCCGGAAGAGTCTTTGTCACACGGACTTTGATTCTTGCGTGAAGAGTAACGGCACCGTTCTCATATGCAAGAAGTGCTTCGTTCGGGCTCTTGAAGAACATTCCCTCGCCCTTTGCGCCCGGTCTCTCCTGTGTCAGATAGTAGATACCGAGAACCATATCCTGGGAAGGAACGGCTACCGGACCACCATCAGACGGCTTTAACAGGTTGTTCGGGGAGAGAAGAAGGAAGCGGCACTCTGCCTGTGCTTCCATGGTAAGCGGAAGGTGAACCGCCATCTGGTCTCCATCGAAGTCCGCGTTGAATGCGGTACAAACGAGCGGATGAAGCTTGATCGCCTTACCTTCTACAAGGATCGGCTCGAACGCCTGAATACCAAGACGGTGAAGAGTAGGAGCACGGTTTAACATAACCGGATGCTCTTTGATTACATCCTCAAGTACGTCCCAGACCTCTGTCTGGAGGCGCTCAACCATCTTCTTCGCGTTCTTGATGTTATGTGCGGTTCCGTTAGCAACGAGTTCCTTCATAACGAACGGTTTGAAGAGCTCGATCGCCATCTCCTTCGGGAGACCGCACTGATAGATCTTAAGTTCCGGTCCAACGACGATAACGGAACGTCCGGAATAGTCAACTCGCTTACCGAGAAGGTTCTGACGGAAACGTCCCTGTTTACCCTTTAACATATCGGAAAGGGACTTTAATGCACGGTTTCCAGGACCTGTAACCGGTCTGCCGCGTCTGCCGTTATCGATCAGGGCATCAACGGCCTCCTGAAGCATTCTCTTCTCGTTGCGGACGATAATATCCGGAGCACCGAGCTCAAGAAGTCTTGCAAGACGGTTGTTACGGTTGATGATTCTTCTGTATAAGTCATTTAAGTCGGATGTCGCGAAACGTCCACCGTCAAGCTGAACCATCGGACGGATATCCGGCGGGATAACCGGAATCACATTCATGATCATCCACTCCGGTCTGTTTCCGGAGCTGCGGAATGCATCTACGACCTCAAGACGTTTGATGATTCTCGCTCTCTTCTGTCCGGATGCCTCCTGGAGAGCTTTTCTAAGCTCTTCGGAGTCTTTATCCAGATCGATATTCTTTAAAAGTTCCTGAACAGCCTCAGCACCCATTCCCACACGGAATGTGCCGTAGCCGTACTTTTCAACAGCATCACGGTACTCTTTCTCAGAAAGGACCTGTTTTAACTGAAGGCCGGTATTGCCGGCATCCAGAACGATATAGGAAGCGAAGTACAGGACTTTCTCGAGGACTCTCGGAGATATATCCAGAATCAGGCCCATACGGCTCGGAATACCTTTAAAATACCAGATATGGGATACCGGAGCAGCAAGCGCAATGTGTCCGATACGCTCACGGCGGACGCTGGATTTTGTTACCTCAACGCCGCAGCGGTCACAGATAACACCTTTATATCTGATTTTCTTGTATTTACCACAATGACACTCCCAGTCCTTGGTCGGTCCAAAGATTCTCTCACAGTACAGACCGTCTTTCTCCGGCTTTAAGGTTCTGTAGTTGATGGTCTCTGGTTTCTTAACCTCACCATGGGACCATTCCAGAATCTTTTCCGAAGAGGCAAGTCCGATAC
>OOCS01001333.1_pt1 | contig 9875 bp, 4 predicted proteins | sample 1671411 | NCBI WGS metagenome assembly OOCS01 (sample SAMN06348154, study PRJEB24527) | human gut metagenome | biome: human gut; feature: ankylosing spondylitis patient; material: feces | host: Homo sapiens | place: China | collected 2015-10 | reverse complement strand
CTTCCCACTCTTTCTGATATCCTGCAATACCGAGTTTTTCTGTCTCAATCAACTCTTTCTGACGGTCGATTGCCGCATCAAGGAAGTTAAGCTGGGTTGAATAAGCATTGTCAGAATCATTGACTTCATCCATAAGCTTCTCATATGATTCACGGACCTTATCAATCTTGACTTTGATCCAGTCGAACTTTTTATCTTCTTTCTCGGACTTACCTTTACCGGACTTGGCATCAGAATTGAGACGATTTGCCGTGTCATTTCCACCTTTGTAAATAAAATCTTCCGCATTCAGCTTCTCAAATCCATAATCAAAAGTGCTGTTCTGTACCTCATTGATTACTTTACCGACTTCCTCAAGCCCTTGATTCACCTGTTTTTGAAGATTAGGATTCCCCTTAAACAAAGCAAGGTTCATCGGATTGCTGATACTGGTCTTTAATGTCTTGCTAACTTGATCAACAGTGGTCGCTACCGTTTTAAGCTTTGCAATATTTGCCGCTCCTGCCCCCGCAGCATTCGCCAATGCAATAACTGACTTAATATCATCTACGGTATTGATCTTTGTCTTGTTTACTGCGATTTTAGCAAGCTCCAATTGAGCCAGTGCTTTTCTACATGCATCGGATACGTCCGCTTCATTGAGGATTTCCACATATTCATCAATGGTAGCTCCTTCTAATTGCTTTGACGCATTTGCATTGTAGTATTTTTCAGCCGCAACTTCCGCATGTTTCTTTGCCAAAGCGTCCATGACTATTTCTTCCGCATTTGCAACGCCCATATTAGAGAGCATCGCCGCAGTTAATCCGGCGGTATCCTCACTTACACCATCTAAAACACCAGAGGAATTGACCCATACGGTCACAAGATCGTCAAATGCCCTCTGACATGCTTTGATATCCTTTGGATTGTTAGAGATTGTGTCTACAAAATCATTGTATTCCTTCGTGAAGCCTTTAAAGGTATCATTGAATTTCTTATCGTCAAGAAGGGAGAAGTCGAAAGCTTTCCCCTTTGCAACAACCGAAGCCATAATCTTGTCTAATTTCTCAAAACCTTCGGAGAGGCCGTTGATTTTGGAGATCATCTCAGACTTTGTGAATGGTGCAGAAATATCTGTATTTCCTGCTTGCTGTTCTGCTTCTGTAAGCGCATAGATATGATCTGTTACTTCCTGTGCGGTCTTTCCGGTTGCGTCAAGAAGCTTCTTGTACTCCTCATTCGATTCCAGTGTTTCCGGTGTGAGTTTTCCGGCACTCGCCATCTTGCTAAGTTCACGCTTTGCAGAGGTGAAGGAAGAATCATTCCAGAGTTTATCAAACTGGTCGGTGGAATCAGAAGAACCTCCATTGAAAAGGGCATTGATCTCATTTACAAGTTTGTCCACTTGTTCAATCATGTCTTTATCTGTAATAGAGTTCAGAGATGATTTGAATTTAATGAAGTCAGTGTCACTGTCTGCCAGACGGGTCTTTAATGTCTCAAGCTGTTTATCAATGACCGATAACTCACTGGTCTTATCATTGTAATCCTGTGACATGAAAACATCGTCCACATGCTCCGCTTTATACTTTGCAATCTCATCATTCAGCTCTTTCTGACGAGATAGAAGTGTAGAATACTGTTCAATATCTTTCTCTGTCCGTTCCAGAGGATTTTCTTTTGAAGTGGAATAATCTGCAAGAGAACTGTTGGAATCCCATCCATCATACCGCTTTGTATTCGTCTCGGTGCCGAAGTAATCCACTGCCTTATCTCTGGCGGTATCACCCTGCATATTCTTAAGTGCCTGATAGAGTTCAATCTGCTGTTCCAGTTCTGCACTTGTGGCTTTCAGCTTATCAAGCTCTTCCTGCTCAACGAAGGTGAGATGGTCCTTTGCTTCCAGTTCATCCATACGAGACTGAGTTGTTTTCATCTCGTCATTTAAGGATTCAAACTTTGATGCTGTCTCATCGTAGGATTCTTTCGCGTCCTCTGCCGCTTCTTTGGCTTTTTCAAGGCGATGGACGTAGTTGTCGATTGCTTCTGCGCCTAATTCGATTCCTTTTGTGAGAACTGTGATTCCGGCTGTAATCGCCGCTACAACACCCATATTCAGTGCAACATTTAACGCTACTGTCTGGATCTTAAGCTTTAATGTGGCAGCAGAACCCATATTTAACGCCGCAGTATAACCAGTCATTCCGGCTTCTGCACCTTTAAGACCGGAGAGGTATTTCCTCATGTCGAGATCATCCGTTAGGGCATTGATCCGTTCCTGTGAGACACACTGTTTCTTGACAAGCTCATTGTAATTACCGATGATGGATTCCGCATTTACAAGTGGTTCTTTCACGCTCTTATTAAAGATTCCACCGAATTTCTCTCCTGCTGAGGATGCACGTTCCAACTCATCAGCCGTCTTTCCAAGGAATGTAAGATCCGTACCGTTATTGTCCACAATACCAATGTTGTTACCCTTTAATGCACCACCGATTGTAATTGCTCCTGCTGCGGTACTGAGAACACCAAGCTTGTCAACCACCTGTGAAATCACATCAAGGAATCCGGATGCCGCGTCTGTCGCACCTTTTAGGAACTCACTGTCTGCGATTATAGATGCAAGATGTTCGTAAGATGCCGTCATAGAGTTGATGTGCGCTTCTACGCCCTCTGTATAGGCTTCGAACTTATCCAGTGCTTCTGTTGTGGAATCCTCTGACACCTTTGTCAGCTTCTCAACCTTGTCCCAGTTAGAAAGAAGAACCGCACCTTTGTTCTGCTGATACGTACCGAACATTGCTGTGTTGACAGCGTTACGTTCTACATCATTCAGCTTGTCATACTTTGCCGCAAGTTCTGATAATACATCGCTGAGATCCCGGAAGTCAGTCAAACCATCGCGAATCTTAATGCCGATCTTTCCGAGGACGGTTTCCACATTAGAAAGATCCTCTCCGGTCTCGTAGTCGATGAACTTATTTGCTTTGATCTGAGAATATCTGGAAACAATACTCTTAATGGCATTTCCCAGCTCTTCATCGCTCGACTGTGTGACGTCCTTGAGAGTTCCCAGCATGCCGATCAGTTCATCTATGGAAATTCCTGCTTGATTTGCGGACGTTGCAGTTCTGCTCATGGATTCAGCGAGTCCACCTGCATCTGAAGCTGACTCAAGATCGACCGCAGACAGCTTTGAAACTACCTCAAGCGCGCTCTGAGCTTCCAATTTATAACCATTTAAAACAGCTGTCAGATCTTCCGTGGCATCTGCCGCATCAATCATACCGATCTTAGAAAGAATCATGGAGTCCTTTACAAGACTGTTCGCTTCTTCAATGGATTTACCCTGTCTTAACCATGCATCCGCACCATCAGCAATATCTGTAGTCGTTGCACCAAGCTCTTTTGCCATCTGATTATAGGTTTCAAGAAGTGCCTTTGTCTCTTCTCTGGTCGATCCTGTGGCAACTTGCAGATTAAATAAGGAAGTGTCCAGTTCTCTTGCTGTTCCAACCATTTTCCTAAATGTCTGCATTGCCGCAGTCACGGAAATCACAGAAGATAACATCGAATCAAATTGTGATTTCATCTCCTGTGCCGCTTTAGCCCCCGTAAGACCCACTTGCTTCGCTTCCGCTTGAATCTCATTAAACTCACGTTTTAAGTTGTTAAAGTCCGCAGAATCGGCTGCTGAGAGCTTAGATTTGATGTCTGTGAGACGATCTGCGAACACTTTGGCAGCGGCAGTATTCTTGTTCATCCATGAATCAATGTTCGTTCCAAGAAGATTCTTGCCGGACTGCAATGCACTGTCTTTCGCAGCATTCTTCTGTTCAAGGACAAGCTGTTTATACTTCTGTGTCACCTTATCCAGTTCGCCTGTAAGCTGATTGTAAAGCTTAATTTTCTGTTCCGGACCATCAGCCTCATTGATGTCCTGTAAACACTGACGCATGGATGTAAAGGACTTATTTACATCATCCGGGATCTGGAAATTCGCACCTTTAAACTTCGTCTCAAGATATTCGATCTGTGCCGGAAGTTCGGAGAGATACTGTTTTAATTTCTCAGCCGCATTGAAGGATGCTTTCTTACTGATTTCTGCGTTGAATGCCTTTGCTTGTGCTGTGGCTTTATTAAACTTTGCAATCATCTGATCCAGACTGCCCTTGTCGGTGATATTGGAGAAATCAATCCCATCTACTAATGCTTTAAATGGATTTGCGGCGGAATCGCCCTGTAAGAATGACTGATATGTAGATTTTAATGCTTCAAGTTTTTTCTGATACTCTGCGGCTTTTGCTGATACTTCAGAAAATTCTTTTCCAGACTGGTCGATCAAAGATCCACCTGTATAGACATACTGCCCTAAATCGTTCATCGCAAAGGAATACTTTTCTAAGATGCCCTGTCCACGGTCAAGTGTCGCATTAAATGAGGTCACATCTTCGTTAGCATCCTTAAAGAACTGTAACTTGATATCCTTGTCTGAGATTCCGGTCAGTGCAGTAAAGTATTGTTTTACATCTGCTGTCAACTGTTCAATCCCGGTATGATCGAAGGACGCATCAACTTCCATAAGGGATTTCTTGATATTGGAGATGTTCTTTTCAATCTCATCTGTTACCTGCGGCATCTGTGCTTTGATCTGCTCCCGCATCTGTCCGATACTGGTGATGATATCAGACCACATATCCTCTTCAAAACCAGTGATCTTCTTCGGATCGACTGGCTCAAGCCTGTCAATATCTGCCCGGTATGCTTTCACAGCATTCACGATTTCCCGGAATTGCTCCGTCGGATCTGCTGTGCCGGAAAAGATATCCTTATATTTATCTGCCATCTCTTGATAAATGGAATCTAATTCAGTGCCGGATTTTGCTTTATCGGTCACAAATTTCCCGGCAGAAACTTTACGCATACTGTCCCAGTCTTTACCGAGATCAGTTTGTACGATGGAGGGGATTTTTATTTTAGAAAGATTTTGGAAATAATTATAAAAATCATCATAGATTCCCATACGGGATTGTAAGACGTTCGCATTTGATTTGACTACTTCACCAAGCTCATTAAAAAGCTGCATGAAACGTGGATTTTCCTGCCCGGAGGACAGCTCTCCGACTGATACTGTATATAACTGCTTGCAGGTATCTTTGATCTGACGCTGTGCTGACTTCGCCTTTATATTGAACTGATTGATAAGACTTGTTGCTAAAGCATCTCCGATTTTCTTTCCGGATTCTGCTGTTGTTTTGCCGTTACCGATGTCCTTTAAGGATTTTACAATCTTCTCATCCAGATCCACCGGAAGTGTGATCTTAATTCCGGCTGCATTGAGTCGGTCTTGAATTGTTTGGATATCTTTTTTTAGATTTGCTAAGGACTCATCAATATTAAGTCCTGCTGATAATATAATATTGGCACCTGCCATGTGTCTACTCCTTATTAAAGAAGAAACCGGAAGCATGACACTCCCGGCCGTTAATTGTTACTGTTGATTTTTAATGAATTTCACATCGAATGGATGATCCACCTTGCGCTTATAATCTTCGATTCCTTTTTCTATGAAGTGGGTTCCCGGCCTGTAACCAAAGTACGGAACATTTGCAAAACTGCCGTGTGTCTGCCATCCTTCATTTAAAAGCATCGCCACATCGACATACTTGCCGTTTAATGATTGGTGGATCGCTCCATCATCAAATAGAACAGAAATACAGATTGCAGCACCAGAAGTTCCTATTTTAAGAACCGGAGTCTGGTCAATATAGATGGAATTGTAAAGATTATAAGTACGTTTATAGATTTTGGGGGAATATGACTCGTAGACTTCATCGAGTCGATACATGATACAATCGGCAAGAATTGCCGCATGATGTTTTAATTCTTCTGAAACTGATTTGCCGCTACTCGTCTTGAGCTTTGACACATCCAGCTTCTTTAATGCTTGTTTAAGATCTGCCATAGGATTGTACCAGATCAAGCATTGTATAACCATATGGATTTCTGCGTCCATACTCATATCCGAATGATGGGTAATGCCAGTTTACTGATCTATTGGATTCTGACCTACCCAATTGATTTGACGGGACAGCTTCTTCCTCTTTCTCTTCTGGTTCCTCCGGATCTTCTGACTCCACAGGTTCCAGTTTTTCCGACATTGCTTTTTCCAATTTTCTCAACAATTCAATTCCTGCGAATGCAGTATAGATATTAGCCTTATAATTTTCCATCATGTTATCAATGCCGTTAGGATTATTGAGGAATGCTAACATTTCATTAAACGTACATTGTCCAAAGACTGCCAGCTCATCGTCTGAAAATGCTTCTAATATCGCCAGCATTTGACTGTATGTGTATTTTTCTTCTGCTGCCTGTTCTGCTTCGTAATTTCTAATATTGTCCATAAATTATGATTCTCCTATCTGTGTTCATTTAAAAATGTTTCAAGTCGTTCATGAAGTTCCGGATAAAGATCAAATTTTCCGTTCTTAAAAGATGAGAGTGTCGATGCGTTAATATTGGTCATCTTCGCAACGTAACTCTGTTTTCTTTCGTCGATGTATCTGTTATATGCATCTCGTAACTGTTCTGGTGTCATAAAACCTTTCCTTTCTTTGTATATGCAGGCATTCTTGTATGCAACGCCATTTTTGTAAAATAATAAAGTTCTGGCCATCATCCTGCTGCCATAGATGAGAGTTTGATGGAAGACAGCATATTATTGCACACATGTGGGTTGAACATGGTAGGGGTCGGCAGCAGGACAATAACAGAACTTGTAATTGAATGTGCATTCGGTACTATACGGCGGAGCGTTTGTTTGAGGACGCTGTGATCCGCCGGAAGAAGCCATGACATATACTACACAGCCTACGGTCTTTTCATATATGCCCTTCTCTCTTCATAAGGGAACTTTCGCGATCCGTATATTCATTATGTTTTTGTGCAATATATGCAAATATTTATGCTGATTTTATGCGATTTTTGTATATCTTAGACAAAGCAATCCAATAATTCTTCCCTGTGTTCTTTATATAAAAACAGCAGAATCGTGTTACAGATATCAGAATTTTCATCTTTGGTGGCGATATTTACCATGTATCGTACTCCGCATTCATCCAACCCTTTGTTCGCACTGCGCACAAAACTGTTTTCAATCCACTGCCATTCTTGATGATAAGATTTACTGTCCTTATCTTTCGTGGATGCTTTAAGCTTTCGCACTTCATTCCGGTACTGTTCAACAGCATTAAGGAATTTATCCCGTTTATAACGATTCTTGACCTTAGACTTCTTCGTTTTCTGCGTAATAAGATCACGAATATTTATTACAGATGTCCTCGGCGCATAAGATCTGGTCTGCTCCGTAATAAACTTACTCATGATATCCATAGGACAATTCAGTTCTTCTCTCACCTGGCGATTTTTCTTTTCTTCTTCCAGACTTTCTAATTCTTCTTTCGATAGAATCTTCGTGTTGTTCCGGCTTTTCTTCGTCTCTGCAAAAAACACCGGGACTCTATTGATACATTGCATGGATTCCAGACCTTTTATTCGGTTGATCTCCTGCATGACATCAATAACGAACTCTTTCTTTGCAAGGTCTATACTGATCTGTCCGATGACGGATAAGATAACAACACAATCCAGCAGTTCCTTTTTCTTCATTCCACCATGGAAATAATGACTCAAGGCTAACTGTGCCGTGTCAGTAGAAATACCGATTGCCGCCTGTGCATCAGAGATCTTGTTATCCATCCGGGCGTAATCTTCCATTTCCAGATGATATGCATTCTTCTTACTGTCACTGTTCGAGCTGTCAACCTCTTCTACATCGTTGATGATCGTCGGATACTTTTTATAGGCATATGCTGCCAGTTCTGCCATATCTCGTTGGTCCGTAACAAGGACGAAATCGCTGTCTACATCATGACCGGATAATCTCGGCTGCGTATCTGTGCCGATGGCGTTAAACACGATCACGTTATCACTAATCTTGGGAAAATACTTCATGATCGGTTCAGCATACACATTTCTTAAATGAATGATATTGTTGGGAGAATTGTGCGGACTACGGAACGCTGCCAGACTTGCACCATCAGCAAAGCGGGTCGTATAACATTGGACTCCATTATCAATAATCTCAAAGCAATCCTCTTTTAAAGGCTCTGGATCTCCTACCGCATATCTTAGCAGCGCAACTGGATTGTCCATAATTGTCATGTTGTCGCCAGACTGCAATAGCCGTCCCTCTTTAAATTCAGCTTTCAGCTTCGTAAGATCCTTTTTCTTTTTATCTTTATAAAGCTTTGTATGGGTGATCTCTGGATTCCTCTCCACAAGATCCATCACAAGCTCATTGATATTGAAATTACTCTTGGTGATTCTAAGATAATTTAGATAATTTGCGTCATCCTTAAGAGACAGATAATACTCTGCTGAAGGCTGTGTGATTCGGCTCAAGACCTTCGGATCCACGGTTGGAAGTGTGTTGTTCATCTGGTAAGTTGTGAGCTGTTTGTCTCCCCATTTGCTCTTGTGCGCTGTCTTGACAATAGAGAAGTAGTTCCCGGTGATCTCCATAAATCGTTTGTACTGCTTATAAGCTTTTTTCTGCGTACCGCCCATGAAATCCACAAACTTCAGCCATTTCAAAGATTTATCCGTGATGATGACCTTCACATCAGATATCTTCATTTCATTCCCAAACATATCTTTGACAGTATGGGTGTCGTAATCAAGACCATGCTCCACGCAATAGTCCCGGAAGAATTGTTCCAAACTACCACGGAATAAACAGGACTTAAAGAAATGTGATCGACAGTATATAAAACCGTTCATGCCCTCCGGGAACCATGAATCATCAATCAGTCCCATACCGTCATACAGGACATTCTTAATCTTCTGTTCAGTATATTTCACCTCGCACTGGTATTTCTTCTTCTGTGACTTCTTGCGTACATTACCATTCTTGTCTACGATTGTTTCCGCTTCTGGCATCCCCACTTCAACCGAACTAACAACTGCCGCCGGAAGTGGTGCAGATTCAACCTCAATGTCCTTAAGAATCAGAACATTATCAAGTGGAATCTGTATGTAACCGATTGCGTCTGCCGTTGTAAGAGTCTGGTATGCTGACAGACCAACAATATTAAAGAATGCATTCCGATCTTCTTTCTGGCGTTTCAGCATCTTCTCATACAGACCCATCGTGAGGAACTTAATCGCCTTGTCGTAAATCTTCTCATTGATGAACATACACTCTCCTGCCTTGGCTTTTCCCGGAGATCGCATCAGCATCTTATAGCGGACAGTTTTCACCGTAACAAGTTCACCATTCTTTTTATACTTCTCATGCGCATATTCAAAACCTTCTGTATAATACTCTTTTCGCAAGGTATTCGGTTTGACTGTCGTGCTTTTTTTCTGTTTTTCCTCTCCTAATAGCGGCTGTTCCTGTTCAGCGTCACCGATCCAGTATTCCGCCGGATAATTGAACTTCAACATCATGAAGTCAAAGCAGGAATCATCCGCATACCGCGTGATCTTACTCGCTGTGTTAGCAGCCATGTAACGCAGGAACAGACTGTCGTTGATGACGGCGAATCTTTCACTGATTCTTGACAGTTCGCGCCATTCTCTTCCAAGCTTGTATTCGACCTTCTTGTCTATATTCTGTGCGGCGATCTCACTGATATAAAGTTGGTTTGCTTCGATTGCTTTGATCCGAAGCGGTTTTAACGGTAATGTGTAATCAATGTTTATGGCAAATACGCCCCTTTCCTATTTGATATATTGTTGTTCTCTTTTTTGTGGGGAATTTATATAAAAAAATCAGCCACCGTTTTATTGATGGCTGAGTGAATCTTATGATATAGATAATTTAAACC
>OOCS01001326.1_pt1 | contig 9911 bp, 8 predicted proteins | sample 1671411 | NCBI WGS metagenome assembly OOCS01 (sample SAMN06348154, study PRJEB24527) | human gut metagenome | biome: human gut; feature: ankylosing spondylitis patient; material: feces | host: Homo sapiens | place: China | collected 2015-10 | reverse complement strand
GCCAGTGCGGTGGCACCGGCCTTCTGCAGCTCGGCACGCACCATGGCGATGCGGTCCGCGGCAGTCGCGCCGGTCTGGGCCGGGGTCAGCAGCTCACAGGGGGTGTCGGGCAGGGCCGGGCGCTCGCCGGTGGCGTTCCAGATCGGGCTGGCCACGTCCTGACTCTTGAGGGAGGCCCCCTTCTTGGCCAATGCGTCGATGTACTCCTTGGCAATCGTGGCGGGCACGCAGCTGCCGTCCAGCAGCAGGGTGTCACCCGCGCCAAAGTGGTTCTCGAGGTATTCCGCCACGGTGGGCACGCCCGCGGAGCCCGCGTGCATGCACTCGATCTCGCTGCCGGCCAGCTGCTTGTCGGCCTGCACGTAGAAGCGGCCATCGCACCACAGGGCGCTGCGGTCTTGAGTCACAACGAGGGTCGAGTTCTCGCCGATGAAGCCGGAGAACCACGGCAGAGCGTTATAATAGCCGGGCAGGTACTCGCTGCAATGGGGGTCGCTGGTCATGATGAGCACGCCGTCCGCGCCCGCCGCTTTGGCAGCGGCACGCAGCGCGGCGATTTTTTCATTGGTAGTCAAAATGGATCGCTCCTTTTTGTGATAGATATTGGGGTTAGGTATATCATACCACGAATGCTGCAAATAATAAATAGATAATAGATAATAAAAAAGGTGAAGTTTGCGCCCGGGGGCACATACAAAAATGCGGTGCTTTGTAGGGGGCGGGCATGGCGGCATGTATGCCGCCCCTACGGGCCGACCCGCTAACGTCTGCCTACCCGGCGGAGCGGTCAAGACCGCTCCCTACAAAGCACCCGTGAACGATAGCCCGTAGGGAGGGGTCTTGACCCCTCCGAGGCAGTGTCCCATTAGCGCCAGCCCGCGGGACACCCCCGAGCCGGGCGCTTGGCGGCGCACAACGAGCGCCGCCAGCCAGCAAAGCTGGCCCGCTCGTGCGGTTGTTTGCCCCGCGGGGGCAAACATTGTTCGCTCCCCGGTTTCGCTCCGCTCAACCGTGGCCCCACGCTCACAACCCCGCAGTGTCCGGCCCCTACAGTGCTGCCCAAATCCCATAAATTTTGCAAAAAATTCAAAATTTCCCGCGCAAAATGGCGCAAAACCCCTTGACGTGTTTGTTATAATAGTATTAGCAGTTAGTGTAATAGATTGCCAACCAACTGAACATCTGAACACATCTTGAATAGAGGTACCCAACTATGGCTGAAAAGAAAACCAAAATCGACATTTTCTCCGGCTTCCTCGGCGCCGGCAAGACCACCCTTATCAAAAAGCTCATCAAGGAGGCCTTCGCCGGTGAGCAGATCGTCCTGATCGAGAACGAATTCGGCGAGATCGGCATCGACGGCGGCTTCATGCGCGAGGCCGGCATTCAGGTCAATGAGCTGAACTCCGGCTGCATCTGCTGCAGCCTGGTCGGCGACTTCCGCGAGGCACTGAAGAAGGTCGTCGAGACCTACCACCCGGACCGCATCCTCATTGAGCCGTCGGGCGTCGGCAAGCTGTCCGACGTGACCCGCGCCGTCGAGGGCGTCGCCGAGGATCTGCCCGTCATCCTGAACAGCTTTGTCACCGTCGCCGACGTGAACAAGGTCAAGATGTATATGAAGAACTTCGGTGAGTTCTATGACGACCAGGTCAGCCATGCGTCCTGCATCATCCTGAGCCGCACCGGCAACGCCAGTGAGGAGAAGGTCGCTGCCGCCGTCGCCCTGCTGGCCGAGAAGAACCCCACCGCCACCATCGTCACCACCGACTGGACCGTCCTGACCGGCGCACAGATCGTCTCCGTCATGGACGGCAAGCGCGACCTCGTCGCCGAGCTGCTGACCGAGGCCCGCGCCGCCAACGTGGCCCATGCCGACGAGGATGAGCACGAGCACCACCATCATCATCATCACGACCACGATGAGGACGAGCACGACCACGACTGCTGCTGCCATCATCATCACGACGAGGACGACGACGAGGACGAGCACGAGCATGAGCATCATCATCACGACCATGATGACGATGACCACGACCACGACTGCTGCCATCACCACGACGATGAGGGCGAGCACGAGCATCACCATGAGCACCACTACGACGAGCACGGCGTCTGCTCCTGCGGGCATCATCACCACCATGACCACGACGCCGACGAGGTGTTCACGAGCTGGGGCAAGGAGACGGCCCACAAATACAGCCGTGAGGATCTGGACAAGGCCCTGCACGCGCTGGACGAGGGCGCTTACGGCATGATCCTGCGCGCCAAGGGCATTGTGGACGGCGGCGACACCTGGTACGAGTTCGACATGGTCCCCGGCGAGCACGAGATCCGCCCCTGCGGCCCCGACGTCACCGGTAAGCTCTGCGTCATCGGCTCCCAGCTGAAGGAGCATGAGATCGCGGAATTGTTCCACGTTTGATAAGAATGCCTTCCCCCTTGGGGGAAGGTGCCCGAGGCCCTGACCGAGGGCGGATGAGGAGCGAGCCTGCCGCAGCAGCCCACGAATGACAGGCCGCGATCAGCTCTCCCCTCATCAGTCCGCTTCGCGGACAGCTTCTCCCCCGGGGGAGAAGCCTTTGACTGCTACTAACCGAAAGGACGTCCCCTATGCCTAAACAAATCCCCGTATATCTCTTCGTCGGCCAGCTGGAGAGCGGCAAGACGAAATTCATTCAGGAAACGATGGAGGACCCTAACTTCGACTCCGGCGACAAGACCCTGCTGCTGGTCTGCGAGGAGGGCGAGATCGAGTATGACCCGTCCAAGTTCGCCTTCGGCGGCGTGCACGTTGCCCAGATCGAGGATAAGAGCGAGCTGACCGCCGAGAACCTGACCGCGCTCGAAAAGAAGTCCGGCTGCGGCCGCGTTATCATCGAGTACAACGGTATGTGGCTCATTCAGGAGCTGTACGACGCCCTGCCCGACAACTGGCTCATCTACCAGTGCCTGGCTACCGCCGACGGTACGACCATCAAGACCTACGCGGGCGACAGCGCCATGCGCAGCCTGCTGCTGGACAAGCTGCGCGGCAGTGAGCTGCTGGTCGTCAACCGCGCCGAGGCTGTCAACGACGACGAGAGCCGCCAGCTCATCCACAAGCTGGTGCGCCAGGCCAGCCGCCGCTGCGACATCGCCTACGAGTTCAAGGACGGCAGCGTCGCCTATGACGACATCCCCGACCCGCTGCCCTTCGACGTGGACGCGCCGGTCATTGAGATCCCCGAGGAGTTCTTCGGTATATGGTACATGGACTGCATGGACGACCCGAAGAAATATGACGGCAAGACGGTAAAATATCTGGCTCAGGTCTGCCAGACCCCCCAGGCCGGCAAGGGCGCGTTTGTGCCCGGACGCTTTGCCATGACCTGCTGCGTGCAGGACATCCAGTTTGTGGGCATGCCCTGCAAGTACGACGATTACAAGTCGCTGGAGCAGCGCAGCTGGATCAACATTACGGCCAAGGTCAACGTCAAGTACCACCCCATCTACAAGGGCCAGACCCCCGATTCCACCGGCCCTGTCCTGACCGCCATCTCCGTCGAGCCGGGCGAAAAGCCCGCGCAGGACGTGGTGATGTTCAGCTGATATTGCAATAGAAAAGCACCTGCCTTCGATAAAAAGGCAGGTGCTTTTTGATTGACAGGCATTTTCCGAAACGTGCCGCGGAGCGGTCAAGACCGCTCCCTACGGGCTGACGTTCACGGGTGCTTTGTAGGGAGGGGTCTTGACCCCTCCGTCGGGTAGACAGGGCGCTGATGTGGCGTCTGCTAACGGAAAACCTCCGGGCCGGGCATGCCCGGCCCCTACGGCGCAAAAATCAACCGCGCGTTCCCGCGATCTTGGAATCGGTGCTCCACCCCTGCAAATCGGTGGGCGTCAGGCTGCTCATCCAATTTTTGCGCTCGGTCTCCCACTGGTCCCAGGCGGCCTGGCTGCGGATGGCGGTGCCGCTCTCAAAGGCATCGTCCCACGGGTTGGCCGGGTCGGGGTCGGTGGGGTCCCAGCCGCGCTTCTCGGTGTCGGCGGGGTCGGTGTAGATCGTGCCGGGCTTTCCCATCGGGCCGGGGTCGTCGGCGTCGTTGTAGATGATGACCGGCGTGCCCAGCGGGCAGTTGTCGTAGATCCACTTCACGTCCACCACGGCCAGCCGGATACAGCCCAAGCTGGCGCGGGTGCCCAGCAGGTTGAACTCGTCGTATTCCACATCGTCCTTGTGCTGGCTGTAGTAGGGCACGCTGTGGAACAGGTAGCTGTCATAGATGCGGGTCGCGTACTGGCCGTAGCTCGGGCCCATCAGCAGCCGCCAGCTGTAGTCCACCGGGGTCGAAAAATACCCGGTGGGGGTGTCCATGCCGCCGCTGCACACCATCGCCATGAACGGCACAGCGTACTTTTTTGTGGCGGAATCCACGGCGTAGACCGTGACCACGCCGCCTGCGTTGTTGACCGCCAGCAGGTAGGGGTAGCCCTCCTTCGCGTCCAGCGTCAGGCCGTAGGCGGCAAACTGCGTTTTCAGCCCGGCCAGCGTCTCGGCGGCGTTGTCGTCCCAGGTCGTCGGGTCCTTGATCTGCGGCGCGTCCTTGGTGGCGTTGTTCGTGGCCGTCGCCATCGCGGGGGCCACTGTCGGCTCGGGCGTCGGCGTGGGGCTTGTCTCCGGCGTGGCGGTGGGGGCCGCCGTGGGCTGCGGCGTCGGGGCGGGCAGCACATCCTGTGGGGTGTTGGGCATCTGCACGCAGGCACACAGCAGCGCAGCTGTCAGCAGAATCGGAAAAATGCGGCGTAGAATCGACATAAAATCTCCTTAGTGTTTGGTGACGCCGTACTCCTCGGCCACGAATTTCTCCAGCGCGGCAAAGCTGCGGCGGACTTTTTCGGTCTCGATGCAGTACGCCATGCGGAAGTAGCCGGGGCAGCCGAAGCTGTCACCGGGGACCAGCGCCAGGTCATATTTCAGCGCCTTTTGGCAGAACGCCTTTGCGTCGTCCTCCAGCGCCTTCGGGAAGATGTAGAACGTGCCGTCCGGCTTGACGACGGTGAAGCCCAGCGCGATCAGCTCGTCGTAGATCAGGTTCATGTTCGTCTCGTAGACGGACAGGTCGCTGGTCACGTCAAGGCAGCGCTCGACGGCCATCTGGATGAGGGACGACGGGCAGTTGTGGCCGGTCCCGCGGGAGATCTGGCCGCACATCGGCACGATGTACGCGGCGTCCTCGCACCGCGGGTTGGCGGCCACATAGCCGATACGCTCGCCCGGCACGCTCAGACTCTTGGAGAAGGAGTAGCAGGTGAGCGTATCATCGTAGAATTTAGCGGGGTAGGGCGTGACCCTGCCGCCGAACGAAATCTCGCGGTACGGCTCGTCGGAAATCAGGAAGATGTGGTGGCCGTATTTGGTGCTTGTCGCGGTCAAAAAGTCGGCCAGCTGCTGCAGGGTCGCCTCGCTGTAGGCGGTGCCGCTGGGGTTGTTGGGGCTGTTGATGAGCACGGCGGCGGTGTTCTCGTCCACGAGCTGCGCGAACGCCTCAAAGTCGATCTGAAAGTCCGCGCACCGCGGCGGCGTCACGCGCAGGGTAAGCCCCGCGCCCTCGATGTACGGCTTGTACTCGGGGAAGAACGGCGCAAACGTTACGATGTTCTGCCCGGGCACGCCGACGCAGCGCACAGCATGGGCCAGCGCACCCGCCGCGCCCGTCGTCATAAAGATATGGTCGGCGGTGTAGTCCATGCCGAACCGGCGGTTCAGGCTTTCGGCCACGGCCTTGCGGGCGGACGGCAGCGTCAGCGTCGGCGTATAGCCATGCAGCCTGACGGGGTCGGTGTGGGCCAGCAGGTCCGCGCAAGCCGCGGTGAACTGCGGCGGGCAGGGGACAGACGGGTTGCCCAGCGAGTAATCGAACACGTTCTCATAGCCGATCTCCGCGCCGCGGGCGGTGCTCCATTCAGAAATCTGACGGATAACCGACTTGGAGCCCAGCATATCTTTATAGTGCTGTGCAATCATAATAACAGCTCCTTTTTGTGAAAAATGTTGTAATTTGACCCGAGAACGGCAGTCCGTAGGGGCCGGGCATGCCCGGCCCGCAGCCTTGCCATTGTATCCCCTTTAACGGTTTGCATCGTAGGGAGGGGTCTTGACCCCTCCGCGGGGCGTCGGGGACGCCGCCCCCTACAACGATCCGCAAGGCTTCTCCTTATCGCAAACGGGCACGGCGGCCTGTGGGCAGGCCGCCCTACGTATGGTCCGTAAACTTCTGCTACGCGGGCATCGGGGTCGCCCCGGAACGGTCCGGTCAAATCCCGTCTCCGGGCAATCTCCCGGCATTCCAGGCGTTTCGGGTGCCCTGGTTACTCACGTCACCCTAAAACAACCTTTTCCAACCCCTGGGTATCCTCGGCCAGGTACTCTGCCCCGGCTTCGGTCAGCTCCTCGCGGGTCCGGAACCCCCACAAGACCCCGCAGCAGGGCAGGCCCGCGTTGTGGGCGGTCTCCACGTCCACATTGCTGTCACCGACGTACAGCACACTGCCGTCGGCCTCGACGCCAAGGCGCGCCATCAGGGCGCGCGTCCCCTCGGGGGCGGGCTTCGTGGGTACGTCGGGCAGCGCACCGCGGACGACCTCAAACAGGTCGGCGTCAAAGTACCGCGCGACCACGGCGCGGGCAAACTCGTCCGCCTTGTTGGAGAACACCGCCATCCGCACTCCGGCGGCCTTCAGCCGGGCCAGCAGCGCCGGCATACCGGGGTACGGCGCGGTCTTGTCGTGCATGTGCGCGCCGTAGACCTTATCAAACTCGGCCAGCGTCGCGGCCAGCTGCTCCGGGCTGCGGCAGCTTGCGGGGCTGAACCGCTCCACCAGCTTCGGGATGCCGTTGCCCACAAAATAGCGGTACTGCGCAGTTTCATACTGCGGCCAGCCGTGGGCGGCGCAGACGCGGTTCGCGGAGTCGGCCAGGTCGTCAATCGTGTTCAGCAGGGTCCCGTCCAAATCAAACAGTACGGTTTTATACATTCCTCAAAACCTCTTTGCACAAGAAATCACTCTTATTATAGTTGCATTTGACGAAAACAGCAAGCCGCCGCGCCCATTTACCGTAAAAAAGATGTAAATTCTCAAAAAGCTGTTCCCATTTGCACGATTTATGGTATTATATAAGGTAGCACGTAAGGAGGTTTCTCGAATGGATTTGTTTTTTGATTTGCTGCGTTCGGTCATCTACGGCGTGATCGAGGGCATTACCGAGTGGCTGCCCATCTCCAGCACCGGCCACATGATCTTGGCCGAGCAGGTACTTAAATTCAGCTTCAGCGCCGAATTTATGGAGATGTTCCGCGTCGTCATCCAGTTGGGCGCGATCCTGGCCGTTGTGGTCATGTATTTCAAAAAGCTGTGGCCCTTCTGCGTTGACAATGGCCGCGACTCCGGCCTGGCGAAGCACGTCCGCTGGCCGGTCATGCGGCTGTGGTTCAAGATCATCGTCGCCTGCCTGCCCGCCGCCGTGCTGGGCCTGGCGCTGGACGACTGGATCGACGCACATTTTTATAACAGCGTCGTCGTCGCGGTCATGCTGATCGTCTACGGCATCGCGTTCATCCTCATCGAGCGCCGCCCCCGTGTACCCACCACCACCAAGCTGAGCCGCATCACCTACAGGCAGGCGCTTATCGTCGGTGCGTGGCAGGTGCTGGCGCTCATCCCCGGCACGTCCCGCAGCGGCTCCACCATCATCGGCGGCCTGCTCTGCGGCATGAGCCGCGCCTGCGCGTCCCAGTTCACCTTCTTCCTGGCCATCCCGGTCATGGCGGGCGCGTCGGGCCTCAAGCTCGTCAAGTTCCTGGCGGGCGGCGGCGTCTTTACGGTTGGCGAGATCGGCGCGCTGCTGGTCGGCTGCATCGTGGCGTTTGTCGTCTCCATTCTGGCCATCCGCTTCCTGATGGACTACGTCAAGAAGCACACCTTCACGGCCTTCGGCTGGTACCGCATCGCCCTGGGCATCGTCGTCCTGGGGGTCTGGGCCCTGCAGACATTCGTGCTGGCGTAACATTGTAAATAAAAAGCTGCTGCTCGTGGGAGAGCGGCAGCTTTTTTGTTTGGTGGGTGCATTTGTAGGGGCCGGGCATGCCCGGCCCCTACCGCGTTGCGAGGTTACGAATTTTTCGGGAATGTCACCCGTATGGTCGTCCCGGTGCCGACCTGGCTCTGCAGGTCAATTTTTGCGTCGTGCAGCAGGGCAATGTGCTTGACGATGGCAAGCCCTAAGCCCGTGCCGCCCGTGGCCTTGGAGCGGCTCTTGTCCACGCGGTAGAACCGCTCAAACACGCGGGTCTGGCTGTCCTGCGGGATGCCGATGCCGTTGTCCTCGACCTCAAAATACGGGCAGCCGTCGCCGCCTACACCGCAGCGCAGCTCCACATGGCCGCCCGGGCGGTTGTAGCGGATGGCATTGTCGCACAAATTCTGCGTCAGTTCGCTCAATTGGTCGCGGCTGCCGCGCACGGTGGCGGGTCTGGCATCGTATTGCAGCGTCACGTAGGCCCGGCGGGCGTTGACCGTCATGTTCTGGGCCGTCTCCTTGACCAGCGCGGCCAGATCCACAGGGGCCATCTCGGTCACAGGCTCGCGGCTGTGGCTGGCCTGGGTGCTGTCCAGCTCACTCAATTGCAGAATGTCGCTGACCAGCGCGATCATCCGCTGTGCCTCCTTGTGGATGCGCGCGGCGAAGGTCGGCACGTCGGCGGGCTTTGCCATGCCGGTCTCGATCAGCTCGGCATAGCCGGAAATGCTCGTCAGCGGGGTTTTCAGCTCGTGGCTGACGTTGGCCGTGAACTCGCGGCGCATCGTCTCGTTGTCCTCGCGCAGCTTGCGGTCCGTCTGGATCGTCCGCGCCAGCGGGATCAATTCTTCATACGGCACATCGGCCTCAATCGTGTCCAGATGCTCGGCCAGATGGTTGATGGGCTGCACCATGCGGCGGGTCAGCCACCAGCTGAACAGCGTGGCAGCGAGCAAAATCAGCACGACTGCGCCGCACAGCAGCGGCAGGGTGTCGGTGCTCAGGCCCCAGATGTTCGCGACGTCCTCGCCCACGCGCAGCACCTGTGCGCCCTCCGGCAGGTCGATGCGCACGGCGTAGTAGTGCGTCTCCAGCTGCAGCGTCTCGCTCTCGCGGGTGATGCACGCGGAACCGTTCGCCATTGCCTGTTGAAATTCCGGGCGGTCGGCGTGGTTGGGCAGGTCGGTCTGGGCCGCGTAGATGTCGCCGTTTACGTCCACGATGTAGGAACCGCGCTTGGTGTCGTACAGCACCGTGCCGTCTGTGTCGATGAGGGTGATGCGCAGGGGGCAGTTCTCAGGCAGCAGGTTCAGCAGCGTGGCAGCGCTGTGGGTGTCCTGTGCCTCGTAGGCTGCGGCATAGCCATGGCAGATCTGCATCAGGTAATTGTCAATGCGTTCTGCGTAGCTGCGCTGAAAAAGAACCGTCGCCGCCGTCAGCACGGCCAGCGCGCAGAGCAGCCCGGTCAGAATCAGGCCGCGCCGGTAGCGGCGGGTCATGCTGAGTGGCTGGCGCGTGCGGCGTTCGTCGTCAGTCATCGCTGCCCTCCGTGCTCAGCTTGTAGCCCACCTTGCGCACGGTGCGGATGGCCTCTCCCGCCGCGCCGAGCTTCTGGCGCAGTGAGCGGACGTGCATGTCGATGGTGCGGGATTCCAGTAAATTGTCGGTGTCCCAGACGTCCTTCATGATGCGCTCGCGGGCCAGGACCTCCTCCGGGTGCTCCAAAAACAGATGCAGCAGCGCGTATTCCTTGAAGGTCAGCTCCACGGGCACGCCGCCCACCCGGACGGTGCGGGACACGTCGTCCAGCACGATGTCCCCGAAGCGCAGCGTGGACGCGGCGGGCGCGGGG
>OOCS01001312.1_pt1 | contig 10053 bp, 9 predicted proteins | sample 1671411 | NCBI WGS metagenome assembly OOCS01 (sample SAMN06348154, study PRJEB24527) | human gut metagenome | biome: human gut; feature: ankylosing spondylitis patient; material: feces | host: Homo sapiens | place: China | collected 2015-10 | reverse complement strand
CAGCAGGAGATTCCATCCCTGTTTTTGCTTGATATTATGCTGCCGGAAGAGGATGGACTTAGTATTTTGAAGAAAATTAAAAATACAAGCCAGACCAAAAAATTGCCTGTTATTATGCTGACTGCAAAGGGAAGCGAATATGATACAGTATTAGGTCTCGACAGTGGAGCGGATGATTATATCGCAAAGCCGTTTCGTATGATGGAACTGATTTCACGAGTGCGTGCTGCATTAAGGCGAAGCGATCCGAAAGAACAGGAAAGGGTCAAAGAATATCAGTTTGGAAAAATCTATGTTTGTCCATCCAGACATATTGTGAGTGTGGACGGAAAAGAAATCTCACTTACTTTAAAAGAATTTGAACTGCTGTGTGTACTGCTTTCTGAACAGGAAACTGTATTTTCAAGGTCAAAATTGTTAGACCGTATCTGGGGCTATGAATTTGATGGGGAAAGCAGAACGGTAGATGTTCATGTGCGGACACTCAGGCAAAAGCTGGGAGATGCCGGAGACTGTATCAAAACAGTAAGAGGAGTAGGATATAAGATAGGAGGAAAAGCTTCATGACAAAACGGATTTTCCGCTCAATTATGCTGGTTTCTGCAGTCTGCATGGTGACAGGACTGGCATTTCTTATGGGCGTTTTATATCATTTTTTTGGGAATCAATTAGAAAAAGAATTAAAAGCAGAAGCATCTTATCTGGAACTTGCAGTAGAGGAAAATGGAGAGAGTGTACTTGAGAAGCTTCCAAAAAATTCGGCAAGGGTGACCTGGATTGCGGAGGATGGAACGGTTATTTTTGATAATAAAGCAGACGCTTTTGATATGTCGAATCACAATGACAGGGAAGAAATTAAGGATGCACAGAAAAACGGTGCAGGAACTTCTGTCAGACAGTCTGATACATTAGGAGAAAAGACGGTCTACTATGCAAAACGTTTGTCTGATAATAGTATCCTTCGTATTTCGAGCGATCAGTATACGGTGATTGCTCTGTTAAAACAGCTGATTCTCCCAGCTGTCTGCGTGCTGGTTCTTATGATATTATTAGGAGCATTTTTTGCATCGAGACTTTCTAAACATATCGTAACACCATTAAATGAGCTGGATTTGGAACATCCGGATGAAATTGATACTTATGATGAAATGGCTCCATTTATTACAAAGATTAATAAACAGCAGAAGACCATTCAGAAACAGCTTTCGGATGCAAAACGACAGCAGAAAGAATTTCAGATTATCACAAAGCAGATGCAGGAGGGACTTCTTGTCATCGATACACAGACAGATTTGCTTTCCAGTAATGCCAGTGCACTGGAACTTTTAGATGCCGGACAGGTAAAAGATAAAGAAAGTGTGCTGTCACTGAATCGTAGTGAAGCATTTGAGAAGACAATAGACAAAGTCTTACGTGGAGAACATGTAGAGTCTGTATTAAATTTGGGAGAACGTTACTGCCAGATTTGTGCAAATCCGGTATTTGACAAAGAAACGATAGCAGGTGCAGTGATTCTTTTGATTGATGTGACTGAAAAAATGCAGAGAGATTCTTTAAGACGGGAATTTACAGCAAATGTCTCTCATGAATTAAAGACTCCGTTGACTTCGATTTCAGGCTTTGCAGAAATCATTCAAAGTGGTTTTGTAAAACAGGAAGATGTTCGCAAGTTTGCAGGAAAGATATTTGATGAGACACAGAGACTGGTTACCTTAGTGGATGATATTATAAAAATTTCTCAGCTGGATGAAAATTGTCAGCCGTATCAGAGAGAGAAAGTAGATATCTATAATCTGGCTAAAGATGTATTGAGCAGGCTTCAGGAATCTGCTAATAAAGCACAGGTTCAGTTGAATATGGAAGGTGAACATGCAGAACTTGAAACCGTACTGCCGATTTTAGATGAAATTGTTTCTAATCTGTGTGATAATGCGATTAAATACAATAAAAAAGGCGGAAGTGTTACCGTTACAGTATTAAATGCAAGAAATCAGATATGTCTGTCTGTCCGTGATACCGGAATTGGAATCACAGCGGCGGAAAAGAGCAGAGTATTTGAACGATTTTATCGTGTGGATAAAAGTCATTCAAAAGAAATTGGTGGAACCGGTCTTGGACTTTCGATTGTAAAACACGGTGCTGCTTATCTGAGAGCAAAAGTAGAACTGGAAAGTACCATTGATAAGGGAAGTACATTCAGTCTGATTTGGCAAAAATAAAAGAAAAAGACCTTTTGAACATTGTTCAGAGGTCTTTTTTGAATTGAAAATTAGTATTTTGAATTTTATTTTGAATTAGAAATTACTGCATCATACCTGCAAGTACCTGATTTACCAGTTTGCCATCGGCAATTCCTTTTACTTTTGGCATCAGGACTTTCATGATGCGTCCTTTATCTTTTCCGGTTGGCGTTTCAATTTCAAGTTCTTTTAAGACTCCATCGATTACTGTTTTGATTTCGTCTTCATTTAACATTTTTGGTGCAAATTCTTCGTATACGGCGATGCGTTTGCTGCATTCTTCGATAATATCAGTTCTGTCAGCAGGAGTCATTTCTAAGGTTTCTTTTGTCTGTTTGATTTCTTTTAAGATAACTTCATTTTCTTCTGCTTCTGTTAAATCTTCTCTTTTATCAATTGCTTTGTTTTTCAGTGCGGATAAGAGCATGGACAGAGAGTCTTTTCTTTCTTTGTCTTTTGCTTTCATCGCAGCTACCATTGCTTTTCTTACTTCATCTGCTTTACTCATAGTGGTTATCGCTCCTTTTCAAAATGTTTTCTAATTTAAGAGTATAACACTCTGAAAAAAAGAATGAAACCCCTAATTAGCGGATTCTCCATAAATTCCAATGAAAATAGGAAGCGAGGAGACGGATGACGACAGTCACAATCAAGCCGATAATTGCACCGGCGGCTTCACCGACAGAGTTTCGGCATATCACACAGGCAGCACCTCCGGCAATGGAAGCGCAGGCATAAATTTCCCGAACCAGAATATAAGGGGTTTCGCCTGCCATGATATCACGAACTACACCACCCCCGACTCCGGTCAATACTCCGACAAAAACAAAGAAAAAGGCATTGTCTTTGTTCATAACATTTGCGGCAGCCTGAATCCCGACTACAGTAAAGATTCCAAGTCCGAGAGTATCACATAAAAGCATGATGGTATCGTAATATTTACTTTTAAACCCAGAATCTAAGATAGAAGGATTGGTGTAGACAATTGTAAACAGCAGGGTAGCAGTCAGCACCGAAAATAACACATATACCGGTTTGGAAAATGCAGCAGGAGGAGTGACGCCGAGAATAATATCACGCATCATTCCGCCACCGACGGCGGTAGTCGCTCCTAAAATGTTTACGCCAAAAATATCCATTTTTTTTTCGATGGCGATCATTGCACCTGAAGATGCAAATGCAATTGTGCCGATAATTTCAAGAATAAAGGTAAAAGTATCCATAAATGTCCTCCCAACAAAGACTTTTGTGAGTGGGAAAAAGTCTTTGGAAAATTGTAGAATAATTAATATTGTATTAGTACAACAAAGCAGTTTCAGTATAGCATAAAGACGTAAAAAAAACATCTTTAAATGGCACAAAGTCCGTGAATTACGGACGTTAAAAGGTTTGACTTTTTATGGATTTTTTGTTACTCTATTTAAGGCTATAAAGTGTAAAATTGTGAAGTTGGAAAGGGGAAAAATGGAGAAACATAAAAATGGGAGCTTTACAAGCTCAATTGGTTTTGTATTGGCCTGTGTAGGTTCAGCAGTCGGTCTGGGAAATATCTGGATGTTTCCATATCGTCTTGGAGAGTATGGCGGGGCAGCATTTTTAATTCCGTATCTGTTTTTTATTCTGTTGTTTGGATTTGTCGGGTTATCCGCAGAATTTGCATCAGGAAGAAAAGTAGGAACAGGAACGCTTGGTGTGTACGCTTATTGTTTTAAAGAAAGAAAACAGGAAAAACTTGGAAAAATTTTAGGATGGATTCCGCTTATGGGTTCACTTGGAATTGCAATCGGATATTCGATTATTATTGGATGGGTCTTAAGATATTTAGGTGCGTCAGTAACCAATACCGTGCTGAAAGAGGATTCCGCAGAATTTTTTGCCGGAGTTACCGCATCCATGAAAAACGTTCCGTGGCATATGATGATTGTGGCGATTACGGTTATCATTTTATTAGTAGGAGCCGCATCTCAGATTGAACGGGCAAATAAAGTACTGATGCCGTTATTTTTTATTTTATTTGCGGGACTTGCAGTGCGTGCCTTTTTCTTAGAGGGTTCACATGAGGGATACCGTTTCTTATTTGTGCCGAACTGGAAAGCACTTTTAAATGTAAATACCTGGGTTATGGCGATGGGACAGGCATTTTTCTCATTGTCGATTACAGGTTCAGGAATGATTGTGTATGGTTCTTATCTGCCAAAGAATGAGGATATTGTAAAATCTTCTTTACAGACACTTATCTTTGATACAATTGCGGCACTGCTTGCAGCGCTTGCTATTATGCCGGCGGTGTTTGCCTTTGGAATTGAGCCATCTGCAGGACCATCTTTGATGTTTATTACTTTGCCAAATGTATTTAAACAGATGCCGATGGGAAGACTATTTTCAGTTCTCTTCTTCTTATCCGTCTGCTTTGCCGGAATTACTTCTCTGATTAATATGTTTGAGGCAGTAATTGAGAGCTGGCAAAATCGTTTTAAAATCGGGAGAACAAAATCTGTTTTGCTTTGTGGCGCAATTACACTTTTAATCGGTTTATTATTGGAAGAAGAAACCAGAGTTGGAAACTGGATGGATTTTATTACCATTATCATTGTTCCGTTTGGTGCAGTACTGGGTGCAATTTCTATTTATTATGTATTAGGTTTTGATAAAATAAAAGAAGAACTGGAACTTGGAAGAAAGAAGCCACTTCCGGTAATATTTAAACCGGTGGCAAAATATGTGTATGTTCCGCTTTCTATCATTATCTTTATTTTGGGATTAATTTATAAAGGTATTGGATAATGTTGTTGACAAAAATTATCAATCATAAAGTTGCCCTTTAATTTTGCCTATGCTATAATAGGCGCAGACAGCAAATGAAGAAAGACAGCTGTGGATACTTTGAAAACGAAAAATAAAATTTCTACTAAACAAAAGGAGAGTACGTCATGGATGCAAAAGAATTTGCTTTAAAACAGCACGAGGAATGGAGCGGTAAAATTGAAGTTGTCAGCCGTGCAAAACTGGAGACACCAGAAGACCTTTCTGTAGCTTATACACCAGGTGTTGCAGAACCGTGCCTGAAAATTGCAGAAGATGTTGATTTATCTTATAAATATACAAGACGTCATAACATGGTAGCTGTTGTGACAGACGGAAGCGCAGTTCTTGGACTCGGAAACATTGGACCGGAAGCAGGTATGCCTGTTATGGAAGGAAAATGTGTTTTATTTAAGGCATTTGCTGATGTGGATGCTTTCCCGTTATGTGTAAGAAGTAACGATGTAGATGAAATTGTAAACACTGTTCGTTTACTGGCTGGAAGTTTTGGCGGTGTCAATCTGGAAGATATCTCCGCTCCTCGATGCTTTGAAATTGAAAGAAAATTAAAAGAGTGCTGTGATATTCCGATTTTCCATGATGACCAGCATGGTACAGCAGTTGTAACAGCAGCAGCATTAATTAATGCGTTAAAATTGACAGGAAAGAAATTGGATGAAGTAAAAGTTGTTACTTCAGGTGCTGGTGCAGCAGGAATCGCAATCATTAAACTGTTAGTAAGCCTTGGATTAAAACGAGTAATCATGTGCGACAGAAAAGGTGCGATTTATGAAGGTCGTGAGGGCTTAAATGCAGAAAAACAGGAAATGGCAAAAATCTGCAATCTGGATAAAGAAAAAGGAAGTCTTGAAGAAGTAATCAAAGGCGCTGATGTATTTATCGGTGTATCTGCGCCGGGTGCGGTAACAGAAGAAATGGTGAAATCCATGGCTGAAAAACCAATCCTCTTCCCGATGGCAAATCCGGTACCGGAAATCATGCCTGACCTTGCGAAAAAAGCAGGTGCAGCAGTTGTCGGAACAGGAAGAAGTGACTTCCCGAACCAGATTAATAACGTACTTGCTTTCCCTGGAATTTTCCGTGGCGCATTAGATGTCAGAGCAAAAGACATTAACGATGAGATGAAAGTTGCAGCAGCTTATGCAATCGCGGGACTGGTTGATGAGAAAGATCTTGCAGAAGATTACATCATTCCAAATCCATTTGATAAACGAGTTGCAAAAGTGGTATCTGAAGCAGTTGCAAAAGCAGCAAGAGATACTGGTGTGAATCGTATCTAATGATTACAGAATTGCACGAACTGTATTACAGTAAGGCAATTCGTGGTATCATTTGAGTGAATTATCAGAATGAAATACAAAAGAGAACTTTACGTGGACAGAGGCGCATAAAGTTCTCTTTTTATTTTTTTAGAACTTTGCTATAATGAGATGTGAGTTGCAAAAGCAGGTATATAATAATTCTGATAGTACATAGAAATCGAAGGGGGAAATTTATGAATCAGGAAGAACGGGCAAGACTGGAAGAGAGACAACGCCAGAAAAAAATCAGAGAACGTCGTCGAAAAAAACAGGTTAGGAGACAAAAAATGCTGCTGGCTGGCATTATTATGATAATTGTTATAATAACAGCAGGGGTAAATATTGTAAAAAATAACCGTAAGAAAGCAGAACAGGCTGCTGTGACAAAAGCAAAGCAGGAAAAACTGGCAAAACAGAAACAAGAAGAATTAGAAAAAGAAAATACACTGTCTATGATTGCGGTTGGCGATAATCTGTATCACGATGCTATTTTAGAAGAAGGAAAAACAGATTCGGGAGACTGGAATTTTGATTTTTTGTATCAAAACGTAAAAAAAGAAATTGAAGAGGCGGATCTTTCGGCAGTGAATCAGGAAACAGTTTTTGTGAATAATCATGATGAAGTTGCCGGATATCCGGAGTTTGCTTCCCCGCTTGAAGGTGGAGATGCGCTGATAAAAGCTGGATTTAACATTGTGACACAGGCAAGTAATCATGCTTATGATAAAGGAAAAGCCGGAATCTTAAATTCTGTAACATTCTGGCGAACCAGTCATCCAAATGTTACTCTGCTTGGAATCCATAAAGATCAGCAGGATGAGGAGCGCAATCGTATACAGGTAGTAGAAAAGAAAAATTTTAAAATTGCGATGATGAATTATACATTTGGCTTAAATGAGGCAACCCCTCTTCCGGAGGATGAAAGTTATTCGATTGATGTATTTGATGAAGAACAGGTTGCAAAAGATATTGAAACTGCAAAGTCGGAAAGTGACGTTGTAATTGTATTTTTACATACCGGTGTGGAAGATACGACAGATATCGATGAAGATACAGAAAATCGAATCGATTTTCTTGCCAGTCAGGGTGTTGATATTACAATTTGTTCCCATCCGCATGTAATACGTGCCTTTGGCATGAAAGAAAGAGCAGATGGCGGTCAGATGCTGGTGTATTATTCACTTGGAAATTTTGTGTCTACGCAGGAAGCAATTCCGGAATTGTTGGAAGGCATGGCGAAATTTACATTGAAGAAAGATATAGAGACAGGAAAAGTAACGGTTTCTGATTATTCAATGCAGCCACTTGTCATGCACTATGATACTGGAAAGACAAACTGTGCAGTCTATAAACTTTCGGATTATACAGAGGAACTTGCCAAAGCACATGGAATTCATGAATATTCTGAAGAGAAATTTACGTTAGAAAGTATTCAGGAGTTTTTTGCTCCATTTCTGACTCCCCAGACATTTGCGCCGGGAAGCCAGAAAAACAGTGACTAATTAATCGTCGCAGTATTGTTTTGGTGAAAATGGATAGAGACTTTTATAGGAGTCCAGTTCATCAGAAGAGACAGGAGCACGATAAATCAGTCCGGTCATTTCTGTGGTGGCAAGACCGTCAAAGTCATGTCTGGAGCTGAACTCTACATTGTATTTATCAGAAACAAAATCAGGTGAATGATTTTTAAAATTAGAATTCATGGCAGGCATCCTTTCTGCTTTCATTGAAATTTAAAGTGAGTTCGTTTATACTTTAGTATATGTAAAAAAATGAATTTGTAAGCAACAAAAACGAGGAAAGTAAAAATGGCAAAACATAAGGACAAAGAAGTAAAAACAAATGCAATGAGAATTTTGGACAAAAACAAAATTTCTTATGAAACAATTAATTATGAGTGCGATGAATTTATCGATGGGCTTCATACCGCAGAAAAGACCGGTGCACCAGTGGAACAGTCTTTTAAAACTCTGGTAGCGCAGGGAAAAAGCAAAGAGTATTATGTGCTGGTCATTCCGATTGCAGAAGAAGTAGATTTAAAGAAAGCAGCAAAAGTGCTGGGCGAAAAATCAATCGAAATGATTCATGTAAAAGATATTACAAAAGTAACAGGTTATGTTCGGGGAGGATGCAGTCCACTTGGTATGAAAAAGCTATATCCGACGATTATTCAGGAAAGTGCCGAAACCTTTGACATGATTTATGTCAGTGGAGGAAGGATTGGGTCTACAATAAAAGTAAATCCGCAGGAACTGGCAAGGGTAGTAAATGCGAAATTTGCAGATTTTATCGTTTGTTAAGATTAATCTGTGAGTCATGAAAGATAAGCTCTACTTCGCTGATTTGAATCTTATCGTTATCACAAAGCTGATATTCTTCCTGAGGAGAAAGTGGTTTACCGTTTATAAAAGTTCCGTTTTTGGAATTTAAATCCATAATGAAAAAGCAGGCGGCATCTTTTCGGATTCTGGCATGCAGACGGCTGACAGTTGGAATAGAGAGGCAGAGATTGGCAAGTTCAGGATGTTTTCCGATAAGCAGAAATTCTTCCGTTAAGAAAACGGTGAGGGGCTGTCCATTTTCAAAAACAGTCAGAGAGGCAGATGGTGTTTGGGCAGAGGTATCTGGTTGAAGCAGTACTGTGTCGGAAGAACAGGCGGGAGATTGAGGGTTTGGCATTTGAGGCGTAGAAGCTTCAAAATCAGAAGAAAAATTTGAGTTGGAAGAACCTGGATTAGAAGAAAAATCTGAATTAGAAGAGGAGTTTGAATGGGAAAAGAAGTCTGAAGCAAAATCAAAAATTGACTCAGACTTCTTTTTTTGATGTCTTGAAGTAAGAAGAAAGATAAGAAGAGAACCTCCACCAAGAAGAATAAAAAGAAGGAAATTGAGGATGGCCTGAGAAATAGAAATCAGACGATAGTGCAGGCAGAAATAGATACAGACAAAAAAGGCGGAAAGTGAAAGTAAAATCCCAATCAGCCACCCGACAGAAGTTTTTTCGTGCAAGGTCTCTTCTTCAAAAAAGGACGTCATGACGTCTTGTGAAGGGGAATCTTCATCATCGGGATGGAGATTCTGTTTTTGAAAAATATTTGAGTGATAGAGGTTTTGAACATCGGGTTCTTTAGATTTTAATTTTGCAAGTGCGGTTTTTAAGAGAGCAGGACAAAGTGGTGACTCAAGGCTGTCTTTGTAAAGTCCATAGCCTAAAAGTACGGCATTGTTATCTTCATGGTTAATTTTAGGCAGAAGATATTCGGTTAAAGAGATAAAATCTTTATCAGACGAAGCTGGTTCAAGTGGAAAACAGCAAAAATAAAAAGAAGATTCAAAATCCTGATAAATGTAATCGGGAGAAAGAAGCAGGAGGTCAGCGTCAAGCAGATAATCCTCCATGCAGGTAATTGTATTTAAGAGTGCTTCAAATAAAGCTTTCAAGTCGTTAGAATTGAATTTTTTTGTTTCATATATTTGAGACAGACTTTGCCGTGAAGTAATTTCATAGTAAAGAGAAGTTTCTCCATCAATCAGACGAGGGATGCATGGTAACAGTCCTTTAATTGAATTGGAAAACAGCATCTTTGCAGGGTAATCGGATAATGCCTGTTGATTTTCATTTTTTAAAATAAGATAGCTGTGATTGAGTTCACGTTTATAAGAAATATCCATATTTTTTTTTATCTCCT
>OOCS01001309.1_pt1 | contig 10107 bp, 7 predicted proteins | sample 1671411 | NCBI WGS metagenome assembly OOCS01 (sample SAMN06348154, study PRJEB24527) | human gut metagenome | biome: human gut; feature: ankylosing spondylitis patient; material: feces | host: Homo sapiens | place: China | collected 2015-10 | reverse complement strand
CCTGAAGAAGGGGGATCCTTATTATAACCCTAATCTCACTCTGAAGAGCCAGGACTTTTCTCTGAAAAGAATCTGAAGATGAAATTGCTATAAAATGAATGTGAAAGAAGATATGTTAAAGAAAAAGAAAGAGATCAATGAAAAAACAGAAATTTTCATTTTTGTATTTCTGGCGTTTATCCTGCTGACAACCTGGGCGATGACACAGCCTTTTAATTCAGGGCCGGATGAACAGATGAGATATTATGTTGCAGATTACATTTATAAACATCATGGAGCTCTTCCGGGGGGAGATGATCCGGCTGTCAGGAATAAAGTGTGGGGAATTTCCTATGCATATTATCCGGTTGTATCTTATATGGTGTCTGCATTATTTATGAGAATATCCCGGCTTTTTGCAGATCCGGGATACTCCATGTTCAAAATTGCACGTATGGCAGATGTACTGTTTGTCACAGGTGCAGTGTATTTTGTTGTAAAAGCTTCGGGCAAACTGTTTCCGAAAGAAAAATATTCCAGAGAAGTTAGATGGCTGTTTGCAGCACTGGCAGGATTTATGCCGCAGGCAATCTTTGTGGGAACTTATGTGAATACAGACTCACTGGCACTGCTGGCAGCAGCCATGATTCTGTATGCATGGGCCTCTTATCTGAGAGAAGACTGGACATGGAAAAACTGTATACTCCTTGCAGTGGGAATGGCCGTATGTGCATTGTCTTATTATAATGCATACGGTTGGATACTCTGCAGTTTTTTCTTCTTCTGTTTTACGGTATTACTCTGCAGAGAAGAAGCTTTTTCACAGAGAGTTCGTTTCCTTTTCAGCAGAGGAGCAGTGATCGCAGCAGTTACTTTAGTTCTCTGCGGCTGGTGGTTCATCCGTAACGCAGTTTTGTATAACGGAGATTTCCTGGGAAGGAAATCCTGTGCGGAATGTGCTGAGAAATATGCTCAGAAGGATTACAGACCTTCACTGTATCCGACGCCTGCAAAGCTGGGATGGAACTGGAAAGATATTATCCTTTATCAGGATCCCGGCTGGTATCATAACTGGATTCTGACAGTGTGTGTAAGTTTCATCGGTACTTTTGGACAGATGGAAATTTATATGCCATATACGGTCAGCAAACTGTATATGCTGTTCTTTGCTGTTGGGATCATCAGTGTATTTTTTGTAAAAGAGACATTTGATCTGAGAAAAAAAATGTATGTTGCACAGCGGAAAGCAGTTGGAAATGACAGATGGAAGATCAAAACAAAGGTGATATCCCGAGAGTGGAATAAAGAAGGTATTTTCCATTTGATGATGGTATTTCTGATTATGATTCCGGTATTTCTGTTTCTGTATTATGTTTATTACAGTGATAATCAGCCACAGGGAAGATATCTTATGCCTGCATTATATCCTCTGATGTACTTTGTTACGCTGGGCTGGAATAATATTCTGACAAAAACAGTGAAAAATGAAAAGGTGCGGAGTTTGATATACAGAGTACTGACTGTACTGCTGGTGATTTCGCCATTTGCCTGCTGGGCATTTTTAATCTTGCCTTAAAAGAAATAAAGGGACTGCCGCATGAAAAGCTCTTGCGGAAGTCCCTTAAATTTATCTATTTTATCTATCAAAGAAATGGTTACTGTCTGGTATTCAGAAGTAGACTTCAGGATTTGATCACTTTGATCATCAGGAACAGGAAAAACAGCAGGAATGCTGCCCCGATCGCCCCGATGATATAATAAGGAGCAGTTGTATGGGAAGCAGAATATGCCTGTGCTGCCTCCATATTCTTCTGACCGGTTACTGCGGCATCATTTGTCTGCTGCTCTGCGTCTTCCAGAATCGCAGTTCCTACAGGAGTTCCTCCAAAGTAATACTGGCGTGTGATCTGTCCGTCAGAAGAAGTATCTTCTGTGGTCAGATTATCTTCTGTGGCACCGTTTGGTGCAATGACTGTACCACCGGAAAGACGGTTAAAATCATCGTCTGCGATGGTAAGGGGTGCAAAATTGTCAAAACCATAATTGAGAAGCGCGATCGCTTCATCATCGGTAACACCGGATGCGCCATTTAATACAATGCATACCAGCTTCATGTTATTTTTGGAAGCTTCACATACCAGGGTACTTCCGGAAGCTTCTGTGTACCCTTCCTTACCGCCGATACAGGGTTCATAATAACTGTCGCTGGCGCTGTTGATCATAGTAAAATTGTTTGTAAGTACACGTTCACCGCCGGAAACATTTGTTGCCGGAAGTGTATAGGAAGTAGTTGCTGCAATGGTGCGGAAAGTGTCATTTGCCATAGCTGCTTCCATGATCAGAGCCATATCATGGGCGGTGATATGCTGGTTCTCATCAGGAAGACCGGTAGGATTGGTAAAGACAGTATTGGTGCAGCCAAGTTCCTGTGCCCGGGTATTCATTGTCTGTACAAAAGCATCCACAGAACCTCCCACATGTTCAGCTACCTGCAGTGCGATATCATTGGCAGAGGCAACCATGATGGCATATAAACATTGTTCCATGGTGAAAACCTCATCTAACTGTGAGGAAATATTGGCTCCTCCGTCAGTAACACCGGAAACACCGGTTGCAGTCATGGTTACCTGTTCATCCAGACTGCTGTTCTCAAGAGCAACCAGGCAGGTCATGATCTTGACTGCGCTTGCAGGGTAAAGGGGCTGATCTGCATTTTTGGAATACAGGACTGTGTTAGTGGAAGTTTCCATTACAATTGCTGCGGCAGACGAAATATCGGAAGCCTGGGGCCATCCGTCGATACCGTTGGTGACTACGACAGACGGATCTGCTGTCTGTGCGGCGGCATCTGTATTCTGGGCTGTTTCTTCAGCAGCAGATACCGGAAACTGTGAAAACATGGTGACAGCACCAAGTCCCAGAGCCAGCAGGGCTGCAGTGATTCTTTTTTTCTTTATCATCATGGTATATAATACTCCTGTGCATAAAAATGTTGAAAAGTAACTGTTCATTGTATGTGAACAGTTACATAAAAACGATAACATAAAAACAATAACAGTATAACACATTTCTCTCCTTTCTTGCAAAAAATATCATACAATGTTAAAATAAAAAATCATAGTAAAAATCGAGGTTATCATATGAGTAAAAAACCATCTGCAGGAGGAAAAATCCAGTGGACGAAAATGTTCAGGAAGCTTTCCCCCTATACGATCCGGAAAGGGTTCCGCTACATGAAGCATTATGGACTAAAGGAATTCTGGATCAGGCTGCATGAACGTTTCGAACCGGAAGAAGTACCATATGGTCCATGGTACCGGGCTTACATTCCGACGGAGGAAACACTGGAAACACAGAGGAAACAGAAATTTGATTATTCACCGCTGATCAGCATTGCAGTTCCGGCTTATCAGACACCTGTAGAATTTTTGAGACAGATGATAGAATCACTGATCGTTCAGACTTATTCAAACTGGGAGCTGTGTATCGTAAATGCAAGTCCTGACAATGAGGAGATGCAGAAAGTACTGGCAGAATATTCAGCCGGAGATTCCCGGGTAAGATTCTGCAATCTCAAAGAGAACCTTGGCATTGCAGAGAACACAAACCGCGCGTTTGCAATGACAAAAGGTGAATTTGTGGGGCTTCTTGACCATGATGACCTGCTGGCACCCAATGCATTATATGAGATCGTGAAAATACTGCAGGATCATCCGCAGGCAGATGCGCTTTATACAGACGAGGATAAGGTTACAACAGAACTGGACGAGCATTTTCAGCCACATCTGAAACCGGATTTTAATCTGGATCTCCTGCGTTCCAATAATTATATCTGCCACTTTTTTGTAGTGCGAAAGAGTATTGTAGAAAAGGCCGGAGGTTTCCGAAAAGAATTCGACGGAGCTCAGGATTACGATTTTATCTTCCGCTGTACGGAGAATGCCGGAGAGGTTTTACATGTTCCGGAAATCCTGTATCACTGGAGAACACACAAAGCCTCCACTGCAGATAATCCTGCCAGTAAAATGTACGCATTTGAAGCCGGCAAGAGAGCAATAGAAGCTCATCTTGAGAGAACAGGTACAAAAGGCGAGGTAAGCCATACACAGGATCTGGGCTTTTACCGGGTGAAATATCCGGTGCAGGGAAAACCTCTGGTGTCTGTTATCATACCAAACAAAGACGAGAAAGAGACTCTTCAGACCTGTCTGGAAATGCTGGAGAAGAATACCGGTTATCAGAATTTTGAAATCATAATCGTGGAGAATAACAGTACCACTGATGAGATTTTCCGATATTATAAAGAGCTTTCCGGAAACCGGAAGATCCATCTTTTGAGATGGGGAAAAGAATTTAATTATTCTGCCATCAATAACTTTGCTGCGGCGCATGCAAAGGGAGAATATCTGCTTTTCCTGAATAATGATGTAAAATCCATCAATCCGGACTGGCTGGAAGAAATGCTTGGAGTGTGTCAGCGTCCGGAAGTGGGCGGTGTCGGAGCAAAGCTCATTTATCCGGATAATACGATCCAGCATGCAGGATGTGTGATCGGAATGGGCGGTATTGCGGGGCATATGTTCGTAGATATGCCTGCGGACCATACCGGCTATCTGCATAAGGCATCCCTTCTTCAGGATATGAGTGCAGTGACTGCCGCCTGTCTGTTGATGAAGAAAGAGGTTTTTGAGCAGGCAGGAGGATTTACAGAAGAACTGGCTGTGGCATTTAATGATGTGGATCTTTGCCTGAAAGTAAGAAAAAACGGCTATCTGATCGTATATGATCCCTATGCGAAGCTTTATCATATGGAATCAAAGACCAGAGGAGCTGAAGACAGCAAGGAGAAAGTGCGCCGTTTTCAGACGGAGATTGAATATATGCGATGTCACTGGATAGACATTCTCAAAAACGGAGATCCCTGTTATAACAAAAACCTGTCTCTTACCAAATGGAATTATTCTCTGAAGCCAATCCCGGGAATGGAGACAGAAGCAGGACAGAAAAAAGAGAAGACAGGGAGGAAATCATGCAGGAAGTATCAGTGATCATTCCGAATTTTAATGGGATGGCTTATCTGGATGGCGTACTTGCAGGTCTGGAGTGTCAGACTGTAAGCAATTTTGATGTAATTCTTGTGGATAATGGATCCAATGACGGAAGCTGCGCTTTTGTTGCTGCAAGGTATCCATGGGTCCATCTGATCGAACTGCCGGAGAATTTCGGATTCTGTAAAGCGGTCAATGAAGGGATCAGAGCATCACGTTCACCTTATGTACTGCTTTTAAACAATGATATTGAAGTAACGGAGAATTTTATAGAAGAAATGCTGTCAGCCATCAAAAGGCATCCCAAAGCTTTCTCCTGTGCTGCCAGAATGATTCAGTTTCATGACAGGGACAGGCTGGATGATGCAGGAAACTATTACTGCGCGCTTGGATGGGCTTATGCAAGAGGTAAGGGGAAAAATATCCATACCTATGAAAAGGAAGAGAAGATTTTTGCTTCCTGTGCAGGAGCTGCTATTTACAGAAAGAAGATCTTTGATGAGCTGGGATATTTTGACGAAGAACATTTTGCATATCTGGAGGACATGGACGTGGGATACCGGGCCAGGATCTACGGATATGAAAACTGGTATGCACCTGATGCCATGGTATACCATGTGGGAAGCGGTACCAGCGGATCCAGATATAATCAGTTCAAGATCCGGTATTCTTCCAGAAATAATATTTATCTGATATACAAAAATATGCCGGTGTTACAGATTATTATCAATCTTCCGTTTCTTGTTGCAGGATTTGGAATCAAAATTCTGTTTTTTACGCTGAAAGGATTCGGAAGAGAGTATATTGCGGGAATTAAGAATGGATTCCAGATCAGTAAAAAAAATCATAAAATACCTTTTAAATTTCAAAATCTGTCAAACTATTTTAGGATTCAAGTTGAATTGTGGGTGAATATCTTCAGGCGTTTGTGCGGATGATAAGAAAGAAAGATAAATTTTTATTGCTTTTATAAAACAACTATTATAATATAGAAACGATAAAAAAATGAGGTGACAAAAGATTGCTAAAGGACAATGAAAAGAATTTCAGTCGTCTCCATATGATCATTGATGCAATTGTACTGGTACTGTCATATTTTCTGGCATGGCTGATCCGTTTTGTTGGTCCTATGGCAGCAACAGCAGTCAGAACCAGAAGCTTTCAGCAGTATATGCTGATGCTGGTTTTTATTGTACCGGTTTATCTGTTGTTGTATCAGGCTTTCACATTGTATACTCCCATGCGGATGCAGGGGCGTCGGCTTGTATTGGCTAATATTGTAAAGGCCAACTCGCTTGGGCTCCTTATTCTGATGTTTACATTTTACATGATAGATGAGAGCGATTTTTCCCGTTCTACTTATATTATGTTTTATGTAATTAATATTGTGCTTCAGTGGTGTGCTCGAATGTTGATTTTCGCTCTTCTGAGAGATATGAGAGAGAAGGGACTGAATCAGAAACAGATGATCTGTGTGGGATACAGCCGCGCAGCAGAGGAATACATTGACAGAGTTCTTGCCAATCCTCAGTGGGGATATGTGATCCGCGGAATACTGGATGACAATGTTCCGGCAGGAACAGAGTACAAGGGAATCAAAGTTCTTGGAAGGATTGCCAATCTGAATATAATACTTCCGGAGAACCGGCTGGATGAAATAGCGATCACTCTGGGCTTAAGTGAATATTACCGCCTGGAAGAGATTGTAGCACTGTGTGAAAAGTCCGGGGTACACACCAAGTTTATTCCGGATTATAATAAGATCATTCCGACAAAACCATATACAGAAGACATACTGGGACTTCCGGTTATCAATATCCGTTATGTACCGTTGAACAATACATTCAATGCACTGGTCAAGCGGGCGATGGACATTGCAGGATCTATTGTTGGAATCATAGTAACCTCACCGCTGATGCTGTTAATGTGTGCTATCATTAAGCTGACATCACCGGGACCACTGATCTATAAACAGGAGAGGGTTGGACTTCATAACCAGACTTTTCGGATGTACAAGTTCCGTTCCATGGAAGTACAGCCGGAATCGGAAGAGAAGAAGGCATGGACAGTAAAGAATGACCCAAGAGTAACACCCATCGGAAAGTTTATGCGTCACACCAGTATTGATGAACTGCCACAGCTTTTCAACATACTGAAGGGTAACATGAGTCTTGTGGGACCACGACCGGAGCGGCCGTTTTTTGTAGAGAAATTCAGAGAAGAAATCCCGAGATATATGGTGAAACATCAGGTTCGCCCGGGACTTACCGGCTGGGCTCAGGTGAATGGTTACCGCGGAGACACATCCATAAGAAAAAGAATCGAATATGACCTTTATTACATTGAAAACTGGAGCATAGGGCTGGATATCAAGATTATATTCCTTACATTTTTCAAGGGATTTATAAACAAAAATGCATATTAAGATAAGGGGAAAAAGGCATGGCTAAACCAGGAAAAAAGAAAAAAGTACTGTTTGTGCTTGAGATCATTGTACTGCTGCTGTTTATTGGCGGGCTGTATGTGTATGGACAGATTTCTTCCAGGCTGGATAAGATCGAGCAGCCGGAACTGAAAAAGGAAAAAATAGTCGTAAACCAGGAAGCACCAAAGATGACAGGCTACAAGACCTATGTGCTGTTTGGTATTGATACCAGAGGGGAAGGCTCCCAGTATTCTGCACAGAACAGTGATACCATGATCATTGTGAGTGTAAACAACGATACAAAAGAAGTGCGTATGGTTTCCGTGTATAGAGATACACTTCTCAATGTTGGAGATGATACCTATACGAAGGAACAGGCGATCACTATGTTAAATACAAACCTGGATCTGGATATTTCCGATTATGCGACGGCCGATTTTTCTGCACTTGTAGAAGTGGTAGATGATCTTGGCGGTCTTGATATTCCGTTATCTTATGCGGAAATTGAACATATGAATAACTATTGCGTGGAAACATCCAAGCTGACAGGAAAAGATTATACTCCAATCGAGAAACCGGAGCCAAAGCCGGAAGATGAGGAAGCCATTGTAGGAACTTATCATCTGAACGGTGTACAGGCGACATCCTATTGCCGTATCCGTTATACTGCAAGTCTTGATATGGGACGTACAGAGCGTCAGAGACGAGTACTTGGAATGCTCTTTGACAAGGCGAAGATAGCAGGCCTTTCTTCTATCTTTAAGATTATGGATGATGTATTCCCGATGGTTACAACATCTCTTTCAAAACAGGATATTCTGGGACTTATTCCGACTCTGATCGGATATAAATTTACAGACAGTACGGGATTTCCGCAGAAGTTTAAATTCTCCAATATCAAGGGAAGTATTATTGTTCCTACTGATCTTGAGAACAATGTAGTTGAACTTCACAAGTTCCTGTATGATGATCAGGATTATACTCCGTCTTCTGAGGTAGTGGCCCGCAGTAATAAGATACTTGAGATCGTCGGCGGAGAAAGTAAGCTGGATGATGCAGCCAAGACTACGACACAGGACACTGATACCACAAATGCAAATGACACTTTTGTATGGTCCGGCGATAATACCTCCGGCAGTACGGATAACAGCGGCGATTATGATTATGACAATGATTATGATAACGGTGGTTATGATGGCGGTTATGATAATGGCGGCGGAGATAATGGCGGCGGTGGCGATTATGATAACAGTGGTGATGACGGCAGTTATGATAATGGCGGCGATGACACCGGCAGTGACACTGGTGGTGGAGACTACGACGGCGGCGATGACACCGGTGGAGATGAGACCGGCGGCGACGATGGATTCAGCGATGATTCAGCAGCAGATTCCGGAGCAAGTTCTGAAGAACAGTAACAGGGAACTGCTATAAAAATATAAATAATAGAAAAGAGGACCATCTGTTGGAAAGGATGGTCCTCTTTTCAGATAAGGAGTGTTGAGGATGACGCATAAGGAAAAATATAATGACACTGCGACAGTTGATGTAATCATTCCTGCCTATCGTCCCGGCAGAGAATTTGGAGAACTGCTGCACAGGCTGGAAGAACAGGAATACCGTCCCTGCAGGATTCTGGTTATGAATACGGGAGAGCAGTACTGGAACAGAGAATGGGAGAAATGTCCGACCCTTGAGGTTCATCACCTGGAACAGAAGGATTTTGATCATGGCGGAACCAGAAGAAGGGCAGCAGAACTTTCGAATGCAGATATTATGATCTTTATGACACAGGATGCTCTCCCTGCTGACAGAAAAGTAATTGGAAATCTTGTCTGTGCTGTCAGTGAAAATCCGGGTGCAGGAGCAGCCTATGCAAGACAATTACCCAGGGCAGACTGTCGCTTTCTGGAACGTTATACCCGTTCTTTTAACTATCCGGAGCAGTCCTCGGTAAAGTCGCTGGCTGATATTGATAAGTACGGGATCAAGACCTATTTCTGTTCTAATGTGTGTGCGGCCTATGATAAAGGGATTTATCAGAAAACAGGCGGTTTTACAGAGCGGGCGATTTTCAATGAAGATATGATCTGTGCCGGAACAATGATTCAGAAAGGCTATTCAGTTGTCTATGCGGCAGATGCGAGAGTGTATCATTCCCATAATTATTCCGGAAGACAGCAGTTTCACAGAAACTTCGATCTGGGAGTATCCCAGGCAGAGCATCCGGAAATTTTTGAAGGAGTACCTTCTGAGGGAGAGGGAATCCGTCTGGTAAAAAGAAGCCTGGGCTATCTGATAAGGACGGGACACTTCTGGCTGATCCCTCAGCTGATCTGGCAGAGCGGAATGAAATATGCAGGATATTTTCTGGGGAAAAGATACAGAAAACTTCCCCGGAAAGTTGTTCTTGCATGTACCATGAGTCCATATTACTGGAACAGAAAATAAAGGTAAGCGGATAACCTTAAGACACGCCAATTTACGATAATTGTCACATTTTGAACACAATTAATTGATATACTGATTCCAGAGTTCAGGAGAAGAATTGCTGTAACTGTGCAGAAATAAAACAGTTACAGATCATTGTTTATTTCGGGGAGTGTTCCGATAAACAGTAATACAGGAACAGAAGGGAGCAGGTGGATAACCCCA
>OOCS01001306.1_pt1 | contig 10120 bp, 5 predicted proteins | sample 1671411 | NCBI WGS metagenome assembly OOCS01 (sample SAMN06348154, study PRJEB24527) | human gut metagenome | biome: human gut; feature: ankylosing spondylitis patient; material: feces | host: Homo sapiens | place: China | collected 2015-10 | reverse complement strand
GTTGTTGCCGCGGTTGATGTCGGTGTACTGGGTGTTGTCGGTCAAGTGCGCCTCGTTTGGTTGGAATGGTCCACGATTCTTCTATGGTCCTTTATTATCATCACATGAGGTGACATGCTGGCATAGATCGGCACGTACCGGCATAGGCCGGCTGATACAGGTCGGCATACGAGAGCGGCGAATCCCGCAGAAATGGAGCGACCATGGCAGAACAGTATTTCTCTGCGGAACCCGCATCGAAGGATGTGCGCCGCACATTGAACGTAACGTTGCGCGGCCATGAGGCGACCGCTCAGGTGTCGAACGGCGTGTTCTCCGGCTCGCGCGTGGACCTCGGTACGTCGGTATTGCTGAAGCATGCGCCCGAGCCGCCGCTTACCGGCGATTTTCTGGATTTGGGCTGCGGCTGGGGCCCTATCGCCCTGACATTGGCGTTTGAGTCGCCCGAAGCGAACGTGTGGGCGGTGGATGTCAACGAGCGCGCGGTGGACCTGACCCATGCCAACGCACAGGCGAACGGCCACACGAACATTCATACGGCTCAGGTGGACGAGTCCAGCACTCCCCTGCCCGCCGAGAACCAGCCGGCGTTCTGCGAGACGGTGCCGAGCGACCTCACGTTTGATGTGATTTGGTCGAACCCACCGATCCGAGTCGGCAAGGAAGCGCTGCATACATTGCTTATGGCTTGGCTGCCGAAGCTCAAGGTGGGCGGTGCCGCCTATCTCGTAGTGCAGAAGAATCTCGGTTCCGATTCGCTGATCCCCTGGCTGGACGATGCGCTCGGCGAGGGGTTCACTGCGAGCAAATACGCGAGCTCCAAGGGCTTCCGTATCATTGAAGTTCGTCATGAAATATGAGTATCCCGCAGAACTTCCCGTATCTGCCGCGCGTGATGAGATAGCCAGCGCGGTCAAACGTTCCCAAGTCGTTATTGTGTCCGGCCAGACCGGTTCGGGCAAAACCACACAGCTGCCGAAAATCCTGCTTGAGCTTGGCCGTGGCACGCACGGCAAGCAGATCGTGCACACCCAGCCTCGCCGTATCGCCGCACGCACGGTGGCCGAACGTATCGCCTCGGAGATGGGCGTGAAGCTCGGTGACGAGGTCGGCTATCAGGTGCGTTTCACCGACGAAAGCTCGCCCGGCACACGATTGAGGGTCGTGACCGACGGTATTCTGCTCGCCCAGATCCAGCGCGATCCGAAACTCACCCGATACGATACGATCATCATCGACGAGGCGCATGAGCGCAGTCTTAACATCGACTTTCTGCTCGGCTATCTGACGGCACTGCTGCCTCAGCGCCGCGATCTGAAGCTCATCATTACCTCCGCGACCATCGATTCGGTCAAGTTCCAGGAGCATTTCGAGCACGCCTTGCATGAGAAGGTGCCGGTAATCGAGGTTTCCGGCCGCACCTTCCCCGTGCAGGTGGTCTACGAGCCGCTTGGCACCGCGCCCGCGTTGATGCGCGAAGTGCCGGGATTCGCGGTGGGCGCCCGCCCCGGCGACGCCGATTACGACGAGCTGGCCAGCGCCATCGCGGAATCCGATCCCGACCGGCCCCGCGGCCGGTCCGGTGCCTCCTATGCCGATGACGGCATTACCGATATGCCTACCGCCGTGGCTCGAGCCTGCGCCGAGCTGGTGATTCACTCCTCCCACGAGCGCGGTCCCCGCGATATTCTGGTCTTCGCCTCCGGCGAGCGCGACATCCACGAGTTCGAGGCCGCACTGCGGCATCATTCCGGCCCGCGCGCCGATGACATGCGCCGGCCGGATGCCATCGAGATCATGCCGCTGTTCGCGCGACTGTCCGCCGCCGACCAGCATAAGGTGTTTGAATCGCACCTTCACCAGCGCATCGTCATTGCCACCAATGTGGCTGAGACCTCGCTGACCGTGCCCGGTATCCGGTATGTGGTGGACCCCGGTTCCGCCCGTATCTCCCGGTATTCGAAGACCGCAAAGGTTCAGCGTCTGCCGATCGAGCCGATCAGCCAGGCCAGTGCCGACCAGAGGTCCGGCCGATGCGGCCGTGTGGCCGACGGCATCGCGATCCGCCTGTATTCGCGTGAGGATTACGAGACCCGTCCGCGCTTCACCGAGCCGGAAATCCTGCGTACCTCGCTGGGTGCCGTGGTACTCCACATGCTGTCGGTGGGCGTGGCCCGCACGGCCGAGGACGTCACGAACTTCGGGTTCATCGATCCGCCGGATATGAAGGCCGTGTCGGACGGTTTCAATGAGCTCACCGAGCTCAAGGCCATCGGCCGCAAGCGCGGCGAGGTGACGCTCACCCATACCGGTCGTCAGCTGGCGCGCATCCCCATCGACGTGCGTCTGGGACGTATGGTTATCGAGGCCGCGAAAACCGGTTCGCCGAATCTTCTGGCCCAGGTGCTCGTGGTCGTGGCGTTCCTGAGCTTGCAGGACCCACGTGAACGCCCGGACGACAAGCGTGAGGATGCCGACCGCATCCACAACCGGTATGCGGATGAGACCTCCGACTTCCTGACGGCCCTGAATATCTGGGACCGCGTGTTCCAAGCAGACGGCGACCCGAGCAACAACGCGCTGCGCCGTATCTGCAAAACCGAGTATTTCAGCTGGCTGAGGATGCGCCAGTGGAAAGATCTCGTCTCCCAGCTACGCCAGATGTGCAAGGAGCTGAAGTTCAAGGTCGGCGACCCGCTGCCCGCCTCCCGCCCAGGCTTGGAGATCCGCCAGCTGCCGTTGAATCAGCAGGCCGCGCATTCGCTGTGCTGCGCGTGGGATGCGGACGGCATCCACAAGTCGATGCTCGCCGGATTGCTGTCGATGATGGGCATGCAGGTGGTGCGCGAGCCCAAGGCCTCCGATTTCGCGGGGCTGACCGGTTCGGCGCGCGCCCGTGAGATGAAACGCGCCCAGAAGCAGTCGAAGAACGATTATCAGGGCGCACGCGGCACCCGTTTCGCCCTGTTCCCCGCTTCCGCCGTGGCCAAGAAGACCCCGTCATGGGTGATGAGCACCGAACTGGTGGAAACCTCTCGCCTGTGGGCCCGCTATTCGGCGGCCATCGACCCCGCGTGGGCCGAACCGTTGGCCGGCCAATTGACCCGCACCACGTATGCGGAGCCGCACTGGTCGGGTTCGCGTGGCTCGGCTGTGGCCACCGCGCGCGTGCTGCTGTATGGTCTGCCGATCGTACAGGACCGTGCCGTGCAGTGGGGACGCATCAATCCACTTGAGGCGCGCGACTTCCTGATTCGCCAGGGTCTGGTCGAGGGCGATATTCAGCAGCGTTTCAGTTACGACGACTTCGTGGGCAAAAACCGCGACATTCTCGAGGATGCCGCCGATGATGCGAGCCGCACCCGCCAGCTGGCGGATACCGTGTCCGACGAGGATCTGTTCGACTTCTACAACGCGGTCATTCCCAACGATGTGACCAGCGTGGCCGATCTGGCGAAATGGTGGAAGTCCGAGCATGACCGTCAGCCGAATCTGCTTGATTTCGACCCGGCCAAGGTGGAGCGTCTGGCATCCAGCGATTCGGTGAGTCTGGACGATTACCCCGACCATTGGCATACGACCGGATCGGACGGCCAACCCATCGACCTGCGTCTGAGCTACGTGTACGATCCGGCCGACCCGGCCGACGGCGTCACCGTGCATGTGCCGTTGAAGGCGCTCTCGCGTATCACGCCCGACCAGTTCACATGGAATGTGCCGGGTCTGTTGGATGAGCTGATCCTGTCGATGATCAAGGCGCTGCCCAAGCAGCTGCGCGTCCAGTTCGTGCCGGCCCCGGATGCCGCGCGTGCGATTCGTGACTGGATCGACGAGCATTACCCGGATCTGCCGGGCTCGGGCTCGCAGCAGAAGCCGAATCTGCCGCCGGTGGATGAGGATGGCACGACCGTTGGCTGGCCCGATCTGGCACATGTGTTCACCAAGGCGGCCATCGCCACCAAGGGTGCGCAGATTCATCCCGAAGTGTTGGGGCCGGAACTGGTCGAGCGTCTTTCCCCGTATCTCAGAGTCACGTTCTCGGTGGAGCAGCAACTGCCGGCCGGCAAGCACCCTCGTGGACGCCGGCATGCGCGCGGCCCCATCAAGGTGCTGGGTGTGTCCAAGGATCTGAAGGCGCTGCAACGCAAGTTCGCCGCGCAGGCGGAGGCGTCGGCCCGTCAAATGGTCAAGAAGCAGGCCGATCAGGCTGGAGAACAGGGCAAGCTGGTCAGTCAGGCGAACCTGTTGCATAAGGCGGGTGCCACCACCGAGTCCCGGGCCACGATGCTCTGGCGTGGCGCATTGGATGCGTTGCGATTGCCGGCCGAACGCATTTCGTCGCGCTGGCTGGGTACCGAGGCGTTGATGCTGGCTTCTGCTCCGTACAAGTCCACCAAGGATCTGGTCGAAGACCTGCAGCTGGCCACGGTCAAACGGCTGATGCCGAATGTCGACAGGCTCTCGGACGATGAGGCGTTAGCCAATGCGGTGCTCGATGTGCGCGAAGTGTACGAGGACACCGTCTATCAGGTGGCGCATGACGTGATCGCCGTGCTCAAGGCTTATGCCGAGGTCGACAAGGCCACTGGCGGCAAGGCTGATCTGCCGATGCTTTCGGTGTTGCAGTCGATTCGCGACCATATCGCCACGCTCGTCTACCCCGGATTCATCGGGCGCACTCCCCCGGATGCGCTGAAGTCGTTGAGCCGATATTTGAGAGCCGATCTGAGCCGACTCAATAAGGCGAAAACCGATAAGAACCGTGATGTCAAGTGGGCTTGGCAGGCCGACGAGGCCCGTCAGGTGGTTGATAAGGCGTTGGCCCGTGCCAAGGCGGAGCCGGCCGGCCCGAAGCATGAGGCATTGATGAAGCAGGCCGAACAGGCCCGTTGGATGCTTGAAGAGTTCTACGTGTCCCTATGGGCGCAGGAGCTTGGCACCAAGGGGCCGGCTTCGCTCAACCGTATCAAGAAAGCGCTGGCGTGACCGGACGGCAAACAAGTCGCCAGGCCACGCGCCAGCGCACGCGCAAGCCGTCATCACAGCGTGGGCAAGTGCGCGGACGCCTCGGCAATCGGAACAGGAAACGCAATCGTAGGCACGGTCCGATCAATGCTCTGAAGCGTTCCTGGCGTAAGGCGAACTGGCCGACCCGTATCAAGATGGTGCTGATTCCCACGGTGGCGGTGGTCGTTGTCGTAGCGCTGGTGGCCGGGCTGGTTCGTTTCACAAACTGGCGGGCACAGGTTCGCGCAGCCGAGGCGGCACAGCTGGAACTGACGCGAACATACGATTTCAATCCGGGCAACATCATTTCAGATGGTCTGTTCTTCAACGGGAACGCGTTGAGCGAGCAGCAGGTGAACGCCATCATCGAAAAACAGGGTGCCGCATGCAGCGGCGAGAAATGCTTGAAATCCATGACGTTTAGCACCGAATCGCAACCCGCCAACGAATACTGCGAAGCATATGAGGGAGAGCCGAACGAAAGCGCCGCGGCGATCATCTACAAGTCGGGAAAGGCGTGCGACATCAGTCAAAAAGTGCTGCTCACCGTGCTGCAAAAGGAGCAGCATCTGCTTACCGCCACCGATCCAAGCGACTTCCAATTCAAGTCGGCCATGGGATTGAGCTGCCCGGACGACGCGAACTGTGACCCGGAATATGCAGGTTTTTTCAAACAGGTGTATGGCGCGGCGAAACGCTACCAGTATTACGTGCAACATGAGGATCGCTATGGATACCATGCGGGCACGCTCAACTATATTCAATACAATCCGGACGCCAGCTGCGGTGGCAGCAACGTGTACATCGAAAACAAGGCGACAGCACTGCTGTACATTTACACGCCTTATCAGCCGAATGCAGCCGCATTGGATGCGGGAGTCGGCGAAGGCGACGCCTGTTCGACTTACGGCAATCGTAATTTCGCAATCATCTACAATTCGATGTTCGGCTCTCCTCGAGGCTGATTTTTCGATACAATTGCTCATGGAAGGGACTGACCAGAAGGAGCCTTTCATGGGCCTACTCAACAACAACGACTATATCGACCCATTCAAGGGTTCCGATTACATCGATCCCAGCAGCAACGCCGAACGCCTGTCTAATCAGGTGAACCGTGACCATGCACGGCGTGAATCCTATGTCCAGCGGCGATATGTGAAACCCGCGCAGAGCGATCAGGCATCGCGCGACAGGCAGGCCCCACAAAACACCCGATCCAAGCAAGACGGTAGATCTCAACAGGCGCAAGGCGATCAGTCCACACGAGGAGACACGCTCCAAACCATGTTGAACGACTGGTCCACGCAAACCATGCGGTATGCCCAGTCCATGCAGCAAAGCTTGCAACAGGCGTTGCGGCAAAATCAGCAAAACCTGCAGAACCCGCAAGGACGCCCATCGCAGCCCTATAATCCGCCGCGCATACAAACGGAACGAGCCACACGAGTTCCAATCCACTTCCGACAAGAAGCAACGCCGCCATAAAAACGGCTTCGTCACCGTTTTGGAGATCGTTATCATCATCGCTGTAATAGCGTCGATTGGCGGAATGCTTTCTGACAGCATGTCAAACATCATCTCCGATTTCGATGGATCCACAAGCCAGTTCGAGGAGCTGTCCACACAGGAAACCGTCAGCGAAGACGTTGGAAAGCTCTACTCCACCGGAGGAAAAGCATTGGAAGTGAACATCGAAGGCGTGCAGACAGGTCCGGAGGATTTGAACGGCGACGCCACGCTCACGGTTTTGCTCACCTGCACGAACATCGGCAAGAAAACGATGTATCCTCATGCCGTCGCAGATCTGATGGTCATGCAAAACGGCATCGAGCTTGCCCCTGCATTCACTTCCAACGAGGATTCCGACCGCACGGAGTTCTCCGGCGCCGAAATGAAACCGAAGAAAAGCTCGCAGACCACCAGCAGTTTCGTTCTTACGGACACCAATTCACCAGTTGTGGTTCAGCTGATGAATTATTCGCAGCATAATGTTGTTCGCGCCGCGTTTTCCTTTGACGAAGTCGACATAGAAGGATCCTTGAAACATATTGATTATGCGGCCGTCCCTCAGCCCGAGCAAGTGGACGCTTCGAATTTCGACGAAGACGGATCCGTAACCGATTATGACGAAAGCACCCTGCATTTCCGCGTAGACTCCATTGAGAAGACAAGCCCCTCATATGCCGATCATGACATAGCGTTCGCACGCATATCCTGGTATGTCGAAAATGGAAGCAAATACCGGGCTTTCCTGAACTATATGGATGTTTCCGCGACCCAAGACGGCACTGAGTTGCATAGCACGTATCTTGACGATGATAGCTATTCCACAACACGCAAGGTCACTCCCGGCGTGAAAATGACGACGACAGTCGCTTTTGAAACGCAAAGCAACTCGCCTGTGACATTCATATTTTCTGACTATGGTGATGAGATTCTTCGCAAAACCGTTAATTTACGGTCAATTGAGTCATCGGAACTTTAATCCGATACTTGCAGAAACATCAAAAGAAGATTCAAATAATCATTCGGAAAGCAAAAGACCGTTGTTGCAATCAGTTTTCTCATGATTGCAACAACGGTCTTTGATGAAACGATTGCGGTTCGCTTACAGCTTCGGCAGGTACTTCTTCAGTTCGAAAGGAGTGACCTGCTTGCGGTATTCCTCCCATTCCTGACGCTTGTTGCGCAGGAAGTATTCGAAGGCATGCTCGCCGAGCACTCCGGCCACGAAGTCGGACTTCTCCATAACCTTCAACGCCTCGTCAAGAGACTCCGGCAATGGCTGGATGCCCATGGCCTGACGTTCCGCATCGGTAAGCTCCCACACGTCGTCGCTGGTCGGCTCGCCCAACTGCATCTGCTTGTCGATGCCGTCAAGGCCTGCTGCCAAGAGCACCGAATATGCGAGGTATGGGTTGGCGACCGGGTCGAGCGCACGGAATTCCATGCGGGCGGAATTGCCCTTGCCTGGCTTGTACTGCGGAATGCGCAGCAGCGCGGAACGGTTGTTGTGGCCCCAGCAGATGTAGCTCGGAGCCTCGTTGCCGCCCCACAGGCGCTTGTAGGAGTTGACGTACTGGTCAGTGACCGCGCAGATTTCAGCCGCGTGGTACAGAATGCCGGCCGCGAACTGGCGTGCGGTGACGGACATGTTGAATTCCTGGCCCGCCTCGTAGAACGCGTTGGCGTCGCCTTCGAACAGGCTCAAGTGGGTATGCATGCCGGAACCTGGAGCGTCGGAAAGCGGCTTCGGCATGAAGCTGGCGTGAATGCCGCGCTCCAGCGAAATCTCTTTGACGACGGTACGGAAGGTCATGATGTTGTCGGCCGTGGTGAGCGCGTCCGCATAACGCAGATCGATCTCGTTCTGGCCTGGCCCCGCCTCATGGTGCGAGTATTCCACCGAGATGCCCATTTGCTCGAGCATGTTCACGGTGGCGCGGCGGAAGTCCATGCCTGGGCTGCGCGGCACGTGGTCGAAGTAGCCGCCCTCGTCGATCGGGGTCGGGGCCTTGGACCAGTCGTCCTGGCTTTCGAACAGGTAGAACTCGATTTCCGGATGCACGTAGAACGTGAAGCCCTTGTCCTTGGCTTTGGCGAGCGTGCGCTTCAACACGTGACGTGGATCGCCGAGCGAAGGCTCGCCGTCCGGGGTCAGAATGTCGCAGAACATGCGGGCGGTACCTTGCGGGCCACCGCGCCACGGCAGGATCTGGAACGTCGAGGGATCGGGTTGAACGATCATGTCGTCTTCGGACACGCGGGTCATGCCCTCGATGGCGGAACCGTCGAAGCCGAGACCCTCCTCAAACGCGGCTTCCAGTTCGGCCGGAGCAATCGCCACGGACTTCAGTGTTCCCAACACGTCCGTGAACCACAGACGAATAAAGCGCACGTCGCGTTCTTCGACCGTGCGCAGCGCAAACTCCTGCTGTTTATCCATAGTCGCCTATCGTTCCATAACCGTGTTACGAAGGGCGTTAACATCTCACTGTTCGTCACCTGCGAGTCGCGAGATTTCATCAACATGCCCCGGTCCGCATGTCAGGCATGGTTCAGGCCCATGCCGGCACGGCACTATGGTAGTGACTATGAGCGAAGATCATCTCACCCCATCCGCCAATCCGCCCGTCGACGTGACCAGCTGGACACAGGCCACCGACCCGCGCGACCGTTCGCGCGCCGGCATCGCCACTCGTACCAAGGCGCCGCTGGACGCACATGCCATCTGGAAGGTCAAGGAGGGCCGGCGTGAGGCGATCAGCCTTTTGGAGGAGCAGTCCGCGATTCGCGTACCGGATCTGATTCCGCTGCGTTACAAGCGTATGAGCGCCAGCCCCTTCACCTTCTACCGGGGCACCGTGCTCATCATGACCAATGACCTGGCTTCCACGCCGGTCACTGGCATTCCGGTGCAGTGCGTGGGCGACGCGCATATCGGCAATTTCGGCATTTTCCGCTCCCCTTCCGCCCGTCTGGTGTTCGATATCAATGATTTCGACGAAACCGCTATCGGCCCGTGGGAATGGGATCTGAAACGTCTCGCCGCCTCGGTGGAGATCTGCGGACGCGCCAACAAAATCAAGGAGAAGGACCGTCGCGCCGCCGTGGTCCAGTGCGTACACACGTACCGCACACGCATGAAGTGGTTCTCCGAAATGGATTACCTTGACGCGTGGTACGAGCACCTGGACGTGGAGGAGACGCTCGACCGCTTCGAGACCACCGGTTCCAAACGCAGCCGTGTGCTGCGCGAGGCGGCCATGAAGGCGCTGCTGAAGGATAACGACGCGGCGGCGGCCAAACTGTGCCGTTATGAGAGCGGCAAGCTCAGGTTCAAATCCAATCCGCCCGAGCTGGTGCCGATCAATCAGCTGGATGATTACGCCGACTTGGATGCGTTGCAGGCACGTATAGACACGCTGTTCGAGAGCTACCGGCATTCCCTGTACGACGATCGCCGTTGGGTGTTCGATCATTTGCGCTATCAGGATGCGGCCCGCAAGGTGGTGGGCGTGGGCTCGGTGGGCCAGCGCGCGTGGACGTCGGTGTGGATCGCGCGTGATATCGACGATCCGATGATGATTCAGATGAAGGAGGCCACGTATTC
>OOCS01001279.1_pt1 | contig 10405 bp, 9 predicted proteins | sample 1671411 | NCBI WGS metagenome assembly OOCS01 (sample SAMN06348154, study PRJEB24527) | human gut metagenome | biome: human gut; feature: ankylosing spondylitis patient; material: feces | host: Homo sapiens | place: China | collected 2015-10 | reverse complement strand
GTGGATAGAGCAGTGGCCTCCGGAGCCGCGTGCGGAGGTTCGATTCCTCTCAGACGCATTTTTTTATTACCCTTTTTCGGTCTTTCCCTTGACAAATCCTCCCCCATCCCTTATTCTGATTACATATATTTCAATATATCTTCTATTATCTGTCAATCTGTAATCTCATCATAATTTCATTCATTTTATTTTTTATAATTCTTATTTCTATTATTTTACTCCTTATTTTATATCCCGGCTACTTTATTTTTACAAATGATTTTGCTATGGATCTGCCTGGGCAGTTTTCATAAATATTATTTTTAGGAGGTATATCTTTTGGTATACGACACATTTCTCAACACAGTAAAAGAACAGATGGAACAGGCTTTAGGAGACGGATATTCCCTTACCTTGCGGAAAGTCCAGAAAAATAATGGTCTTATCCTGGACGGTCTGTGCATTGCAAAAGGTAACGGCACCATTGCTCCTTCCATTTATCTGAACTCCTGTTATGAACAGTATTTAAACGGAACTTCAATGGAGGAGATCATCCAGAAGCTGCTCACAGCTTACTACGAAAGCAGCTGGCCTCCCATTCTTAACAAGCTGGTCCTGTCTGACTATGACTCTCTCCGTTCCCACATTGCTTTCCGTCTGATCAACGCTTCTTCCAATCAATCCCTTTTAAAAACAATGCCTCATATTCCCTGGATGGATCTTGCCATTGTCTTTTATCTGTACATACAGGAAAATGAAAACGGCATCATGACCGCAGCTATTTCTGATCACCATATGAAAACCTGGGGTGTTACAGTCCATGATCTCTACCACGACTCTCTTTTAAACACTCCCAGGCTTTTTCCTCCTGTTATATCCAGCATGGCCTGTATCCTGGAGTCCCTTGATCCCAAACACCTGCAACATCAGCCAGCTTTCCCGGAAACTCCTTTTTATGTTCTCACCAACCAGAATGGGATCAATGGCGCTGCCTGCATCCTTTACAAAGATGTTATAAAAAATTTTGCTGAAGGGATGGACCGGGATATCCTGATCCTTCCCTCCAGCATTCATGAAGTTCTTCTGCTTCCTGATGATGACCCGCTATCTTATGATGAGCTGGGGCATCTGGTGACTCATATCAACCAGACAGAAGTAGTTGCCGAAGACCGTCTTTCCAATCAGGTCTATCTCTATTCCCGTAAAGAAGACAGGATCACCACTGTTTCTTTTGGTCCTTCTGCTGTCTGCTGATTCTTACTGTACCCAGGCACCGGAGCCATCTACATATCGTCCGTCAGGTGTCCAGGTATTTGCATACATAACACCATTGGAACCCATATAGTACCATCTGCCGCCTACTGCCTGCCAGCCGGTAGTCATCTCACCACTGCCATTCAGATAATACCACTGGCCGCCTAACTGCTGCCAGCCAGTCTTCATTGCACCCGTTGGATCCAGATAGTACCATTTACCGCCTACTGCCTGCCAGCCGGTCTGCATTTCACCGCTTCCGTTCATATAATACCACTGGCCTCCTACAAGCTGCCAGCCGGTAGTCATTACACCATCACCATTTAAGTAATACCACTGTCTGTCTACTCTTACCCAGCCAGTCTGACGATAACCGGATGTATTAAAGTAGTACCATGCTCCATTGATCTGCTTCCAGCCATTGGATGGATAACCGCCGCTTGAATAGGAATACCACCAGCCAACATTATCCTGGACCCATCTGCCGGTTCCATTGTAAACGCCTGCCTCATCTTCATCTACATAATAGGAAGAAGAGTCATCAGACCACTCGCCTGCCTTATCATTATAACTTGCAATGGCTCTTACACGGAATGTATAATCTCCTTCCTTATTAAAATAGCCATTGAAATTGAAGGTCGTTCCTGTGGTGTTTACAGTGGTCACTGTCTTCTCATCTCTTAAAAGTTTTACATCATAGCTTTTTGCACCGTCAATGGAGTCCCATTCTGCAATACCGTCATTCCATTCCAGGTTGGAAGTTCCTTCCAGTTTTCCACCTATGCGTTTTAACTGGGCTGTTACTTCAATGTAGTCGCCGCTGTCGTAGATCTTTGCTTTCTTAAATTCTGCATTACAGCCGGACAGTTTAAAATGGCTTTTACTGGTATACGAGAAGCGATAACCGTCCTTTGCGTAAAGTTCCACTTTTACTTCCGGTATGTCACCTACTGTCCAGGTATCCTGGTCATTTGCATTGGTATACTCAGCGGACTCTACATAATAGCTGGATGTATCACCGCTTACATGGATCGAACCAATAGAGTCTCCGCTGGCAGGTGCCGTGTCATAGGAAAAAGTCAGTTTCACAGTGTCAATTTTAGTATCTGCTGCAAATGCAGGCATCACGGACATAAAGGTCATTGCTGCAGCTAACGCGATACACCAGGCTTTTTTCATCTTCATATTCCATCCTCCTTCTTATCTATTCATTAGATAAATTATAACGTTTTTAACTTACTTTTATTATAATAAAGAGCATGGATCTATGCAATTTCAGAAACCTTAAAAAGAACTTACGATTTTTGCAAAAATTTTACATGGTTACAAAATTATACACTCATTTTATCTATAAAGTGTATCTGTAAGACGCAGTTCATCGATCATGTCTGTAAACCAGCGGATCTGTGTCGTAAATTTTTCTCTCAGCCGGTCTGCATCTATACTGCCTTTGCCTGCTTCAAAAAAGTCGCAGTCACTTTCCACCGCAATATGAAGTTTTCCTTCTTTTAAAAAGCTCATGTACAGTTTTCCGCCGCTTATCTCCGCTGCTGAAAGGATATATTCTATCATATGGGGTGTTAAAATGTGAAAAACTTTCTCCCCATCATCAGAACGGACCGTAAAATGTTTATCAAAAACCTCATTGCCCGTTTTAATGGTATCTGTACGGATAAGACGCTGGAAACCAGTCCTTGGAAACAGACTGACCTGTGCTGACAGCTCCCTGCCAAGGTCACAGATCAGCCACTGCCCCTTAAAAACCTCCCGTTTTTTATTTTCCCAGACCTGCATTTCTTCATTATATATATTTTCGTCCTGACAAAGGATTATATCACTGAATTCCATATTCAAGTCTTTATAAACCGCTTTTATGTGATCATTTCCCTCTGCACAGTTATAGTCCAGAGGGATCATCACACCGGAACCCTGGATCTGGGTGATCCCTATCTTTCCGAAAGGCTCATAGATCACATCTTCCAATACCTCCTGAAGGGCTTCTTTTACCAGATTTTCACCTATCTGCTTTTTTAGGACTGTATCCTTTTTATCTTTTACAGAACCAAGTACACAGGCAAGGATGATCAACAGAATGGCCAAAAGGATCTGGCCTGTTACCACGCATATAAATGCCAATACTGCCACGATTTTTCCTATGAGCCTGCATACAGCAGCCGTTGTCTTATTTCCTTTCAGTTCCCGGTTAAGCTCTTCCTCTGTTATTTTCTGCTGATCCATTTTGCACCTCCCTGCTGATCCTTTTTTCTTTTACTGTACCGTGCCGCCCATTAACTGGATCAGTGCAAGGTTTTCGTCACTGGTACCGCTGTAGTTTACAAATCCCAACAGTTCTGCACAGTATTTTCTGGTTTCAAAATCAGGAGAAATACCGCTGAGCATAAATGCGTCAATAACAGAATGGCCTTCATATCCCTCTAAGAAATCACTGAGATCAATGTCATCCGACTCCACATCTACGCTGTCTTCTGCTGTAAGATAGCTTGTAAGGATATCTAATGTGCTGTCTACATCTTCTGCTGCCGACTGATAAAGATAATAGGTGGTATCATCTTCCGTCAGCTCAAAGCAGTAGCTGTCACCTTCTTCTGACAGATCCCAGCCTAATTCATAGGATACGCCAGTTTCATCATCGATCAGGTTCAAATGGTCATAATCAAGACTCCATATGCCGGAAATAGACTGTGTCTGGATCTGGCCGTTATCATTGTAGAGAAGGTCAAAATATGCCTGATCATCTTCAAAATAGAAGATCATAGCTGTTTCATCACCGGAACCGATCCAGTAAGTTCCCTGAGCTACATATTCGATCACGCTGGCTGTCGTCATCATCTGGTCCAACGTAGTTTCCAGGTTGCTTCCGTCTCCTTCGCTGGATAAGACAATATCATCTAACTGGATATATTCTCCGTTTTCTGTGTTGTACCAGTCAAAAGCAAATGTAGTTGGATCATCGGAATAGTCTTCATTGAGATACAGATAAAAGGTATCGGTATCTGCTTTCCAGTAACCATCCAGATCTGTCACCTCTCCATCTGTATCTAAAATTGCCAGATAGGCATCTTTCTCATCAAAGGCCGCCACCATGATCTCCTGGGTGCTGGAAATTCCCGCCCAGGTAGTTCCTGCCAGGATATCGGCCATTTCTGAGTCATTAACACCAGTAAGTTTCTCTGCTGTTGTTTCCGTTTCCGTTGTTTCTGCCACTGTTGTTTCTACTGCTTCTTTTTTATCAGCTACTACTTTTTTGGAAGAACCACCTCCGCAGCCAACAAGAGAAATACACATTGCTGCTGCAACTGCTACTGCCATTTCTTTTTTCATACGACTCATCCTCTTTCTCATTTTTTCTCCTCCATTTCCATTTCATTAAACCGCCTTAAACGTTCTCTGGCTGCTTCTAACTGCGCCTCTATATCTGTGGACGGCTCCTGTTTTTTCTCTTTTGCTGCCGGTTTCATGGTCTTATGCTCCGCTGCTTTTCCTGATATTTGGGGATGTTTTCCTGCAAGCGTTCCCAGCACACTTCCTGCAGCTGCGCCGATCACAGCTCCCGCAGCTGCGGCTCCAGCTGTTCCTATATATGAGCCAAAATCTGGATCCGAACCATTTTCTGTTCCCAATGCATCTGGAACTGGCTCCGTGGAAACAGGCTGGTCTGAAGACCCAATACTTTCTGTGGAAGCTGTAACAGGCGGTCCGGCTGTTGTCTCTGACCTATTGGAAGAAGGCACACCTGCGGCTGTATTTCTTGCACGTTCACTTACCTGAGAGACTGTTGTACTGGTGCCTCTTTCTGTGTATACAGCGGGACGGACCCCTGCGTCTGCCGCCGCACCTGCCATCGCCCCGGCTCCTCCCGCAACTACCGTTACAACCACCGGATTTCCATAAAAATCCCTGTGGTGGGCGCGGAACTGATTGCTTCTTATCACTGCTTTTTTCTGAGCTGTCCTGTATTTCGTCCCGGACTGCTCTAAAGCTTTTATCATTACAAGAAGAGTTCCCTGCCTTGTTTCCAGAGAAGCAGCTAACTTTGTAAGAGAAGTGCGCACGCCCTCAAGCATGGCATCTGTCCCCAGGGAAGCATTTACTTTTTTGATCTGCTCCAAAGCACCATCCAGGCTTTTTATTGCTTTTTCATACTCCTTTTTCTGCTGCTCCAGGGCATCCACCTTAACTTTTACGAAAGCCATAGGCGCCTCCTATTTCAGGTTGATCTTCAGTTTACCTGCAGAACTGGAGATCTTCTTCTCATTGGCACTGTATACATCTGCAGCTTCCGACAGGGTTAATGCATAAGTATTTACCACATTCAATACCTCTTCACATTTCCCGATAATGGCATCAAAACGGCTGTAAAACTCCGCAGAACCGCTGCCGGTCCAGGTGGATCTTAAATTTTTTACTGCAGTCTTACTTTCTGAAAGATAGCTGTACATGTTTTTGTAGCCTGTTTTAATGTTGTTGGAATAGTTTTTTAACTGTTTGGGATCCACTTTAATATTTGCGTCTGCCATTTACGCTCACCTCCCTATTTACCCAGATATTTATGTACCAGATCCATGGCCTTGTTATCTGCCTGGGTGTAACTGTTGGAAAATTCTCCGAGAGCTGCTCCCATCTGCTGTAAGATCTGGGTCAGCTGGGCCAGATTTGCTTTGTCTGCCTGATATCGTTTTAAATACGAAGCACTTGCTTCCCCGCTCCATACAGAAGATACTTTTTGGATGTTTTCATCTAACTTATTCATCTCACTTTTCATTTTTGCTGCCAGATTGGTGAGATTAACTCCTGTGGATTTAAGTTTTGCCGCATTTACCTGCTGTGTTGCCATAATACACTCCCTCCTATCTCCTGCTTACCACTGCCTTTGCCTGCGCTTCTGCTTTTTCCATGGAAGAACATGCGTCCCGCAGGACTGCCGCGATCTCCCTTAAAGAAGCTGCACCAGACGCCAGGTCTGTATTCTGTTCCTGCATAAATTTCACAAAGATCTCTGCTGCTTTTCCTGACCAGGATGCAGCTACTGCTTCATTGGCGGCTGTGATCACTTTCACAGTCTGGTTCTGGATCTGATCGGCCGCCTCTTCCAACAACTTTGCCTGTTTTTTCACACTCTGAGAGTCAAAATGAATGGCTGCCATTTATCTCATCCCTCCAAACTTAAGCCTGCCTGCATTTCTGCTTACAGTTTTTTCTGTATCCTCGTATACACCAGCCAGTTCCTTAAGGACTCTTTCATAATTTCCCAGCATTGTAATGATCGCACCGGAACTTTTCCTTAACTGACCGGCCACTGCGTAAATATCATCTGCGCTCTCCCCTGCATAAGAGTCCTGCAGTTTGCGAAAGATCGCATAGGTCGCATCTGTATTCGCTGCAATGGATTTTTTGATAGAAGTGATTTCCTGCACTGCCCGCAAAAGTTCCTCTGTATTGATCCGACTGGTTCCATCTCCTGCCATATGCCACCTCCCTGTAAAGTCTGGTACAGCATCAGCTCTTTGCCGCTGCACGGATCTGGCTGCTGATCTCCTCTTCTGCCCAGGAGTCCTTCTGCCACTTCTGTGTACTGCTCTGCCATTTCCAAAAGAGCCGCCCGGTCCTTCTGGTAATTTTGCAAAAAACGGTCTTTTACTTCACTGCTCCAGGTGCTGCTTAAACCTTCGATCACAGATGTAAAACGCTTTAACTCTTTTCTTACATCCCCTGCAGAAGTTTCTACTTTTCTGGCAGTGGTCCGCAGCACTTCCGGATCCATTTCCATTTTATTTTCTGCCATGCTCTCCTCCTGTTCCTGTTGATGTACTCCCGAACTCTTTACCGCATCTGTTTTTGCAGTTGAGCTTCCATGAATACATTCTTTGCAACCACTGAACGTTTTTATACCATGACCACCCGGCTGCCGTTTTTGATCCCTACTTCCCGGAAGGTTTCGTTATCCTGGATCAGACCTTCTAACTCCAAAGATCCGAAAACAATATTATCCAGTCCTGCAAACAGGTCGTGCCCCTCTAACTCTGCGATCTGCTTTTTGATCTGCTCCTTGGCAGTTCCTATTTTCATCCGGTCGTCTAACACAAATTCATAGGTTTTGGCATTTCCCGGTATCTCGATCTCCAAATGGATCTTACTCATGTTCTCCCTCCTTTACAAAAGGTGTCATAAAGAGGACTGCTCTTCCTTCCTGCCCCGTAAATGCGGCTCCGGCCGGATAAGTCCTGCTCCTCTCAGAAGGTGTGATCTCATAATCAAAAATACCCTGCTCATCAAAAGCTCCCCCAAGGTGGATTCCCTGCTTCCAGTCTCCAAACTGACGAATCGCCCTGTAACCGGCCAGTTCTTCATACTCTCTTGGAGACAGTGCCATAAAGAAATGCAGTCTGTGATCCATTCCTTTTTCAAATACAGTTTCAAGGACTTCACTTACATCAAAGTCTTCACTGTAAACTGCTTCCATAAATTCCGATGCGCTGTTGATCAGAAGGACCATGCGCTTATAGTTCTTTAAAGCCTCTTTTACCGAAGTTTTCGCCTGTCTCGCTTCATACACAAGTTCATTGCGCTCTCCTAACTGGGGCAAAAGTTCATTTTCCATAAAATGATAAAGTTCTTCTTTATCTGTCATGTAGCCATCCAGATCATTGTTTCTGGAAAATTCTTCCAATTCTCTTAAACACCCGTCAAAGACATAAACTTCTGCGCCCTTTTTCTTCATAAGCAGGGCCGTATATTTTAGAAAATTGGTCTTTCCTTTTTTTCCTGCACCACAGACGGTAAAACAAAGGGTCTTATCTAAATCTGTGGAAATAAGGGATCCATCCTCTGCTCCCATTACAAAGTTCTCTTCTGCCAGCCCTTTAAGATGGATCATCTCCAAAAATGTATCTGCATTGATCTCATCTAACTGCACTCCCAGTTTTCTCGCTCCCTGGGTACCTTCTTCTGTTAAAGCCTTTAATTTTTCCCGGATCGCCAGCATCATGCTTTCTCCCTGGGAAGCTTTTACAGGAAGAGCTGCCTGGAATTCCAAAGGAACGCCTTCTTTTATAAGACCTCTGCCTGTAGTCCGGTCATCCGGAAGGATCTCGGAGCGCATCCCGATCACACTGTCATACTCAAACCGGTCTGCTAACTGAAGTCCAATACCCTTTGTGATATTCTGTAAAATACGGCTTCGGATATCACCGGAATTGTTGCAGGTAAGGATCAGGTAAATACCATAGCTGGCACCTTCTCTGGAAAGCTGGATCAAAGTACTCTCATACTGCTCATAGCTGTCTGAAAAGGCGGGATAATTGTCAATAACTAAAAAGATCGCCGGCACATCGCTGTAACTTTCACGATAGTCTCTGTAAGAGCCCATTCCTTTTTGTGAAAATGACTTCTTTCGACTGTCTAATTCTTCCTCTGCAAAACCCATCATCTGCTGGATCTTCTCATCATCCCCCTCCATACAGATACAGCCTGTATGGGGAAGTCCTGCAAAGGCAGTCATGGTACGGCTGGAAAAATCTGCTATATAAAAGTTCACCTGTTTTGCCGTATAATGAAGGGCCGCACCGTAAAGAATGGTCTGTACCAGAGATGTCTTTCCTGAACCAGCTGAACCGCAGATCAGTAAATGACCATCTCTTATAAAATCAAGATAAACCGGAAACTGCCTCTGGTTCTGCGGATCATCTGCCAGACCAATAGGAAGTTTCATCTGTTTTTCATCCCAGGTAAGCTTCATATCCTCCAGATAAAGAAGTTTTGGAAGCGGCGGCAGCCAGATCTGTCTGAGAGGTTTAATATGATTTTCCTCCGCCAGCTTTGCCGCATACTGGACCATAGCGTCTAACTGGGTGAATTTCTTCACATTATCCCCTTTTTTCTTCTTTTTCTTCTTCACTGCCTCCGGCTTTCCTGTCAGCCCTATGATCATGGCTTTTGCCTTGCTGTCATCACTAAATGGAATTTCCGGCGTGTAAGGTGCTCCGGACCAGCCGGACTGGAATTCATCAAAGATCTCATCATTTCCAACCTGTAAAAAGCCCCGTCCGGTTCCGGTGATGTAAGCTGCATCCGTGCGCTTTAACATTTCATTTGAGTCCTGTTTGTCTGCCACACGAAGACAGATACGAAATCTTGTATTGCTCCATATCTCATCATCTACTACGCCGCTTGGCTTCTGGGTTGCAAGGATCAGATTAATACCTAAAGAACGACCTACACGGGCTGCGGAAACCAGCGCCCGGACGAATTCCGGCTGTTCTTTTTTAAGCTCCGCAAACTCATCGGCAATGATCAGAAGGTGAGGCATTGGTTCTTCTGCTTCCCCATTTCTGTAAAGTTCAATATAGGCGTCAATGTGCTTGATCTTATATTCGTTGAAAATGCGCTGTCTACGCTTGATCTCCGCGTTAATGGAAAGAAGGGCCCTGGTAGTCTGGTTTCCTCCCAGGTTGGTGATCACACCTGCCAGATGAGGAAGTCCGATAAAGCTTTGGGCCATGCCACCGCCTTTGTAATCGATGAGGATAAATGCCACCTCATGAGGATGATAATTTAATACAAGGCTTAAAATATAGGTCTGCAGTGTTTCTGACTTTCCGCTTCCTGTAGTACCAGCCACCAGACCGTGGGGACCATGGTATTTTTCATGGATATCCAGGTACACCGGCTGTTCTCCCGCCTTCTGGCCAATAAGAGAACGCATACTTTCATACGTACGGTTTTCCAGCCATTTATGGTACATATCCAGATCTTCCACCCTGGAAGTCTTATACATATCTAAGAAGGTAAGCATATCCGGGATCGCTGCATTGGATGCATTTTCCCGTACTTTAAAGTTGGAAAGCTGCCTGGAAAATACATCCATTTCGGCCAGGCTGACACGGTCAAAGGCTACTCCTTCCCGTTCTTCAAATTTAGATAACGTATTGTAACAACCACTGTAATCCTTTTCCCACTGTACAATGGTATTGCAATGGGACGGAAGCTTATCAATGGCATCTGCACTGAAGATCACACTAACCCCTGCATTCTTCGGCGGATCTAAAAGATACTTGGAAACAGGTTCCCCTTCGATCATGGAAATATCACTGATAAAGACTACATAATGAGGAAGGACTTTTTCCTCTTCTTCCTTGTTTTTCCTGTTTTCCCC
>OOCS01001274.1_pt1 | contig 10491 bp, 9 predicted proteins | sample 1671411 | NCBI WGS metagenome assembly OOCS01 (sample SAMN06348154, study PRJEB24527) | human gut metagenome | biome: human gut; feature: ankylosing spondylitis patient; material: feces | host: Homo sapiens | place: China | collected 2015-10 | reverse complement strand
ATCATCGAAGGCATCGTCCGCACCTTGCCCGGCCGAATCCGGTACACCGAGCGGCCCGGCGATTTTGGCTGCGGCTACGCCGCCATTACCCTTGGCGTTTCCCGGCTGCCGTATTCCGGCGGCAGCACCTCCGCTGATGCCGTTCTTGCCCAGCGCGCCGTCCACAGTGCCGGAATCCTGGGTGCCGAGCACGCCGCCGACGGCACCGCCAACACCGGCAATCCCGCCAACACCGGGAACGCCGGCTTCCGGCACGCGCGTGATATCCACGGCGACCACGGATTCGCCGCGCGCCCCGACATAGGGGTAGCGTGCCAGTTCGGCGGACACATAGGCGCCCGGCAACGTGGCGAGCCGCATTTTCACGTTCTCATAGTCCACAAGCTCGCCTTGGCCGCGCGGTACGGCGACAAGTCCGCCGCGCGTAAGCACGACTTTGGTGGTCGGCTCGGCCAGCAGCTCGTCGATCAGGCCAGGTTCACTTCGCCGATCCACCTGATAGTCGATGTCACCTTGCGCGAGCGGCAGGAACGGCAGCGCATGGGTCAGCGCCAGGGGCGAAAAATGAATGTCAGTGCCCATCGAGGTCTCCTATGCGTTCTTCTGCGCGTTCTGCACGCGCCTGACGAGCGAGAGCAGTGCTCGCGCCACGGTATCCGGATGTTCGACGGCACTGAAATGGCCGCAGTCCGGAATGTCGATGAATTCGGCGCCGGCGATTCGCTCGGCGAGCGGACGCATCACACTCGGATTGCTGGAGGGGTCCAGTTCGCCGGACACCACCAGGCTCGGTGCGCTGATCGTTTCCGGCACCACCCCCAGTTCGGGCCGGCCATAGGTCATGCGCTGACGCCAGGCCAGACCAGCCGGGTTCTGTTCGTTGATCCAGCCGGTCATGGTCGCGATGAATTCAGGAGTCTTCTTGACGGTGGAATCGCCATCGGCCGGTTGCGCGAAGTGCATGACCGGTTCGACCGAGTTCGTCTGTTCGGCGGCGTCCGCCATCTTCAGTCGGTTCTCTCCGCCCACGCCGTCGGACGCGGCCATCGTGTCACACAAGGCCAGTCCGGCCACCGTTTCGGGGTACAGGCGCTGGATGTCCATCGCCACGTAGCCTCCCATCGACAGACCGACCCAGATCGCCTGCTCGTAGCCGGCGGCCTTGATCAGGTCCACGTAGGCTCCGGCCAGGCGATCCAGCGCCTCGCTGTACGCGCCGTTCGCCATGCGGGGGCCAGAATCGGCATCGCTCGGCACCGGGGATGCGCCGGAGCCGGCCATATCCGGCGCCCAAATCGGGAAGTCCGGCACATCGTTCAGGTCGGCGGAGTCGGCGAGCGCCTTCGCGCACACGTCCCACATGCGGTGGTCCACCGGGTAGGCGTTCATCAGCACCACCGGCACGCCTTCGCCGTCGCGGTAGATATGATTGGCCAATTCGATTGCCATGAATTACTCCTTCACATTCACGTCCCACCAGCGGGAAGCAAAACAACTGTCAGATTCCGGCCCAGGCCAACGCCTGCCGCACGATGCGCCCGTGGCCGTTGACCATCTGCGCCACGAACGTGTTCATTACGTCGCTCTTGGGATCCACCCATTCCACGTCCAGCGTCTCGTCCTGCGGCTTGCAGTCGCCGGCGATGGGCACCATGTAGCACAGGGCGATGGCGTGCTGGCGCGGATCGTAGTATTCGCTCAGTCCCGGCGTGGGGAAGAATTCAGCCACGGTGAATGGCTGGAGTCCGACCGGCAGCAGCGGCAGGGCGATGTCGCCCAGGTCCTTGGCCACATTGCGGGCGATGGCCTCGCGCAGCGTCTCGTGGTACAGCACACGGCCGGTGATCAGCGTGCGTTCGATCGACCCGTCCTCGGATACGCGCAGCAGCGAGCCCACCTGGGAGATGCGGCCCATCTCATCGGTGCGCACGGGCACGATCTCCACGTATGCGATGGGCATCTGATGACGCGCCCGGTTGATGTCGGCCGGTCCCAGCCAGCCCGGCGGGTTGCCGTGGCCGGAACCGCCCCCGTGGATGAAGTCCTCGGGCGTGATGTTGTCGAATTCGCCGCGGCCACGGCCGGCATCATAATCGCCCTCGTCGGGCACTTCATCATTCATGACTGGCATGCATCCCATTATTGCGCGTCACAGCGCGCCGCGCGTCACCTTCCAGCGAAATCTTGGGAAACGTTTGGCCGGCGGCGGAAAATACGACACAAATGTTGGGTGGTGCTGGGAAGCTGGTAACCAGCAGGGAGCCGACGGCCACGAACCGCACGGCTCCAAGCGCCAAGACGTATTGCATGAATAAGGCAATCGCCCGGCGGCCACGCACGAGGGCCGTACGGCGACGCCAAGGAAAACACAGAAGAAGGGAACATCATGGCAACCACCGCTATCACCTCTGCCGATTTCGAGAAGACCATCACCGACAACGAGATCGTGTTCGTCGACTTCTGGGCCACATGGTGCGGCCCGTGCCGCGCGTTCGGCCCGATCTTCGAGGCGGCGTCCAACGATCCGGACAACGCGGACATCACATTCGCCAAGGTGGACATCGACGCCAACCAGGATCTGGCCCAGGCCGCCGGCATCCAAGCGGTGCCCACGCTGATGATTGCCAAGCAGGGCGAGGTCATCTTCCAGCAGGCCGGCGCGCTGCAGGCCTCCGATCTGGACGACCTCATCGCCCAGGCCAAGGCGCTGGATCTGGCCGCCGCCAAAGCACAGCAGGCAGCGCAGGAGCAGCAGTAAGCCTTATCACACTGCGGCAACGGAAGCGTGGAAAAGCCCATATATAGCGCTTCCTTGCACTGCTAACTACTACATATGCCATCCGTGGCGAGTCGAACACCCACCACGGATTTTTTATTCATCCACTCAACGTCCTATGATAGAGAGCAGTGTGTACCCAACCAAGGAGCGCAATGTCGAAGCACGCTGAGCGGACCTCATTCGTCAAAACCCTGTCTCGGGGCCAGTGGGCGAAGATCGCAGCGGCCGTGGCCGCAGTGGGTCTCATTGCCACTGCAGGCGTTATATCTCGCGACTTCTATCAGTCGAGCACCGCTACACCTTCCATCACCCCAACCTCATTCTCCGCCACCGACGGCGCAGCTTCCCGCTCGGCCTCCCGTGGTGCGCTCAAGAGCACCACTTATGTGACCGTCAAGGTCAACGGCAAGTCCCGCGTGGTCCTCGGCGAAAAAGCCAACATGACCACCGTCAAGGATGTGCTGGAAACCGGCGATATCGTCCTCGATCCGGAAGACAGCGTGACTCCGAGCCTGGATTCCAAAGTCAGCGAGTCCACAGTCATTTCCATCAACCGCGCCAACACCACGGTGGAGACCACCGACACCGAAATCGCCTTCAATGAAGTGCGCAAGGAGACCTCGAGCCTGCCCAAGGGCCAGGAGAAGGTCGAGACCGAAGGCGAGAAGGGCGTGATGGAGACCACGTCTCTGGTAACCCGCTCCGGCGATCAGGTCGTTTCCTCCAATGTGTTCACCTCCTGGGTCAAGAAGGCTCCGGTCGATAAGGTGATTCTGGTGGGCACCTCCACCGTGTCTTCGCCCAGCGCCGCCAGCCTCGGCACCACCACGCCGGCCGGCGAGATTCAGTCCTGGGCGCATGACTACCTGATTTCCAACGGCTACTCCGAGGCCGACTTCACCGCCGCCAACTTCATCATCAGCCACGAATCCGGCTGGAGCCCCACCGCCACGAACCCGTCTTCAGGTGCTTATGGCCTGCCGCAGGCGCTGCCGGGCAGCAAGATGGCTTCCGCAGGTGCAGACTGGCAGACCAACTACCAGACCCAGTTCAAGTGGTTTGTGAATTATTGCAAAGACCGCTATGGCTCGATTTCCGGCGCGTACGCGTATTGGCAGGCGCACAAGAGCTACTAAGCCAGCCAAATCAACACGTACACAACAGGTTCCGCGCCGCAAGAAGGCTGAGTGAAACCCGGCCCAAACGCCGAGCGAACTCATGCGCATGATGCCGGTTCCCAATCATCGGGGACCGGCATCGGCATTTCTGCGCCTTATCAGCCGAATCCTCGCATTATGCAACGCCCTAGAGGTCACTTTTACCGTGTCATACGAAGTGCCCTCCACAACTGATTATGCGAATCCGTGACGGCATAGCGGCACAAAGCACGCGTATATTGAGCTGGTTTGCAACAGCAAATGGTGGAAATGCGCACTACTGTTATTCGCGGTTCCTTTGACAATTAGGCTAGAGCACAATCACTTACGGCTTCGGCTCATCTTCCGGTTTCTTCTCCTGATCATCTTTCGGTTCCGTCTCCTGATCAGCCGCCGGGTCGTCTGTCCCCTCATCGTCTGGCTGTGGTTGCTGTCGCTGCTGCAACAACTGCTGCTGCCTTACATAATAGTCATTCAGAGCTTTCTGCCGCGCTGCTTCTTGCTGAGCTTCAACAGCTGCGCTGTAGTTGGCCATGGACGTGTTTACTGCATCCATGGACGCAGTCAGCGTGTTGACGGCATCTTGCATGGCCTTTACGTCAGTGCCCTGCTGGGACAGCACGGTATTGGCGTTGGCGATGTCGCTTTCCAGCGTCACTCGCGTTGAATTATCGTCGACGGCATACAGGCTGTTGTCCAGCAAAGTCTGAGCCTCGGCTATCTTGCTCTGCAACGCCTGCTGAGCGTTAGCCCGATCCTTGGCGTTCTTGCTGTCCGTCACGGCCTTTGCCGCGGCAGTGATCGCAGTGGCGTTCTTCTTGGCGGTCTTGGTCTGGCTAGTGGCCGTCTTGGCATATTCCTTGAGGTCCGACGTAGAAGCTGAAGTCTTGCACTCCACCGCTTCCACGTTCTTTACCGCGGCGATTGCCTTCTTCAGCGCATCCACGGTCGCACCGTCAGCCACTTGATCAGCTGTAATGCTTTGAGCACTCTTGGCGTCGGCCAGCGCCTTGGCCAGCGCCTTCTGAGCGGTGGAATTCTGGTCCACGGCCTCAGTACATGCTGTCAACGCATCCTGATGCAGCTGATGGCTTTCCCGACGCTGCTCGCTGAAACGCCAGTACCATACACCACCAATGATCGCTGCAATCACCACCAGCGCAACAATCACCGAAATGACAATGCCCCTGGTCCTCTTCTTGCCGCCCTTGCCACCGCGAGAAGTCCCTGCCACACGGTCTTCTTCCGGCTCCTCCACCGGCTCAGGATTCTGTTCAATGGCACTGAAGTCGATGTTCAGATCGTCTATGGCACTATCACGTTGCGGCTTGTCATCAGAAATCGGCGCAAAAAGCGGCAGCGTCGCATTATTATCCCGCTGAGGCGACTGAGCACTTTCCGCAGTATCAGGTGCCGCAAAAGTCATCGGGGCAGTAGCCACAGCATCGGAAGGGGAAGAGGCATCGCCAGCAGTATTCGCCGCACTCGCAGTAGGCCATTCCAATACTTCGTCAAAGCTGGGGAAGACGGACTGAACGCCACCCGCAACAGTCCCCGTACCATTGTCACCCTGCGCAATACCGCCGTCGTTCTCGTCGAACGAGATGGGCGGTATATCCCAGAAGGTATCGACGATGTCACCGCGAGCCGGCGACGCAGAGGAACCAGATTCCGCGTTCGGTTCAGGGCGTTCGTCTGTTCCCATGCTCTTCTCATTCCTTTGCATCATTGAAGTCATTCCAAACTGTCAGTTTATCCAGCCCTATGCCGAGCGTGCCAGCTGGTATTCAAGAATGTCACAATTCTTTACTATTCGATATACAGCCAGCACCATAAATCCAACAACTCAGTCTTATAACAGTAAACCGTGCGGCACAGAAGTACCGCACGGTTCATATTGCAAGACGATCGGCAAACGCCAAACTATTACTTGCGGGCTTTCTTCTCGCCCTTGCTCTTGGCGCCCTTATGAGAGCTGTGCTTGTTACCGTCCTCGTAATAGTAGTAGTAATAGTTCTTCGAGTGTATCTTCTTCGGATCAGCGAAGTTGAAGATGAAGCCGAGAATCGGCACTTCAGCGGTCTGCAGAGCCGTAGCGGTGTTCTCCAGCTCCTTCTTCTCCACTACGCCCTTACCAGTCACGAGCACCAGACCGCCAGCCATACGTCCGAACACGGTGGCGTCGTTGGCCACGGACAGCGGAGCAGTATCGATGATCACGTAATCGTACTGGGTGAGGGCCTGCTCGACCATTTCCTTCATGAGATCGGAGTTCAGCAAGATGCTGGCGTTAGCCGGGCGCTTGCCGGCAGGCATGATGTGCAGGTTCGGCTTCCAATACTTCTGAATGACATCGGCCGGGGACGCCTGGCGAGACAGCACGTGAGACAGGCCCACGTGGCCTTCGATGCCGAGCTTGTGAGCCACGGACGGGTGGCGCAGATCGGCGTCGATAAGCAGCACGCTCTTGCCTTCCTCGGCGAGAGCCACGGCAACGTTGGAGGAAACCGTGGTTTTACCTTCGGACGGATCAGTGGAGGTGATGACCAGCAGTCGGCCATGACCCTGCGTGGCAGTGGTGGTAAGGAACGACAGGTTCGTACGAATACGACGGAATTCCTCGGCCTCGCTACCGGCCGGCTGAGCGACTACGACCGGGCGGCTGTCGTTAAGAATCGTGGCCTGTGGCACAGTACCCAGCGAAGAAGCGTGGGTCAGCTCACGCACATCATCGGTGGAGTCCACCTTGGTGTTGAGGATGTCCTTCAGCAGGGCAACGCCAATGCCTACGATGATGCCGAGAATCAGGCCCATAGCCAGATACAGCGGAATGTTCGGGGAACTCTGCCCGGTAGGAGTCTGAGCCTTCTGCACTACCGTGAGCTTGATGGGAGAGCCGCTGGAAGAGGAGTTGTTGTACAGGTCAGAGGAAATCTGATCGGAGAGATTCTTCGCCACGCTGTTGGCGATGTCGGCCGCTTGCTGCGGATCGTCGACTTCCGCCGAGATGTCCACCATGAACGTGTTCGTGGGGTTCGTAGCGGTCACCACGCCGGCAAGATCGGTCGTGGTCATATCCAGGCCGAGATCCTTAATGACGGGCTGGAGCACGGCTTCGGTCTTCACCAGTTCCGGATACGTCTTGATCTGGGTGTTCAAATAATTGGCACCAGAGCTCATATCGTTGGTAGTCTGCGTCTCGCCGGACTGACCGGCATACGTGGCGAACACTTCAGCCGTAGCCGTGTACTTCGGCGGCATGATGAACGTGACAGCTGCAACCGCAGCAAACACCACCACAAACGAGATGATCGCAGACGCGAGATGCTTGCGAACAATCTGCAGCAAATCAGCGATGGTCAATGTTCTTCCTTACCTCTTCGGGAAATTTTCACAGATGGTCTATAATTTAGCATCTACCGGGGAACTTCTCGAGCTTTTGTATCCTTGTGAACAATGACCAAATTGTGAACAATGACCAAAACCCTTGATACGACTGCAGAATAACTGTACACAATCGCAATCACAATGTATTGTAATTCAAATTATCATTCATTACAATCAAAATTGTCAGTAATATTTATGCAATGTGAAGGAGTATATTATGGCATCCTTGCTTCAAGGATTCAAAGAAGTTCAGCTAGTTAAGCCCGTTGGCAAAACGGTAATGACCGTTACCGATTCCGTTGTACGTTTTAATAAGGCCACCGCAGAAGTGCTGAATTTTCCAGCACAAGTTAAGATCCTTATTAACGATAAAACCAGACAAATTGCCGTCACGCCGACTACCGCTAAGGCGGATAATGCCGTGAAATTCAGCAAGGGTGAGGGCAAGCAGACTACGTCTGTAAGTATCAAGGATGCTGTGCTTGTTGAAGCAATTTCCAAGTACTTCACGCTTGTCGAAGCTCCAGAAGGCGAGGTCTCTTTCGCCTCCGTCAACGGCACTGCTTACCCGGAAGACAAGACCGTGATTTTTGATGTCGCAAACGCCACTGCCGGCACCATGAAGCGCCGCGGCCGCAAGAAGGCTGAGTGATTTCTGCTTAATTCGCGATTATACGAATACTGTAAAAGCCTGGATTTCGAATTAATGATAATTCAGGCTTTTAATTTCCCAAAAACCAGCATGGCTTGGGTTGAACAATACATGCACCAGCCCCACGGAGAGGATCTAAACGGCTGATTGGCCCATAGATTATTCAGTTTTTGTAAGCGACTGCCAATTACTTGGTGGGAGTTTAAAAGTACTTCATGAAAGTGAACGGTTGACCGAACCCCCATCACCTCACCCACACATGCAACTGGTACAGTTCTCACGGAGGATATGGGAGGGAACCAAGTATGTCCACACCGAACAATACGCAGCTCGGCAACAAGCCAGTTCAAGAAAAACGCAGAACCTCCGGTCATTGCCCCGCGCTACAGCGGGGGGCAATGACCGAGACGCTGACTCGTATCACCATCACCCCATCAGACATGTTGATGTTTGCCGCAGTGGCCATGCTGCCATTTGATGGCACAAAAATTGGCATTCCACTCCCCTATTGGACGCCAATCTCCCCCTGGTTGTTCACCCTGTACACAATCCTCAACTGGCGATACTTGCGCGATACCGCACGCCGCTTCCTGCCGTTCTTCCTCTTTCCCCTGCTACTAGTGCTCACATCCGTATACGGCTGGCAGTCATATGGAATACACGCCAGCGCAACCGCAAAGTCATTCATCTCCATATTGTTAGGGCTGGCGTGCTTGGCTTCGCTCGACATCGCGATCCGCATTAAACGTGTACCTGTACGAACATTGTTAACTACGCTATTCACCGCATATGTAGTGGCATTCCTCATTGGTATACTGCAATTTATCGCTTTAGAACGACATCTGAACTGGCAGCCAGTACGAGCATATTTTTGGGGTGCTCTGTATAGAAACTATGCGAGCGTTCGTCCTCAATTCATGTTCGCAGAACCTAGCTATATCGGCATGCATCTGTTCGGCGTACTCCTGCCAGTTTTCTGGCTGACCCGCGACCGCAAGATTGGCATATTGATACCGATATTTGCCGCTGGAGCAATTGCGATGGGCTCCGGCACCCGAATCATACTGGATACAGTGGTAGCTACATTTATCTGGCTGATAGCGACAATCAACTTCCACTCACGTAAGGTAACAGCTGGGTTCGTCGGTGCTTTAGGACTTCTTGGAGCAGGTGGATTGAGCGCAATTATCATCAATCCGCGTCTAAACTCTTTAGCCACCAATGGATTACTTGCTGGTGACGGATCGATGAGTGCAAGAATCTTCCATATGCTCGCTCCCATGTGGTCATGGAAACATGATCTATCTCACTTCATGTTTGGATGGGGCGCAGGCAATATCTCTAATGCAGTGCGTACTGGTTACGCCGGTGCCCGCCAATGGTATGACGCCCATGGCGGTGCGCCCAATACCGAAATCGATGGTTTAGCAAATCCCCCAGCGGATACTTTCACAATGAGCATCTATGCCAGCTTCATTACCGAATTTGGTCTATTCTGCTTTTTGGCCTTCTTGCTCTTGGTATTAGCACACGTAGCGGTCCATCATGGATGGAGCCGACGGAACATATGCTGGTTCATTCTTCTCGCATACCTATATATTCAGTTTGAATCATACGCATTCTATGCAATTCCACTGTTCATATGGGCTGTCTGCACAATAATGAATCGAGGAAAAAACAACATCAATTCCCTTTAGATTGCGAGAATCACAATTCGCTACTCTCTATCATGCCGATAAAGAGTGCGCATACGCCCGTTGTCTAATTGAAAGTGCAGCACCCGTTAGATTGGAGATTCCGCCTATAAGTGGTATATGAAACCTTTCACGACCAAACAAATCTGGCTGATGGTTGGTATCAGACTCGGATTCTTCCTGTTATACACCGCCGCATCTGCAACGTTGCTCTGCTTGGGCACAGCATGGGAATCTACATCACTGGGTCATGGAAGCTGCCCGTCATCATGGTGGGCTTCGGCATGTTCCTACTGTTCGACCGCGCCACCTTCCACAGCCGTGCCATCAATCGGATAGCGTAATCCGCGTTCGCAGTGTACCTGATTACCGATTACGCCGCCTCCGAGAAACTGCTCTGAGTCCGGTTGTTCAACCTGCAGAACCTGCACCAGCAGCCATTGGCGGTCCTGCAGATTCTGGGCATCCTGCTGGCGAGCTACGCGACCCGCACACTGCTCGACTTCATCCGCCAAGCACTATTCGCCGTCACCATCGGCAAGCGGCGCGGACACTGGTTTGACCTGCTGTGGGACAAGGCATCCACCCAATCAATCCTTTCGCCTGAACACGCAAGCCAATCTCACCGCTTCCACGGAAAATAAACAATTCTGAAATGAAAATCGCACACGTAAGGCACAGGTTGCACCTTCTTATGCCAAGTGAAACCAGGAAATGTATAGATTTGTGGACACGCTCATAAAATCATCACTTTTAGCAGAAAATTGCAAAAATGGACATTTCTAGTTATAATCTCAGTATCAAAAGAGAAAAACATATGTA
>OOCS01001268.1_pt1 | contig 10567 bp, 9 predicted proteins | sample 1671411 | NCBI WGS metagenome assembly OOCS01 (sample SAMN06348154, study PRJEB24527) | human gut metagenome | biome: human gut; feature: ankylosing spondylitis patient; material: feces | host: Homo sapiens | place: China | collected 2015-10 | reverse complement strand
TCATTGTCGGCAAGGGCGGCGAGGGCAAGTCCCGCATCGGGCTGGTGCTCAAGCGGCTCATGGGAGATGCCGCCAGCAACGGCAGCGTCCAGAAAGTGGAGAACAACCGCTTTGCCCGTGCCGATCTGGAACGCCGCCTGCTGATGATCGACGATGATATGGATATGAACGCCCTGCCCAAGACGAACTATGCCGATCTCAAATAAAATGCTTGTCATTTTATTTGACCACCAAATTGAGAGCCATCCTTGGCTCTCAACGGCCAAATGCCCTTTGCAAAAGGACATTATTTCAAGACCATCGTGACCGCCGAGGCCAAGCTGGACTTGGAGCGCAAGGGTGTCCAGAGCTACCAGCGGGACATTTACGCCCGGTTTCTCTGTTTCGGCAACGGCGCGTTGACCTCGCTGTATGACCATTCGGACGGCTTCTTCCGCCGCCAGCTCATCCTGACCACCAAGGACAAGCCTGCCGACCGCACGGATGACCCCTTCCTTGTGGAGAAGATGTGCGCCGAGTTGGAGGGCATCCTGCTCTGGTGTCTGGAAGGGCTGCACCGGCTGGTGCAGAACGATTTCCGCTTCACGGTCAGCGAACGAGCCGCCGCCAACGTGGACACCATCAAGCGCAGCAGCAACAATGTCATCGACTTCATGGAGTCCGAGGGCTACTTCCGCTTCAAGGCGGACTACTCCATCAGCTCCAAGGAGTTCTACGACATTTATAAGCAGTGGTGTGAGGACAACGCCTGTCACAGCGTATCGGCGATCCGTTTCAGCGCAGAGCTGCGCCAGAATGATCGCCGCTATAACCTTGAAGCCACCAACAACATCTATCTGTCCGGTGGCCGCAGGGTGCGTGGATTCGTGGGCATCGAGCCGCTTGTCCACCCCTGCCCGTAAAAAGTGCATTTTTACAGAAGAAGTTCGTACAACCTGTACGGTCTGTACTTGTACGCACCCGTACGGCAAATTGAAGCAAATTAAAACGTGTTATCGTTTATATTTTGCGTTTCTGTACGCCGTACAGACCGTACAGGTTATTTGAAGTCCGTACGCGATTTTTTCAGATGCGTACGGAGCAATCAAGTTCGCATTGTGCGAACTTGTCGGGGCGAGGCCCCTCCATCTTGCTGGCGCAAGCCCGTTCGGTCACTTAAAAGCCCCACTGGGGCTTTCATTGCTTCGCAAACGTGAACTTGATTAACTCTCCCGCAGGAGACGTTCCCCCTCGGAGAGTCCTCGAAGAGCCCACTACACTTTGCAGCCCATAGGGATGAAAGTGTCATAGTGGGTTATTACACTTCCGGGGAAGTGCATCTCCGTCCCCGTCACCTTCCTCTGAACCCCGAAAGGATGGATGCCCTTTGGCAAGAAATGATGGTATTGACCGCACAAGTGTCCGAAACCTCGCCGTTTCGGATAAGGCCGTTGGTAACACCCAGCAGCACAACGAGCGCGAAAAGGACAGCTATCGAAACCCCGACATTATCCCCCAGCGCGCTGCATGGAACGTCCACTTCAAAAAGCCAACCGCCAGCTACACCGACCTATTCGCCCAACTGGAAGCCGCCGGAACCATCTCCACGCGCGGCTTGAAGCCGGATGCTACCCACTACTGTGAACTTGTCTTTGATGTCAACTCTGCCTACTTTGACAATCACGGCGGCTATGAGTTCGCCAAGCAGTTCTACGCAGATGCCTATAAAGCCGCTGTCCAGATCGTGGGCTGTGAGCAGTATATCCTCTCCGCCGTCATGCACGCTGATGAGATCAACCGTGCCATGACCGAAGCACTAGGCCGCGAAGTTTACCACTACCACCTCCATGTGGTCTATGTACCTGTGGTGGAAAAGCAGATCCTGTGGTCGAAACGCTGCAAGGACAAGGCTCTGGTCGGCAAAGTCAAGGAGACCGTCATGCAGGTCAGCCGGAGCAAGAAGTGGGCATCCAAGCCCCTGCTGGACGATGCCGGAAAGCCTGTGCTGCAAAAGAACGGCAAACCAGTCCTGAAGAAGTCGTACAGTGTCCTGCAAGACGATTTCTTCCACTATATGCGCAATGCCGGGTACACGGATGTAGAGCGCGGTGAGCGTGGCAGCACCGAAGAACACCTGACCGTCACCCAGTTCAAAGTCCAGCGAGAGCAGGAACGGCTGGACGCCCTGACCGCCCAAGCCGACGAACAAGCACAGTCGCTTGCTAAAACCTGTCAGACCCTCTCCAAAAAGGAGAAGGAACTCGCCGCTGTTCAGAAAAAGGCCATGCTCACGAAAGAAGCCCTCATTCATGCGCGGGACTTGGATGATATCGGCAAGCGTACCTTTCTCGGCAACTACTCGCTGACCGAAGAAGAATTTTCCAAGCTGAAAAAGCAAGCCGACCACGGCTATATGATGGACGTGGAGAACCGCCGCTTGAAAGAAGAACTTTCCACCGCCAAGAAGGAAGCTGCTCATTGGGGTCAAAAGTATCATGAACTCTGGTATGAAGTGAAGCCCTATCTGGACGCGCTCCACCGTGCGCCTGAACTGGTGCACAGCTTTTTGGAAAAGATTCTTGCCCCCAAGCAGGAGCTCACCATGAATGTGCAGCAGCGAAACCGCAGGCGTGGGCAGGATATGGAACTTTGATTTTCGGAGGATACCATTTGAACAAAAAGAAGAAGTCGAACAAATCCGGCTACCCGGATGAAGCAATCAAGACCCTTGCACGTTGCTTTTATCCCTCCATGGTTGAGTTTTTCAACAGCGAGGAAGGCCAGCGTGAATATGAGGAATGGCTGAAAGAGCAGGAAGCTCTACAAGCCTTGCCTGTTGCAGCATAAAAACAGCAGGACGCTCCCAGTAAAGGGAACGCCCTGCCTTATATAGATGTATCTTGCCGAGGTGTGTCCAGTTGGGCACACCTTGTATTCTTAGCTGATTTTTAATACGCATTTTTCCATCTTAGAAATGTTCGTCTATGCAAATTGTCACAAATCACAATGATTCAACGGGATAACTTTCGGAAAAAATTAAAATCATATGACTTTTTTCTCGATTTGACTTTCAATTTTCTTCGGTTTGTGTTATATAATAAGAAAGAATCTATACTTTGATAGATTTTATAATACATTATGTATGATTTTATCTGGATATATTACAATGCCAATAAGACATAATATAGGTTACCATGGAACGCTTGATATAAGAGCAAATGCCATTATATCTCAAAATCATTTCATTCCAAGCAGTAAAGACACTGAATGGCTTGGTGAAGGTGTGTATTTTTTCGCTCATAAGCAGCATGCTATTGATTGGGCTACTTGTGAGGCCAAAAAACCACAAAACGCAGGAGAAAAATCTTGTGTACTATCTGCGGACTTAAACTATGCAGATTCAGAATGGTTAGACTTAGATGATCCAGCCCAATTGCAAATGCTAAATGATTTTGTATTAGCATATAAAGAAAGAATGGGCACTAGCAGTATCGCACCATCTGTTGATCTAACAACTCATAAGAAATATCTACAATGGTGTTTTGTCTGCAATTTATATCGTAGGCTCAATCCTGCAATTCGTTTAACTTCTTACACTTTCCACTTCAAAAAAACTTTTATTGGATTATGGCAAAATCAGCTTCAGTTTTGTGTAAATGATTCTACAGTTATTTCAAATATAAAAAAGGAGGCTTTATTATGATGCATCCAGACTTCCGGACTCTTCTTGCTGCATATACTCCAGATGAACTGGCAACCATCTTTCGTGAAGAATTAGAGGCACTCCGTATTCCTTATACTATTAAACATCCAACGCACTTTCAATTTACACCACTCTCTAGTGATGATTTTGATTCGGGGATTGTTAGCCTGAATTGGAAGGCTAATAGTTATACGCCAAAATCAGTTTTTCCTTCTGTAAGCTATCAGCAACAGCCCCTTTCCGTCCAAGAGTTGTCTCCAATAGTACCTAGTTCTACTCAGCAAATAGGGTATAATCTTAAAAGTCTTAGTGACTTAGGGCGTGTTGCTTAATAAGTAGGTGATTAGAATGAGTGAGCAAAATCAAAGTGTTCTTTCTTTTTCGCATATTGTTTTTGATGAACTTTCTTTTAAACGACTTGGCTTTCGTCAACCTGATGAGCAAGAAATTAAAACCACCATTGGCTGCACTGTAAGATCTTTTGCTGCGAATCAATATGGTGTTACACTTACAGTTCAGGCCAATAAACCTAGTGAATACGATGCTTCCGTTCAATTGACCGGTTACTGTGAAATCAACGATGATTTTCCACAGCGCGATTTGATATTAAGAGAAAATGCAGCTGCGATTTTATACCCTTATGCGCGTTCTGCTCTTTCTCTCTTAACTGCACAGCCTGAAACAACGCCGATTGTCCTTCCAGTTGTGAACATTCACGATTTGGCAAAAAATGCGGCATCTGACAATTCTTCTGTATCTTAATTTGGAAATAAGAACACCGACCAGAAAACGTATAACATCGTTTTCTGGTCGGTGTTCTTTATATGCCCATTGGAAATTCTTAATCTTCTAACCCATGGCTTCTAGCCACATTCTTCAAATATTCCTCTGGGTCACCATTCAGAATCAAATCTGCATAGCACAACGGGTCATTATAAATGAGGTAGTCCAACTCTGACCTCTGTGCCATGGTAACATCCAACGCATCCTCGACCCCAGTGCAGTCAATGGAGATCATTCTCCCATCCCGGAGCAGCAGTTCCACGCACCCGGTATCCATGTTAAACTTGCAGGCTCTTTCATCGTACTTCATAATCGCATCCTCCAAATCTTGTTATCGACTTACGGCCTATGACAAGGTATCGGAGTTTTGCGCCGTCTACAGGAACCTTCGTTGTTGTACCCGAAGAAAACGAAAAATCCGAACCCTTCTCCAATCGGAAACAGGTTCGGATTTTTCTTGTTTGGTGGGCGCGGGTGGATTCGAACCACCGAAGCTGAAAAGCAGCAGATTTACAGTCTGTCCCCATTGGCCACTCGGGAACACGCCCATATACAGTTTTTTGCAGTCACGGACTGCCTGTATATATTACCACTTGGGGGCGTATTTGTCAACTGCTTTTTACAGCTTTTTCAGAAAAGAAGCTGGCCGCACGGCTCAGTCGCGGGGACGGCCATAGCGGTGGACTTTTTTGGAGGAATGGCGGGTGTGGGGGGAGTTGAGCAGGACCCACGCCACATAGATGATGGCGCAGATGGCGCTGACGACGAGCACTACCTTGAGGTAGAGGCTGCCGAAGAACTCCTGCAGCTTCGAGAAAGAGTAGAGCAGGCTGCTCCGGCTCACGTCCTGCCCGGCGATGAGGTTGACCATGCCGATGGTCTCGCCGGCCAGCTTCAGCTCCACGGTGCCGACAACATCGCCCTGCTGGACGGGGGCGCAGACATAGTCGGGCAGATGGAAGTATTTCTGAGTCACGGTGCCGTCGCCCGAAGAGGGCAGCAGGGTCATCATGCTGTTGTCGGGGTAGAGCTTGAGGGTGTCGGTGTCGGAGGAATACTTCACGGGGATCTCTGCCAGAGCGAGGTCGGTATCCAGCGCAGGCTGGATGGAAAAGCTCTGGAACACCCAGTCGATGAGGCGGGTCGTCTCATAGAGGGCCGGGCGGCGGTTGGCGTAGCCGTAAGTGTCGCAGGTGTCTGGGCTCTGCATGATGCAGAAGATATAGGTGGAGCCGTCCTGATTGGCCCACGAAACATAGCTCTGGTCGCCGTGGTCGTTTTTGTAGGCCATCACATCGCACATACCGCCCTGCATAGACTTGCGGTAGAAGCTGCCGCCGCTGGTCTTGTTGAGGGCGACGTTCTGGTTCAGCAGCACGAAACTCTTGGTGTGCTTTTCCTTGGCGGGCATGGTGAAGGTGGGGGCCGACGAGATGTCCACGAAGGCGTCAAAGCTCATCAGATACCGCAGGATAAGGTACATATCCACGGCGGTGGTCACGTTGCCGCTGTCGAGGCCGCAGGCGTCCGTCCAGGTGCTGCCGGTGGTGCCGATGCGCTGGGAAAGGGTGTTCATCTGGCTCACCCAGCCTGCAAGGTCGCCGCCCGAAAGGCTGTAGGCAAGGCCCATCGCGGCCTCGTTGGCGTTGCGCAGAAGCATGGCGTAGACGGCTTCCCGGTAGGTGAAGGTCTCATTGGAGCGCATATCGGCATTATCACTGTTGTGGACGTAATCCGAGATGGCGAAGGGCATCTGGAAGGTGTTGTCGAGCTGGTCGGCGTAATTCGTCAGCAGCAGCGCGATGGTCATATATTTGGTCAGGCCCCCGGCAGGCACCTGACGGGAGCTGTCCTTGTCGTAGACGATGATGTTGGTGTCGGTGTTGACGATGTAGGCGCTCCTGGCCTGCACCTCGTAAAAGAGGCTGGGGTCGAACAGGGCCGAAGCCGGCGCGCACAGGCAGCTCAGCAGCAGGATAAGGCTCAGAAATAGGGTGACGATACGTTTCATGTGGACATTTTCCTCAAAAAGCGATAATATATTATAGCAATTCAACTTTTTAATGCAACAGCAACAGCGTTGAATTGCATATCGCAAATATGCTGTTTGAATGTTGCACGAATTTCTTGACTTGCGATAGAGTATCGGACAAAATGTGCTGTCCGTTCCTACAGGGCAAAAACAAGGCTCAGAAGAGGGCCTCATACTTTATAATAACAGGTTTGGCGGAGCGTGACAAGGCTTTTGGGGCGATTTCACACTCCGCAAAAGGAGGAAGAGGATGGTATATCTTACGGGCGACACCCACGGCGAGCTGGACCGCTTCAAAGACGGGGAGCTGCGCCGGGCCGGCAAGGGCGATCTCGTCGTTGTGCTGGGCGATTTCGGCTTTGTGTGGGATGGCAGCAAGGCCGAGCAGAAGAATCTGGACTGGCTGCGCAAGCGGCCTTACACCATCCTTTTCCTCGATGGCAGCCACGAGAACTATGACCTGCTGGAACAGTACCCCACCGAGGAGCGGTTCGGCGGGCTGGTGCAGCCGCTGGGCGGCAATGTGTACCACGTCTGCCGGGGCAGCGTACTGGAACTGGAAGGGAAGAAGTACCTCTGCTTCGGCGGAGCGGAAAGCCCGGACAAGGAAGAGCGGGAAGTCCACGTCAACTGGTGGCCGCAGGAGATGCCCTCGGACGAGGAATACGCCCGCTGCGAGGCCGCGCTGGAAGCGAACGGCTGGCAGGTAGATTATGTGCTGACCCACGACGCGCCAAGCAAGTTTCTGGATTTCAGCGTGCTGGCAGAGGGCGAGAATAACCGGCTGCACCTCTTCCTCGACAAGGTCGTCATGAAAACGACTTACGAGAAATGGTTCTTCGGCTGCCATCACAAGGATGTGCAGCTCTCTACCAAGAGCCGCTGCCTCTTCTGCGATGTAGTGAGCATCGGCGAGAAGAAGCCGTGGTGGAAGAGAAGATAACGAAAAAGGACTGCCGCGGGCAGTCCTTTTTCGTTACTCAATTCATTGCACCGGCTTTGTCGAACATCTGCTCCACCTGACGGGCCAGCAGGGCGTGTTCGGGCCGCTCGAGAAGCGGGTCTTCGGCCAGAAGGGCCACAGCCTCGCTCTGGGCCGCGTGGAGGGTGCGGGTGTCGTTCATCAAATCGGCGATCTGCAAGGTCGGCAGACCGTGCTGGCGGCTTCCGAAGAAGTCGCCGGGGCCGCGGGTCTCGAGGTCGTACTGCGCCACGGCGAAGCCGTCTGAGGTGGAACAGAGGAACTTGAGCCGCTTCTGCACCGACTCGGAGGCATTGTCGCTGACGAGGAAGCACCAGCTCTCCGCCGCGCCGCGTCCCACACGCCCGCGCAGCTGGTGCAGTGCGCTCAGGCCGTACCGCTCGGCGTTTTCGATGACCATGACCGTCGCATTCGGCACGTCCACACCGACTTCGATGACGGTGGTGGACACGAGGGCGTCCAGACGTCCGGATTTGAAGTCATCCATCACCTCGGCCTTTTCCTTCGGCTTGAGCTTGCCGTGCATCAGGCCCACCCGGCGGTCCGGCAGATAGGCTTTTGCGATGTCCTCATAGTAGCTCTTGACGGCGTTCAGGCCGCTGCCGCCCGCGTCCTCGATGGCAGGGCAGACGATATACACCTGTCGTCCGGAATCGATCTCTCTATCAAGGAAGCCGTAGAGGTCGGCCCGCTTTTTGCCGGTGATGCAGCGGGTCTTGACGGGTTTGCGGCCCGGCGGCAGCTCGTCGAGGATGGAGATGTCGAGGTCGCCGTACATCAGCAGCCCCAGCGTCCGGGGGATGGGGGTGGCGCTCATGACCAGCAGGTGGGGATTCGCGGCCTTTTCGGCCAGCAGGCCCCGCTGGCGCACACCGAAGCGGTGCTGTTCGTCCACGACGGCCAGACCCAGCCGGGCGAACTCCACGCCCTCGCTGAGGATGGCGTGGGTGCCTACGATGAGGTCGGCCTCGTCGTCCCGGATGGCGGCGAGGGTGGTGCGGCGTGCGGCGGCTTTCATGCCGCCGGTGAGCAGGGCCACCCGCATCCCGAAGGGGGAGAGCAGGCGGTTCAGGTTCTCGGCGTGCTGGCTGGCCAGGATCTCGGTGGGGGCCAGCAGTGCGGCCTGATACCCGGCCCGGATGCAGGCCCAGATAGCCGCAGCGGCCACCAGCGTTTTGCCGCTGCCCACGTCGCCCTGCAAAAGGCGGTTCATGGACGTTTCGCCCGACATGTCGGTCAGGATCTCTTCCACAGCCCGCCGCTGTGCGCCGGTGGGGGAGAAGGGCAGCGACTCCCAGAACGGGGAGGCGTCGGCCTTTTTCATCGGCGCGCCGGTGGAGGCCGCGCCGTGGTTCTTCATCCGGCCGATGCCCAGCTGTAAGACCAGAAGCTCTTCGTAGATGAGCCGCCGCCGCGCCGCAAAGGCTTCCTCCTCGGTGGCGGGGCAGTGGATAGCCCGGACGGCGTCGGCCTTGGAGAGCAGACGGTATTTTTTCAGCATCTCGGGGGGCAGCGGGTCGGGCAGAAGCTCCGCGTGGGGGAGGAGCTGGCGGACGCACTTGGCGATGGCGCCGCTGGTCAGACCCTCGGTCTGGGGGTAGACGGCCTCGAAAGGCGACGACTTCACCTGCGCGTCGGTGCGCACCTGCGGGTTGACCATCTGACGGCGGAGCATCCCGCCCGTCACGATGCCCTGAAAATAGTATTCCTGCCCCAGCTCCAGCTTCTGGGCGGCGTATGGATTATTGAACCACGTAATCTCGAGGCTGGATACATCGTCTCCGGCGGTGATGCGCTCCATCCGCCGCCCGCCCGGCAGGATGCGCCCGCCGGGCTTTGCAAACACTTCGGCCTTCACGACGCACTCGGTGTCGGCGGGGGCCTCGGCGATGGAGTAGGGCTTTGAAAAATCCAGATACCGGCGGGGATAGTGGCAGAGCAGGTCGCTGAGGGTCAGGATGTCCAGCTTCTCGAACCGCTCGGCAGTCTTGGGGCCGACGCCCTTGAGATAGCGTACCGGGGTGTCCGGCGTGAGGGTGGTGTGAAGTTCGGCAGGCATGGCGCGGCCTCCTTTCAGGAAAAGTGATAGTATGCCCATTGTATCACGGCAGAGGGCAAAAGAAAAGCGCCCTGCCGGAGCGGGGCGCATGAATCAGATTGCAAATCGTCGAAAAGTGTGTTATTTTATATTCATGGATGGGTTATTCTGTCCTGAAAGGTGCTGTCTGCAAATGCAGGTGGTCAGACTTCCTCCTGACATCGTCCGGAGGAGGCCAACTTTGTCGTCCTCCGGACATTTTGAGTGATAGTTCATGATGAATGTTTAAGGAGGAGTCTTTATGACGGATCTGAATCTTGTACTTGTACTTCTGGGCCTTCTGGCTACAGTGATCATTGGTGTCATTCAGGTGACATGGATGATCGCGAGGGATGTCTTTCGGGACAAGCCGAGCACAAAACATAATTCCGATGACTGACAAAGAAAATGACCGCCCCAGACTTCCCAACCTGAGCGGTCATTTCTTTGATTTGCTAGGAGGGAGCTGACCATTTTGCAGGACAGCACCTTTCTTACTTTCATTATATACGTTTTATCGAGGATTGTCAAGCATTCAGACCTTACTGTCCTTCTTGAACGAGCCTTTGAACCCTTCCCAGAGGGAAACGACCCGGGGCCGGGGCAGAAAGTAGTTGACCAGCAGAGCACTGACGGCGGTCTTGATGGTGCGCCAGCCCACATGGAGCCGGAAATCTTTGCGCGGGAACTCTGGCATAGGTCTGTATCCTCCTCTAGACTCTTAGCCGTTTCTTCACTGACTCTTTTAGCATAGCACAGAGCGAAGAGGGGAGACAAACTTTTTCACATAAGTAGATCATTTAACGAACAAAACGACAAAAAATCCCGGATGCCTCAGCACCCGGGAATCTTTTGGAGGTGACGACCAGATTTGAACTGGTGGATGAGGGTTTTGCAGACCCTTGCCTTACCACTTGGCCACGTCACCATATTCGGAGCAACTGTTGCTGCTCCATTTGGAGCGGCCGACGAGGCTCGAACTCGCTACCTCCACCTTGGCAAGGTGGCGCT
>OOCS01001258.1_pt1 | contig 10659 bp, 14 predicted proteins | sample 1671411 | NCBI WGS metagenome assembly OOCS01 (sample SAMN06348154, study PRJEB24527) | human gut metagenome | biome: human gut; feature: ankylosing spondylitis patient; material: feces | host: Homo sapiens | place: China | collected 2015-10 | reverse complement strand
TCTACTGATTACGTTTATAAACAAAAAAAGTGTCTAGATAAATCAGGAAAAGACAGTTTTTTCAGCAGGAAACTAGAGTTTCTCCATTGGAAAACTTTTGTTTCATCTAAGGAAAACTAAAATTTCGTGCTATAGAAAAAAATGTTTCTCTCATATAAAACCAGCCTGTTATTTAACGAAAAAGGGATGAACTTAATATCAAGTCCATCCCTTCTTATTACAATCAACACGTTTCTCCTATAGCTCACGAATCCAGATATTACGGAAGCTGATCGGCTCGCTAGGATCGCCATGGCTCTGCAGGATGATAGGGCCTGCGCCATGTTTCTTCACTTGCGGGAAACCGATCCACTCTGTCGTACCCAATATCGTCGTATGGTTCTGCAAAACCACGCCGTTCTGGATAACCGTTACGGTTGGATGCGTACGATAAGAACCATCTTCCTTGAAAGTGGGGGCGGTATAAATGATATCGTATACGTTCCATTCGCCCGGTTTACGCATGGCGTTGGCCAAAGGAATGGATTGTTTGTAGATACTACCCGTCTGGCCGTTCACGTAAGTCGGGTTATTGTAGCAGTCTAACACTTGAACCTCATACATCCCTTGCAGGAAAATACCGCTGTTACCTCTCGACTGGCTCTCTCCAGTGATATTCGTCGGGACTTGCCATTCGATATGCATCTGGAAATCGTTGAATTTCTGTTTGGTCTGGACATCACCCTTCTTCTTGTTTACGGTAAATACGCCATCTTTTACATCCCATTCGGCGGCACCGCCCTTTACGCTCTCCCAAGCGGAAAGATCCTTGCCGTCAAACAAAACGATAGCGTCGGAAGGAGCCGTGAAACCTCCACCTTTTAAGTCTGTACCCGGAGTGACTACCGGCGGAACAGGTTCGTAAAACTCGGACATCTCATGCGTGATACCCGCATAACCTGTAGGCATCTTGAACTCTTTTTTCTTGTCTTGAGCGACAATAGTGACGCAACCCGCTAAAGCGAAAGCCGCAACTGTAAGCAATCTTTTGTTCATGGTCTAAAATGATTTATTAGTTAGTTAACATTTCTTGCTGCAAATATACCGTTTTTTGCCGAAACAGATAACGATTTGTCAGAAATCTTATTGATTATGATCAAATAATCTTTTCTCGGCCAACTGCTCAAACTTGGTGTTCGGACGACCGTAATTGCAATACGGATAAATACTTATACCGCCTCTCGGAGTGAATATACCAGTAACTTCGATATATTTCGGATCCATTAATTTTATCAAGTCCTTCATGATAATATTCACGCAATCCTCATGAAACGCCCCATGGTTGCGGAAGCTGAATAAGTAAAGCTTCAAGCTCTTGCTCTCTACCATTTTCACGTCGGGGATATAATCGATATGAATCGTAGCGAAATCCGGTTGTCCGGTAATCGGGCAGAGACTGGTGAATTCCGGGCAATTAAACCGTACCCAATAATCATTTCCTTGATGCTTGTTCGTAAATGCCTCCAATACCTCCGGAGCGTAATCCTGTTTATATACGGTAGAGCCACCTAATAAATGCAACTCTCCTTCTTGTTTTCTCTCGTCCATTTCTTTCATTTACTTTTGATTCTCTTCTTTCCTTTTCAGGTATTTCTCCAATCCGTCCTTGCGAAGTTTGCAAGCGGGGCAATGCCCACATCCCTCAGCCATAACACCGTTATAGCAAGTCAGCGTCTGCGTACGTACTAGATCAAAGACGCCCAGTTCGTCCGACAATTCCCAGACTTCGCTCTTATCCCGGTCCATAAGCGGGGTATGAATTACGAATTGCTCATCCATCGCCAGATTTAATGTTACGTTAAGAGAACGCACGAACGTATCCCGGCAATCCGGATAACCACTATAATCAGCCTCGGAGACACCCGTTACCAAATGATAAATCCCCTTACCACGGGCTAAGATAGCGGCGAAAGTAAGGAATACCATATTACGGCCGGGCACAAACGTATTCGGATAGCTATCCTCCGGCTTCTCTTGATCCATCTCTATGCTCGCATTCGTAAGCGAGCAATTGGGATCTAACTGGCTGATAAGCGATACGTCCAATAACTGAAAAGGTACGTCCGCATCCGCAGCGATCTTTCGAGCGACCTCTATTTCCAAGGAATGTTTCTGTCCGTATGTGAAGCATACGGCCTCTACACGTGAAAAATGCTTCTTCGCCCAGAAAAGGCAAGTCGTGGAATCTTGTCCACCCGAGAAGCATACCAAAGCGGCATCTTGTTGTTTCATATCTTTCTTGTTTTTAATACGTGGGTTAGCAAGCACACGGAAAAGACATCTTTTCAGCCACAAAGATACGCTTTTTTTTAATTCTTTCGAGCGGCGATAAGCAACATCATCGGACGGCGAAGTTCGTCTCGCATCCCGGGAACCGTATCCAGCATCGATTCGTCCGGTTGAGGCTCCACCAGATGGGTGATACAGAAACCCGCCTTGATCAATCCGTTCACGTAAGTCGTAAGTGTCTTATGATATTTGGTTACATCCTCTCCCAAAAAACGAGCATGCCGGATTCCCTCTTGAAAATAATGATCCACCGGCCAATGCGCAGGTTTCCCTTCCGAATCGTAAATCCAATCTTGATTGCCATAAGCAGTAAAAACGGGATGTTCCACAGAGAAGACAAAGACACCCTCTTGCGTTAAACATTTATATACCTCTGTACAAACCGTATCGAACGACTCGAGATAATGGAATGTCAAGGAGCTGATCACGATGTCAAAAGAATTTGGAGCAAAATCAAAATCCTCGATTGCTATTCTTTTATATTCGATCGACGGGGAGGGATTTATCTCCCGTGCCTTGTCTAACATCTTCCCGGAAAGGTCAATGCCTAAAGCGAAGGTCGCCCCTCGCTCTATGGCATATCGACAATGCCAGCCAAAACCACACCCTAAATCCAATACACGCTTTCCGTTAAAATCAGGCAACATCTTCTTTAGCTCATGCCATTCTCCTGCTCCTCTCAGCCCTTGTACAGAGCGAGACATCTGACTGTATTGACCGAAAAAGCGTTCATCATCATACTTATTTTCTTTCATATTATATATTGTAGGGATATCTTGGCCGAAGATACTTATTTTTCGTAGATACCGACATGATTTCCTTCGCTATCTTCTAAAACGGCGAAGTATCCTTTATTTTCCGCTTCAATCTTTGTCTTGGGTATAATAATTTTACCCCCTTTATCCAATACTTTAGATAAAGTGTCCTCGATATCTTGGCTATTAAAATGGATTAAGACACCATCCGGCGAAGGTTGATAACTAGGAGCGTAGAACAAAGCCCCAACCGCTTCTCCTTGCTCGATAAAACAGGCCATCTTCTCTGTCTCACATTCGGAAACCGATAGTTTTAACCCCAAAATAGTTTCATAGAAATTGATCGCTCGATAAAAGTCTACAGTTGGAATCTCGAAAAAAGCAATTAAATTGTTCATTTTGTTTTCTTTTTATAGTTACTGTTAATGTCCTCGCGAAGACATCACAAAAGTAGAGCGTATCGTATCTATAGGATAGAAGAAAAAGGACATCTTGATCACTCCGAGAAATAATCAGAATAAGGAGCGCATAAGGAAAGATACTCCGTGGGTGTATAGCCGGAAAACAGTTTAAACTCTTTTATCATATGTGACTGATCTGAAAACCCACATTCATAAGCTAATTGAGCGAATGAAATGGATGGATTCTGTTGTACCTTAAATAAAGCTCGTTGCATCCTAACGATACGAAGAAACTCTTTGGGCGTAGCTCCTACATAATCTAAGAAAATGCGGTTGAACTGTTTAGAGCTTAGGCATGCGGTTTCAGATAACTCAGAAATATTAGTTTTCGCTTGTTCATTTATTTGATGGAGGACTGCGGATATTCGCTTTAAGTTATATTCATAGCCTTCAAACCTATAAAGACGGTGAATCAAAAACTGCTCGATCAAGCGGATGCAAGTTTCATGATCATCAGCCTCTATCACTTTTCTGGATAATATTGATAATTCCAAATCTTCTATAGCATCCACCGCTATAAGTTCTCCATAAAAGAACTTAAGGGGAAGTTGAAGGATGGCTCTTGCCGCATACGGCTGAAAAACAACCGTGATCATTTCAATCTTTCCGGCTGACATCACATCTGAAAAGTTGAGGCATTGCCCACAGATGAACGCTTGAGGCTGCGATTCTTTTTTTCCTACTAATAAAAGCCTTTTACCCCTATGAAATACTAATTGTATGCAGCCCGTTGGTAAAGTCCGTTCAGATACAGAAACATCCGCGCCATCTTCCAGTATCCAACAATATCTTACATAAGGAGTTAATATATGAATAGGCTTTATTATTTTAAATGACTGCATCTTATAGAATTTAATTTATCGGGGCAAAGATAAATAACCCCTAATCAATTCTATAGTAAAAAAGAGACATTTCATATTAATACTGCGACATTAAGCTTCAATCAACTATTTTTGGGTATATTCAAAACTGTAGTATGCTTGATTTCATTAAGCACAAAAGAGCTTTGCATCTTCACGATGCCATGAACCTTGGTTAATTTCTCGAACACAAATTGATTATAGGCATCTAAATCCTTAAGAACCACTTTGACAAAGAAATCATAAATACCTCCCGTCGAGTAACATTCCATTATTTCATCGATATTCCGTATTTCTTCTTTGAAGCGTTCGATATGCTCATCATCGTGTACAGCTAAAGATACATTACAGAAAATGATCAAGGGTAATCCTATTTTTTTATTGTCGACCAATGCCACATATCCTTTTATATATCCTTCGTTTTCTAAACGTTTGATTCGTTCGTAAATAGGAGTCTTGGAGATATGAAGTTTCTCAGAAAGCTCTTTTGTATTGATCTTCGCGTCCTTTTGCAAAGAATGAAGAATTTCAATATCTGTCTCATCAAGTAGTGCCATAGTTTTTTTTCCTGTTTTATTTGATTTAATATCCCCGAATTAGAATTATAGAATGCAAAACAGGACAAAAATAGGAAAATTATCGTATTTAAGCTTGACGTATAGGAAAACAATCTTCTTTAAATAACTTTGCAGCAAATAAAAATCTAATTCTAACACAATTATGTTTAAAAGTAAAGATCTTCTGTATCATAGTATCGCCATATTGACAGTCATTATATGGGGAACAACGTTTGTCTCCACAAAAATACTGATTAATACAGGATTATCACCGGTTGAGATATTGTTATACCGTTTCGTGCTTGCGTATTTTTGTATTTTGACTATAGCGCATCGACGGTTGTGGGCTAATTGCGTAAAAGATGAATTCTTATTGTTCTTGTCTGGATTATGTGGTGGTTCCCTATACTTCATAGCGGAGAATACGGCACTGGGCATCACATTGGCTTCCAACGTTTCATTATTGATCTGTACAGCACCGATCATTACAACGGTATTGTCTCACCTATTTTATAAAGAATCTCTTAGGAAAGGACTGTTATATGGATCTTTAGTTGCCTTATTTGGAGTCGGATTAGTTGTTTTCAACGGCAGTGTTCTTTTAAAAGTAAATCCACTTGGTGATTTTCTCACTTTAGTTGCCGCTACGATGTGGGCTTTTTACTGTCTTATCCTAAAGCGTTTGAGTCGTTCTTATCCCACCTTGTTTATTACACGAAAAGTATTTTTTTATGGGATACTTTCTCTTTTCTTCTATTTTGCGATCTACCCTTTAAATATCAAACTAGAGTTATTGAAACTGCCAGTCGTATATTTAAATATATTATTTCTGGGTGTCATCGCCTCAATGCTTTGTTATATCATGTGGAATACGGCAGTCAGAGCCCTCGGAGCATCAAAAACAGCCAATTATATTTACATTGTCCCTCTGGTCACCTTGATAACTTCTGCGATTTTTCTATCAGAAACTATTACGATAGCTTCTGGTATTGGCGCTTTAGCCATTATTAGTGGAGTTTATATCGCAGAGAGGTAAAAATAAAGAAGGGTTACTCATATGAGTAACCCTTTGATTTTCAGTGGTGCCACCAGCAACCGAAAATCGGTTTGTATAGCACTATCTTTCAATAAGTTATATCTTTATTACGATGTTAGTCCCTTGAATAAGGTTTTCACAGCTTTGCACCGTTCAACACAAGTTTGTGTCTTAGGTTCGATTTCTGCGTGCAAAGGTAGATATTTATTTGGAATTATCAATATTTTCAAGAACTTTTTTTGTATTTACTACTAAAAGTCTGTTTGAATTTTGTTCAGCATTCTTTTAGGAGTTGTTTTGAGGATTTTTCTCTGTATCATTAAGAAGAATTGCAGGCTATGTGACGGAAGGTTTTCAATATCCATGAAGTATATAGAAAGAACTTTAGTCGAAATGTCAGGTATCAATTTTCCCAATAGATTGAATCGTAAAGGAGTATTTTTATCAAGCAATATGTATAACTACATAAACCTCACTGGTTTCGAAACGTGCAGCCACATTATAAATAGGGTAAATTTCAATAATGGATTGTTTTGATGAAAAAAACTCTTCAATATTAGACTTACTGACATAGGGCTGTCATAGAAGGCGCTATCTTTGCTGAAAAAAGAATTCAACTTAATATTATAGAATATGAAAAGATTATTTTTATGCTCATCATTTGCTGATGTTGCTAATCTATTTGTCGATTGTGCCAAAGAAGATTTGCAAGGGAAAATTATAGCTTTTATACCAACTGCAAGCCTTACAGAACCAATACGATTCTATGTAAAAAAGGGGAAAAAGGCTTTAGAAGAAGCAGGAATGATTGTTGAAGAAGTCGAGATTACCCAACTGCCCAAAGAGGAAATATCTTCTATATTACATAAATGCGATTATATCTACATAACAGGTGGAAATACATTTTTCCTTTTGCAAGAGTTAAAAAGAAAAGGTGTTGATAAAATTATATCTAAACAAGTGAAATTGGGTAAACTGTATATTGGGGAATCTGCCGGAGCAATAATAGCCTCTCCCGATGCAGAATATATGAGAAGTGTGAATTTTGATCCAATAGAAAAGGCTCCTGAATTGAAAGACTGTACTTCTTTAGATTTGGTCGATTTTTATACGATTCCCCATTATGGAAATTTTCCATTCAAGAAAAAAGGTGAAAAGATAGTTCAACTATATAATGAGAAGTTGCAGCTTATTCCTATAAGTAATAAACAAGCTGTTATTATTGAAGATTCAAATATTCAAATTAAAGATGCAAAATGAATAGAATAGACCGTATTTCTGCTATATTGATTCAGTTACAATCGCACTCGTTAGTGAAAGCACAGCAAATTTCAGAACGTTTTAATATAAGCATTCGCACTGTATATCGAGATATAAGAACATTGGAAGAGGCAGGCATTCCTATCATAGGAAATCCCGGTATTGGTTATTCACTTGCAGAAGGATTCAAATTATCTCCTCTAATGTTTACTCAAAAAGAGGCTTTGTCCTTTTTGATTGCAGAGAAATTAGTACATGAACTAACTGATTCAAATAGCAACGAACATTATAAGTCTGGAATAGAAAAGATTAGGTCTGTCATGCGTTTTGCAGACAAAAATATGTTAGAAACAATGGAAAAGTGCATGTCTGTATTGGATACTTATAAATCATCTACCTATAAACCTGATATTCTTTTACTTATTTTACAAAGTATATACCAAAAAAGAATTATTGAAATATCTTATTTGGGAAGTAATGCGTTAAGTGTTTCAGAACGAAAGATTGAAGCTGTTGGAATTTTCTTTTCGAGAACTAACTGGTATCTAATAGGCTTTTATCTTCCCAAAGAAACCTATCTTACATTTCGGATAGATAGAATTCAAAAAATGCACATTCTTAATGAATTACAATCACGGGAGCATCCTCCTTTGGAAAAATTCATACGCGAGTTTTATGACAAAGAAAAATTACATGAAATCGTTATAAGAATAGAAAAGAATAAAACCTCCATAATGAATGATGATAAATATTATTACGGATTAACATCTGAGAAAGAGATAGGAGATATGTTTGAGCTTCATTTTCTAACATTTTCAATCAGTAAGTTTGCACATTGGTATCTGTCTTTTGCAGATAGTGCAACTATAATAAGACCAGATTCTTTAAAATATGAAGTTAAAAATATTATCAATAACATTTCTATTTGATTGCTGTCAAATAGTATTTTTAATCGACTAAATGAAAAAAATATTCGACCAAAGATTTTTCCGCTTATTGTCGGAATATTCACAACGTAAAGTTTCTGCATCCGAGTTGATAGAAGCTATTAATGAATTAGCTACCCATGTGGCCGATTTTAGTATTAATGAGCAGGATTATAGTGTGTTACTGCGTTATTTCTCCTTTGGCTTGCATCGTCTCAAATCGTACCGTGTGCGGTTTGAGCAAGAAAAAAATTCCCTATTTGCACTTAATTGATGAAGCGATAGGGCTGTTAAACACCGAAATACGCCTTATCGAATGGCGCATCAAGTACCCGGAACAGTTGCAGCAACGCACCAATAAACAAGCCCTTTCCCCTCTCTACCTCGCTGACAGAACCACTCTTATCAATATCATGGAAATAGTCAGCGGTCTGTTTCTTTCTCAAAAGATTGTATATCAAAATGCCAAACCTGTTTATTTGGTGGACTTATCCAAAGCCTTTGAATGGTTGTTCAATATCAAGATAGGCGACTGTTACCAAAAGCATGAGGACGTGATAAAGCGAAAGCCGGGCAAACTGACCGAGTTTCTTAATGGACTGGCAGAGCTTATCAAAAAGGAACATGACAAAAAAGGATATAGATAATCAACGACTTATGATTTATTTATGGGGGATTCCATTAGTTCCCCCGTAATTTCTTTGCGTCTGTTTTCTGAACTTTGCTTCATCAATCGATTGACAAACCATAATGTATAATCAGAAAAATGAAGCAATCATGTATATAGACAATGACGATTTCAGCGTATGGATGCAGAAGCTGTACGCCAAACTGGAAGAACTCTGCAAGGATGTACGGGTACTGCGCAATGCCGACAGGGTGCTGCCCGAAGATGACAACCTGCTGGATAATCAGGACTTGTGCCTGCTGTTCAAAGTGAGTATCAAGACCCTGCAACGTTACCGGGCTATCGGTGCGCTGCCATACTTCACAATCAGCGGAAAAGTATATTACAAGGCTTCCGATGTCCGGGAGTTCATCAAGGAGCGGTTTAGTATTACCACCTTGCGCCAGTTCGAGAAAGAACACTACATAAAGAAAAAGAAGTGAATTTGAAAGCCGGGGCGGTTCTGCTCCGGCTTTACTTTGGTTTATGGCTTACCCAACTTATCGGCTTCCTCCTTTAACTGCTCGGCTTGTTCGTTTAACAGTCTTGCCCGTTCCAACGTTTCCGCCTGTTTCCTGCTACGGTATTCAAAGCCTTTCACCGAATCGGTCAGGTTTCGGATAAAAGTGTTATCCCGTTTCCGGCTGAACTTCGTTTCCAGCAAATCAAGGCAGCTACCGTGTGCTTTTCCTTTCATCAGGATATAGCGGTATTTTATATCGTTATCCTGTAACCGTTGCATCCGTTCCATGAAACGAACGTTCAGGATTAGCGAAGTGATACTGATAATAATCCCTGCTGAAAGAAGAAAGAACTTGGGTTTCAAATAGGGAGCTACCCGGTATATCAGTTTACCATGCCATGAAACGGGCGTTATTTCTCCGGCTGGTGTATCATCAGCCGGGAACAACACTTTTAACCGCTCCTTGAAATATCGGTGCGAGGTCACGATAAGCCCCTTTATATCTTCAAGGTCTTGTTTTTGGTTCTCGGACTGCCCTTTTCTGACATTGCCGATTTGGTTTAGAATTTCTTGCACCGTATTTTCAGGGATGCCGGATTTGCCCTGCATATCCGAAATGCGCTGTTCGATAACATCCAGCCTATTAATCGTTTCCTCCCGGCTGGCTGGCGTTATTTGCTTCTCCTGCCGTTCTTTCAATTCCGTGACCATAGAGAGAAGCCCCTCCAAAATTAAATTATCTTCCATGTCCTATAATTTTAAGTGTCGTTTCTTTTTCTTCTTTTTTCTTTCACCGGGATTGTCGGGCGTATCATCAGCCGGAGAGGACGAAGCGGAGAACAGACCGCCCCAACCTGCCAGTAACGGACTGTCAGCTTTGCCCGGTGTCTGCGCTGGCTCCTGAACTGGTGCGGAAACCGTCTGTCGGTTGTTTCGGGCAGTGTTCAGTCCTGCATCCCCGAAACACTTATCCAGTTTGGAAAAACTGAAACTGCGGTCTATCTCCGAACCCTTGAACGTGTATTCGCCTTTGGAAAAGGATATGCCCTGCACTTCGTTTGTCTGTCCCTTGTGCTTGAACCGGATAGTAATCCCCTTTTCCGCTAACCGCTGCTGTAACTGCTGCCAGTTCTTGGACTTCCCAAATTCATTCTTTACAGCGTTGTAAATCTCGTATTTCGACCTGTCCGGCTCTCTCAAACGGCATTGCTTTACATGCTCCTTGTCTTTAGCGAAATAAAGCCCGTGTTTGGCTTTCAGCTTCTTGCATACCTGCTCGTTGCGGTACATGTCGTTCCTGTCCGAAATGGTCTTGCCGTTGTTGTCTATGCGGTTGAACACGATAT
>OOCS01001248.1_pt1 | contig 10712 bp, 8 predicted proteins | sample 1671411 | NCBI WGS metagenome assembly OOCS01 (sample SAMN06348154, study PRJEB24527) | human gut metagenome | biome: human gut; feature: ankylosing spondylitis patient; material: feces | host: Homo sapiens | place: China | collected 2015-10 | reverse complement strand
AAGCGCACCAGCACGATGAGCCAGGTCAACGCCGAGGTCGAGCAGATCCGTCACGACATCGCCGCTCAGCAGGATGAGGCCACGAAGAAGGTCAACGAACTGCTGCAGCACCTCGAAGAGCGTCGTGTGGCGGCCAAGCGGGAAGCCGATGAGTTGGTCGGTCAGGCCAAGAACACTCGCGACCAAGCCGATTCGTATGCCGCGTCCAAGCGCGAGGAGGCGGACATCCAGGCCGCCGCAATCGTACATAAGGCGGGCGAGGAAGCCGATGCGCAGATCGAGGAGCGTCGCGCCGCCGCCCAAAGCGAGCTTGACGGTCTGTCCAAGCGCATCGCCGATCTGCAGGAACGCGAGTCCGTCATCACCCAGCGTGTTTCGGAACTGCGTTCTATGTTCTCGCAGGCGTTCTCCGGATTCGCTTTCGGCGGTAATGCGGCGGCCTCTGGCCAGGATCAGGAAGCCGCTGCCGTGGCGGCATTGCCGGTGGTTGCGCCCGTCCCGGAAGTCAAGCCTGTACACAACGAGGCCGATGACCAGCCGGGTGAGTTGAGTGGAAACGAGTCGGCTGCCGACGATCACAATGAGACAGATGCGGCACCGGCTGATTCGGCTGATTCGGCTGATTCGGCTGATTCGGCTGCGCAGAATGAGCAGTCCGAATCGTCTGAGCCGTCCGAGCACCAGACACAGGGCGAACCGGAGGCCCCGACTCAGGAGAATCCAGCCGTATCTGAGCAGAACGGCGAATGACAGGCCTTCGATTAGACTACTAGCGGTAAGAATTACGGCACCTGCGCTTTCGAGCCAGGTGCCGTATTCGTTTGGATCTGCGCCACAAGCGCACCATCACAGAAGGAGTATGACATGAGTGAATTGACGCCTCTGACCGGCGAAGCATTGAATACCCTGCGCGGCGATTTCGCACAGAGCGGCACCAACCGTCTGGCCATGAACGCGGTGACCGCCGCCGGCATCGACAAGGTGGCTCGCAATTATGACCGCGCTCGTCTGATGCAGCGTCGTTTCTCCACCATCGTTGACAATGGCGAAGCCACCCATCAGGATCGCTCCGGCCGCTGCTGGCTGTTCAGCTCCCTGAACGTGGCCCGTTTCGTGGCCAAGAAGAACATGAACTTGAAGGAGTTCGAGTTCTCCCAGAACTACGCGATGTACTACGACAAGCTGGAGCGCGTCAACTACTTCCTTAAGGATGTGGCCGCTCTGGTGGCTGCCGGAGAGCCTTCCGACTCCCGCCTGATGCAGCACCTGCTCGCCGACGTGATGGGCGATGGCGGCCAGTGGACCATGGCCATGAACGTGTACAAGAAGTACGGCGCTGTGCCCAAGGACCTGTTCCCGGAGACCGAATCCTCCAAGAACACCGGTGAAATGAACATCCAGCTGCGCCACATGCTGCACACCGCCGTGGCGCACATGTACGCCGCTGACGGCGATGCCTCCAAGGTCGAGGCGATTATTGCCGACGCCACTGCTGCCGGCCACCGTATTCTGACCATCCACCTGGGCGAGCCGCCGGTTTCCTTCGACTGGGAATGGACCGACAAGGATGGCGAATTCCACCGCGACGGCGAGATTACGCCGGTTGAGTTCTGGAAGAAGTACGTGGGTCCGGCTGATCTTGAGGACTACGTGTGCCTGGTGGACGATCCGCGCACCGAGCACGCCAAGGGCAAGAAGATCGGCATCGAGCACCTCGGCAATGTGGCTGGCGGCGACGCCACCGAGTACCTCAACGTGCCAAACCAGTTCATGAAGGACTGCGTCAAGCAGATTCTCGTTGAGCAGGGCATTCCGGTATGGTTCGGTGCCGACTGCCACCCGTTCATGGACCGTGAGAACGGCGCTTGGGCCACCGACCTGTTCGAGTACGGCCGCGTGTACGACGTGGACTTCGATTTGGACAAGGAAGCCCGCGTGCGCTTCGGCGACTCCGCCATGAACCACGCCATGGCTTTCGCCGGCGTTGACGTGGCCGACGACGGCACCACCCGCCGCTGGCGCGTGGAGAACTCTTGGGGCGCCAAGATCGCCGACAAGGGCTACTTCACCATGTCCGACGACTGGTTCACCGAATACGTCTACGAGGTAGCCGTCCCGAAGGCCCTGTTGCCCGAGGAATACCAGAAGGCCCTCGAAGAGCCAGCCACCATGCTCCCCGCATGGGATCCGATGGGCGCTTTGGCCTGACTTCGTCAGCCTCCCGGAATCGGCCTGACGGCCAATGCTGTGTTTTCTCGCAGCCTGTCGGCTGCTAGGGTCTCTCCCTCTGTCAGCGCGAAGCCGCTGACAGAGGGAGAGACCGCGGTCGCAGGCCGCACAACAACACAGCATCGCCGCAGGCGAGTCCACACAGGCGAGTCCACCCAAAGTCCATAACTGCCGGCCCAACAAGCAGTCCCCGTAACAAACTGCTATAGTTGGGCTTTTGCGTCTATGGCGACATACCGACAGTACGTATACAAGGAAAGGAGTCGAGCAATGGCAGCACTACGTGGTCCGGATAGTTCCGAGGATGAACGTCGTTTGGGGGAGCAGGCCGTCTTTCCTGAGACCGTCGATGTCAACATTCGTCAGCTTGACCCCATTCCCGCGCCGCGTGCTTTCCTCAGGGAGCAGCCGCTCACCGATGAGATGAGCGAGCTCGTGCTCCACTCGCGGCAGGAAATCCGCGATGTGCTCAACGGCCGCGACGACCGACTGCTCGTCATCGTGGGCCCCTGCTCAATCCACGACCCGAAGGCCGCGCACGAGTACGCAGAAAAGCTGGCTGCCGTCAAGCGCGAGTTGGAAGACCGACTCGTGATCGTGATGCGCGTGTACTTCGAGAAGCCGCGCACCACCATCGGCTGGAAAGGCCTCATCAACGACCCCGATCTGGACGGTCGCTTCAATATTCGTAAGGGCATGTGGCTGGCCCGCAAGGTGCTCACCGACGTGCTGAGCCTCGGCCTGCCCGCCGCCACCGAATGGCTTGACCCCATCACCCCGCAGTACATCTGCGACGCGATCAGCTGGGGTGCCATCGGCGCGCGTAACACCGAATCCCAAGTCCACCGCGAACTGGCCAGTGGCCTGTCCATGCCGGTGGGCTTCAAGAACTCCACCGACGGCTCCATCAAGGCCGCCGCCGATTCCTGTTTCGCGGCCGGCTTCGAGCATCACTTCCTGTCCATTAACTTGGACGGTCGCGTGATTTCCGCCGAAACCAAAGGCAACCCGGATTGCCATCTGGTTCTGCGCGGCTCCAGCCACGGCCCGAACTACGATGCCGAATCCGTGCGTCAAGCTCTGGAAGACCTCAAGGTTTCCAAAGCGTCCGGCCCGAGCCAGCATGGCCTCGTCATCGATGCCGCCCACGGCAACTGCGGCAAAGACGAAAACCGCGAAGCCGAAGTCATCGAAGAGATCGCTGAGCGCCTGGCGCACGGCGAACAAGGCATCACCGGCGTAATGATGGAAAGCTTCTTGGTCGGCGGTCACCAAAAGCCGGCCCCGCTCGACCAGTTGGTCTACGGTCAGTCCGTCACCGACTCTTGCGTGCCGTGGGAACGCACCAACGAACTGCTGCACACCCTAGCCGACGCCGTCACCGCTCGCCGCTCGGCTAAATAGCTTTGTCTTTGTAAAAATGCTCACTGAGACCCACTCAGTGAGCATTTTTTGCCAATAACGGTGGTCATGTCAGTTTGTTCCCGTGACACCTTATCCTTGGGAAGGATACTGACCCAAGGAGAGATGTTATGCAGCAGCAGGAGGAAGCAGCACATTCGCTGCATCCGTTGCAAGTCGGTCCGCAGCCGTTGAACACCCCAGAAGAGCTTCGCGCCATTCGTCAGGCGATGGGGGAGGGGAAGAACCCGCTCGTTGCCACTGATGTGCCGCGTTGGGAAGATCAGGTGGGTGTCAGTCGCATCATCAACCGCCGCGTATTGGAGTTGGAGCCGCTGCCCACGCCCGCGCAAGTGCTCGCTGAACTCCCGCTGACTGATCAGGCTCAGGAAATCGTCGCCTACTCGCGTGATGAGATTCGCGCGTGCCTGTACGGCCAAGACGACAGGCTGTTGGTCATCGTCGGCCCCTGTTCGGTTCATGACCCGAAGGCCGCGCTGGACTACGCGCGCCGATTGGCCAAGCTGAAAGATGAGCTCGGTGAACAGCTGCTCATCGTCATGCGCGTGTACTTCGAGAAGCCGCGCACTACCATTGGCTGGAAGGGCCTGATCAACGACCCGGATATTGATGGCAGCCACAATATTCGCAAGGGCCTGTTGCTTGCTCGCAAAACCTTGCTTGGTGTGCTGAAGGAAGGATTGGCGGCCGCCACGGAATTTCTGGAGCCCACCAGCCCGCAGTTCATCTCGGACGCGGTGAGTTGGGGCGCCATTGGTGCGCGCAACACGGAAAGCCAGATCCACCGCCAATTGGCCAGCGGGCTTTCCATGCCGGTCGGCTTTAAGAATGCCACTGACGGCTCGGTGAAGGCAGCGGTCAACGGTTGCTTCGCCGCTGCTCAGCAGCACACGTTCTTCGGCATTGACCATCTGGGGCGTGCCTGCGCAGTCGAGACCCTTGGCAACCCGGACTGTCATGTGGTGTTGCGCGGCTCGATTCACGGCCCGAACTACGATGCCGAATCCGTGGCCAAAGCCATGGAAGACGTACGCGCCGAAATGCCCGCCGAATCCGCAGCCTCGCATGGTCTGATTGTTGATTGCTCGCACGGTAACTCCGGCAAGGACGAACATCGTCAGGCCGAAGTCGTGCGCAATATTGCCAGCAGAATTGCAGCTGGCGAACAGGGTATTACCGGCATCATGATGGAAAGCTTTATTGAAGGAGGCAATCAGAAGGCCGCGCCGCTTGATCAGCTGGTCTATGGCAAGTCGATTACTGACAAGTGCATCAGCTGGGAAGAAACCGAGGCCTTGCTGCGCGAGCTTGCGGAAGCCGTAGCCACACGGCGTTGGCACTGAGTTGCGTCATCGGCTCTCTCGCGGGAGCAATGCAACGAAACGTCTCTACCCCTCAGCCTGCCATTCGGCGGCCATCTCCCCTGACAAGGGGAGCCGAAAGTGTTGTGAAAGGAACTTACGTATGGGTATGAAAACTGTAGCTATTATTGGCGCATTGGATGAGGAAGTGGCGCTGATCGCCAAATCGCTCACGCATGTGACGCACACCGCCAAGGGCAGCCTTGACATCGTGTCCGGCACGGTCGACTCCTTCGGTTCTGACGTCATCAAGGTTGCCGCAACGGTAGGCGGCATGGGACTGGTCAATGCGGCCGCCACCACGCAGCTGCTGATTGACGAGATTGCCCCGGACGCCGTGATTTTCAGCGGCATCGCCGGCAACCTCAACACCCACCTGCACATCAACGACGTGGTGCTCGGCGGCACCCTGCGCTACCTCGACACTGACATGCGGCTCGTAGGCCAGTGGAAGCCCGGCACTGCGGACGCTCCGGTGGAGGAATTCCACTCTGAAAACCATGCTATGTATCCAGGGAAAAAATATCCCCGAAGATGGCGGTTGAACCGGCATCATCGCCTCCGGCAACTACTTCGTGGACACGCCCCAAAAGGTCGAGGAGGTCATCCGACTCACCGGGGCTGACGCCGTGGAGATGGAAGGCGCCGCCGTGGCACAGGTCGCCGCCCGCAATAACGTGCCGGCACTGGTGATTCGTGCCCTTTCTGACAACGCCGACACCGATTACGAGGTATTCAAGGAGTTCGACATCTCCGAATACGCCGATACCGCCGCCCGTCTGGCTGTCGACATCGTCAAGCGCCTGTAACTGGTCGCCTCCAAGTTCGGCGTTGCCGGTGTGGGCTGGTACATGGCCATCATGACTGCCCTCGCTCTGCTCGCTCTGTTCCTGATCAAGGAAAGCAAGGACAAGGACTACGAGCTGTAAATAGAGCTCCCCATATTATGCTCCCGCCAGCGGGAGCATTTTGTTATGTCGTCCCGCCAAAAATGAACAATAGACGAACTTACGTAGTTTAGGCATCTCACTACGCCTCGCACGTTTTACTCTGGAAATCATGGATATCTGGCAGATCGTCGTGATTGTGGTGCTCGCCGCGCTGATACTGGTGTGGGTTGCCGTCATCGCCTACAACAAAGGCCGCGTTTCAGGCCGGCTCGCCGCCGAACAGGACCTGTCCGGCGACGAGGATACGCATTCTCTATTCGGTGATGATGCGCCCGTGCGCCCCACCGAGCGTCGCCTGATTGAAGTCCTGCCCGAAGCCCTGATCGTCACCGACCGCAACGGTCTGGTCCAATATTCAAGCCCCGGCTCAGTGCCATTCGGCCTAGTCTCCGGCGACCGACTCAACTCGCGTGAAGTCGAGGACATCCTCACTCAGGCCGCCGCCGACGGTGGCATGCGTGAGCGTGAGGTTCAGCTGCCGGTCAATCGCAATTCCTATCCGTCCTCTAATGGCCGAGGACTGGAGGCCGGCCAGTCACGCCCGTCCAACACGCTGTATTTGCGTGTGCGCATTGGCGATATCGGCGATGACCTGTACGCCATCTTCATCAACGACATGTCCGAGCAGCGCCGTTTCGAGGCCGTCCGCCGTGACTTTGTGACCAACGTTTCGCACGAACTCAAGACTCCGGCCGGTGCCATCGCGCTACTGGCCGAAACCGTGACCGACGCCGCCGATGATCCGGACGCCGTACGGTATTTTTCCGGCCGTATCTCCAAGGAATCCGCGCGCCTGACCGAACTGGTGCATCATCTTATCGACTTGCAGAAAGCCCAAAGCCCGCAAAGCGTGATCGATGCGCGGCGCATTTCCGCGCTGGATGTGGCACGCGCCGCCATCGCCGCCAATCAGACCCAAGCCGACTCCCGCCATGTGGATATCCGACTGAGTGTCAACGGACAGTCAGTACCCACGAAGGTCGAGGAGCCGGCCGATGGCGAAGGTTCCTTGGAAGAATCAGGCAGCCCAGCCACGAACGGTCCGATGATCAAGGCCGACAAAGAGGCCATGCAAACCGCCGTCAAGAACCTCGTAGAGAACGCCATCCATTACTCGCCCGAACACACCACTGTGGCGGTCGGCGTGGGGGAGCGCGATGGCAAAGTCACCATTCGCGTGGTCGATCAGGGCATCGGCATCCCCGCCAAATCGCTGGACCGCATTTTCGAGCGATTCTACCGGGTCGACCCGGCCCGTTCGCGCGAGACCGGCGGTTCGGGACTCGGCTTGGCCATCACCAAGCACTGCGTGCAGGAGAACGGCGGTCGGATTTCGGTCTGGTCGCGTACGGGGGAGGGGTCGACGTTCACCATCGAGCTGCCGGCCGCCCCGGATGAGGATGACGACGAGGCCCGGTCGGACGAGTCGACACAAGCGTAGGGCCTTGGTTGGTGCCCGACATGGTGCCATTCCATTGCCACACAATCACACAGTGGGCGAGGTGCGCACACCGCGCGTAGCCCAATTACGCAATTACGTACTTTCGGGAAACAGCAGGCTAACGGAGAACAAATGGTTACGATAATGTCGGAAAACTTTGCGCCTATGCGCACGGGAACATACCCAAGAAAGGCTACTATGACACGCATTCTTATCGTCGAAGACGAGGAATCCTATCGCGAGCCGCTGGTATACCAGCTCACACGCGAGGGGTACGACGTGTCCGCCGCCGCCACTGGCGAGGAAGGTCTGGAACTGTTCACCAAGGGCGGCATCGATTTGGTGCTGCTTGATTTGATGCTGCCGGGCATTGACGGCACTGCACTGTGCCGCCGCATTCGTGAGCAGAGCCGTGTGCCGATTATTATGCTCACCGCCAAGAGCGCCGAAATCGATAAGGTCGTTGGCCTTGAGATTGGTGCGGACGATTATGTGACCAAGCCGTACTCTTTCCGTGAGCTGCTGGCACGTATTCGTGCCGTGATGCGTCGCAATCAGGCCACTGCCCAGGCTTCCGGCACTGTGGATGACGATATTCCGCTGGTGTGTGGCGATATCGCCATGCAGGTTGGCCAGCATCAGGTCACCGTACGCGGCGAAACCGTGTTCTTCCCGCTCAAGGAATTCGAACTGCTCGAATACCTCATGCAGAACAAGGGCCGTGTGATGACGCGTCACCAGCTGATCGACCGCATCTGGGGTTCGGATTATGTGGGCGACACCAAGACGCTCGACGTGCATGTCAAGCGCGTGCGCTCCAAGATCGAGGAAGATCCGGCGCACCCCAAGTATCTGACTACCGTGCGCGGTCTCGGATACAAGATCGATACTCCCGCGGAGTAAATGGAAGGCGGCCTTCGGGTCGCCTTTTTTTGTTGTGGATTGTGGGCTCGCTGTGGACTCGCCGCAGGCGAGCCCGCTCCAAAAACTACGTAGCCTCAACGTAGCCCACAAACATCCAAGTGTTCATCTTCTGTTTACTGATTTCGGTTTTGGGCCCTTGAAACCACCAATACGCTTGTAGTTGTCATGAATTGACCGGGCAGCGCTGAGCCGCCCGCGAATAGTTGATAGAGGGATTAAGTAATAATCATGCAGAAGAACATCCTCGTTCGCTCCATTGCCGCTCTGTCCGGCATTGTGATGCTCGCTTCCGTGGCCGCCTGCGGCGATAACACCGCCACCACGACCGACAACAGCTCCTCCTCCGATTCCACTTCCAAGTCCACCCCGATCTCCGGCAACTTCTCGGGCGCCGGCGCCTCCTCTCAGCAGGCCGCTGTTGAAGCTTGGATCGCCGGCTTCCAGGGCACCAACCCTGAGGCCAAGATCGCCTACAACCCGTCCGGTTCCGGCGCTGGCGTGCAGACCTTCCTGACCGGTGCCACCGCTTGGGCCGGCTCCGACAAGGCCCTTGCCGATGACGAAGTTGAGCAATCCAAGTCCGTGTGCACTGAAGGCACCGCCTTCGATGTCCCGGTCTACATCTCCCCGATCGCCGTGGTTTTCAACCTCAAGGGCGTTTCCGATGCCGGCAAGCACATCAACATGGACGCTGCCACCATCGCCAAGATCTTCGACGGCAAGATCACCAAGTGGAACGATCCGGCCATCGCCGATCAGAACAAGGACCTGAAGCTGCCCGACACCGCCATCACCGTGGTGCACCGCTCCGATAAGTCCGGCACCACCCAGAACTTCGTCTCCTACTTCAAGGACGTCACCCCTGACAACTGGACCTACGACCTCTCCGAGAACTGGCCGAACGAGGTTGGCCAGGGTGCCAAGGGCACTTCTGGCGTGATCTCCACCGTCAAGCAGGCCGACGGCACCATCGGCTACGCTGACTTCTCTCAGGTCGGCGACCTGGGCACCGTGGCCGTCAAGGTCGGCGACAAGTACAACGAGATTTCCGCCGAGGCCGGCTCCAAGGTCATTGGGGATTCCAAGCAGGACGACACCGTTAAGGGTGACAACCGCATCGTCATCAAGATCAACCACGCCACCGAGGCCGAGGGCGCTTACCCGATTGTCCTGGTCTCCTACGACATCGTCTGCCCGGCCTACAAGGACACCAAGCAGGCTGAGTTCGCCAAGGCTTGGCTGACCTACGTGACCTCCGACGAGGGCCAGAAGGCCGCTCAGGATGCCGCCGGCACCGCTCCGCTGCCCTCCTCCCTGAAGTCCGAGATCACCAAGTCCATCGAGGCCATCAAGACCAAGTGATGACGTCGGCCCGCAAGGGTCGTGTGGACTGGACCTGACAACTGAACGATAGACTGTAGTAGTAAGAGCAGTCGCCGCCAACTTTAAGCCGCAGTCGTAAACCATACGGCTGCGGCTTAAAGCGGGTCAGGACCCGAACGGTTTGGCAACGTCACAGACGAAAACCGCACCACTTGAATACTTGATAACCACCCTATATAAGGAGAATCCGTGAGTTCGCAAGACAAAACGGCTGTGCAGCCAGTTGGTGGCAAGACCGCCGACAAGGTGTTTCGCGGTGTGGCATACGCCTGCGGCATCCTGATCCTGGTTGTACTTGCCGCTGTGTTCCTGTTCCTGTTCTTCCGCGCCTGGCCACTCATCGGTGGCGATCAGGCCGCCAACAGCCAGACCGTGTCCAGCTTTACCGGCGGCAAGGCCAGCAGCTTCTGGGGCTACGTGCTCCCGCTGTTGTTCGGTACTGTGCTCGTGTCTTTGCTGGCACTGCTGATTGCCTTCTTCGTGTCCATCGGCATTGCGCTGTTCATTTCGCATTATGCGCCTAAGAAGCTCGCCACCGCGCTGAGCTATGTGGTCGATTTGCTGGCTGCCATCCCGTCCGTTATCTACGGTTTGTGGGGCGGCCTGATTCTGGTGCCGGCCATCTACCCGTTCTGGAACTGGGTTGCCAACCACCTGGGCTTCATTCCACTGTTCGAGGGCCCGGCTGCCAACCCGCCGCGCACCGTCGCCACCGTGGCTGTGGTGCTCGCCGTTATGATTTTGCCGATTATCACCTCCATGTCCCGCGATATCTTCATGCAGACCCCACGCCTGCACGAAGAGGCCGCGCTGGCGCTCGGCGCCACCAAGTGGGAGATGATTCGTCTGGCCGTGCTGCCCTTCGGCAAGTCCGGTATCGTGTCCGCCTCCATGCTGGCTCTCGGCCGCGCGCTTGGTGAGACGATGGCCGTGTTGATGATCCTGTCCCCGGGCCTCAACTACTCCATCAAGCTGCTGCAGGCTTCGCAGAACCAGACCATC
>OOCS01001239.1_pt1 | contig 10799 bp, 9 predicted proteins | sample 1671411 | NCBI WGS metagenome assembly OOCS01 (sample SAMN06348154, study PRJEB24527) | human gut metagenome | biome: human gut; feature: ankylosing spondylitis patient; material: feces | host: Homo sapiens | place: China | collected 2015-10 | reverse complement strand
GGCTTTTTCATTAATGGAATTTTGAAGACCTCCGTTTGCATCGCCCATGATCCGTTTTGCCATCTGGACAGAAACTTTTTCAAATAAGGCTCTGGCTTCACGACCGTTTCCAAAGTTTTCATCATTTACACGGGTTGAGAAATAAGCAGTGATCGGTTCTTTCCAGTTTTCCGGCAGTTCGTATCCACTTATTTCCGCATGTTTCTTAAAGATCTCCGCCATCTCCGGGGCTGTATAGGACGGAAAATAGAAAGTGGAGTTAATACGGCTCTTGATACCGGGGTTGGCATCGATAAATTCTTTCATCTTGTTGTTTTTTTCATCTATATCCGTTCCGCCATATCCGGCAAAGATCACCAGTTTATCTTCTGCATGTTCTTCTAACTCGATCACTAACTGGGCAATGGCTTCTCTGCTGAAGGAGTCCGGTTCGCTTCGGTCACCGGTGAGAGAATAAGCTTCATCAATAACGATAATGTCATTTTCCTCAAATAAAGCTTTGGTTTTCGGGGCGGAATGGCCTACATACATGCCCTTTAATTCAGCACCGTTTACGCAGGTGAACTGACTTCCAGGCAGAAGTTTTTCTTCTTCCATGATCTTTCCCATTAATTTAGCTACTGTGGTTTTGGCAGTTCCGGGAGCACCAAGCATCATGTGAACGTTGTGGTAACTGCTCTTTTTCATGCCCATTTCCTTGCGCAGACGGTTGAATTTCATGACCTGGACGGTTTCCATGACCTGTTCTTTTACCTGGTCCATGCCGATCAGATCTTCTCTTAAACAGCGGATGGCAGAACGGGTCTCTGTATTCTGCTCTGCAGGTCCCCGTTTGCCTGCAAAACGTTCCATAAACTGAAAATCCTTTTTTCGCAGGATACCATGTTCCTTGTTCCGCAGGGCATATTTTAGGATCTTATCTAAAAAGTCATAGGAAAACTCTTTATTCATTTTTTCAATATCCAGTAAAAAATCATGGACCGGAAATTTACGTTCCAGCTTGCAGCCACTGTTTGTGACCATTTGTTTCCAGAGATATTTTCATAATAGAGAGACAGAGCTTGTTTTTGGTATTTCCAGCTCTTCTGCGGTAAGGCTTAATATGATCTGGTTCAGGTTTTTATCCTCATTTGACTCAAAGGTGTCAAATCCGCCAAATCCTCCAAAAGAGTTAAAGGAGTCGAAGTCATTTTCTTCGTGAAGGATCAGGACGTAGACCTGTTCATTGCTGCGGAAGCTATTTAAGGTATCAATGATCGGGTCACACCTGAAAAAACTGATATTCTCCATAGAGATACAGACAGGTTTATCCTCATTTTCTGCCCAGTAAGGAACAAAGGTGTCATTTGTCTTCTGGCTGGCCAGAAAGGAGTTTCCAAAAGAGGAGAAGTCATTTTCCTGCCAGTTGTAATAGTCATCGGCTTCTTTAAATGGAATAATGGGGAGGCATTGCCAGCTGTCTGACCACTGGATGTCAGGCTCTGCCCCTTCTTCCCACTCTCCACGACTGTGGATCTCATTGTAGATACCTGCTAAAAGGCTGATAGCCAGGTATCCTTCTTCCAGTTTGGAAGCGTGTACCAGGATATACTGTGGTTCCTGGTGATCCTTTACAAATTTCTGGATTTCTTTAAACTGCACTCCTCCGTCTTTTATGATCTGTGAAAGTCCTTCTTTACAGAACTCTTTGGATATATACAAATACTCTGCTTTCTGGGGATTGACTTTGCCCAGATTTTGTTTTTGAAGTTTTGGTACGATCAGGTTCTTTTTTTCGCTCATAGGATCAGCTCCTTTATCTGTATCTGTTTTCAGGTTTTTAAGGTTGTTGTCTTGTTGATCACGCCCTTACTATAACGGATCAGGCTATGCAAAATTGCCTGATTTTGAAAAAATTTATTTTTTCCTGTATACTTGTGAAAGAAAATGGAAATGAGAGTACATAAAATAAGATTACATAAAAATGCAAAAGGAGATCACAGACATATGGCTTCCCGGTACAATCAGCTGACTATGCTTTATATTTTTAATATTCTGAAACTGGATGCTTCCCCGAAAAAGCCCTATTCGGCACCTATGGTCCATCGCCGTTTAAAGGAGTTGGGGATCAATCTGGACCGGAAGACGGTTTTTAATCATATGAAGATCCTTACAGAACAGATGCTGCCTGCGGACCAGGATGAAGAGTCTTTTTTCAGACAGTATCTGTGCAGTAAACTGTTTCGATGCCGGAAAGAGGAAGGGAAAAAAAGCAGGGAAAATGGCGGAGATCCCGGAAATGAAAGCAGCTACCGGATCTGTCTGCCGGAAGAGGAAATCCCGGAAAACAGTGTTTTATATTATTATATAGAAGATGAAATGTCACCGGAGGAGCTGGAACTGCTTCAAAGTACCGTTGCTATTAACCAGTATCTTTCAGCGGAAAAAACAAGGGAGATCCTGGCTGATCTGGAACATAAAAAGCCTTTTGACTGCAGGGAACAGTCTCTTTATACAGCATTTGCGGACCCCAGGCTGAAAAACCAGGCAACGGATATTTTCGCCAGTTTGTCAGTAATACGGGACAGTATCCGCAAGAAGAAAAAACTCCGGATCCTATATGGACGGTATGATAAAAATCTGGAACTGGCGCCTACCAGTGAAGATGCACGGACCATTGAACCTTATGCAGTGATGTCAAGTAACGGTTATTATTATCTCATAGCAGGAAATCCCAAATATCCCGATGGACTGACCAATTTCCGCATTGACCGTATTTTACAGATCCAGATGTTGGATGAGCCCAGAAAACCATTGCCAGACGCCCTTCTTCCTTATTTCCGGGACGCAGCCCATGAAGTTTTTCAGGCCAGCGAGTACCGCAATGACCATCCGGTCATGTATTCAGACGAAACAGTGCGGATCCATTTAAGCTGTGATCCGGTAATCTTAAATAATCTGGTGGATGATTTTGGCTGGAGCATCCAGACACGGGATATAAAAGATCCGGACCATCCTGACTGGGTCCATGTAACTGCAAAAGCAAGCCTGATGGGGGCAGCTGTTTTCTGTACCCATCACTGTAGGCACTGCAAGGTGATCAGCCCTCAAAAACTGCGGGAAAAAGTGGTTGAAAACCTGAAAGCAGGGCTGGCTCTTTACGAATAAAAACTTAAAAGTCATAGAATGTGTTTCCACCCCATATATTTAACTGATACATACTCTGAAAGCTCAGAGCAGGTTAATGAGTGAATATATGGGGGTAATTTTTATGGAAGAAAAAATATCATCCGGCAGGCTTCACCGGCTGGTGCTTTCGGACAGGCATACAGGTTCTGTAACAGGAGTCAATGATGTGGTGTCTTTTGATGAAAATGAGATCGTGCTGGATACGGATATGGGCCTTTTGACTGTCAGGGGAAAGGAACTTCATGTAAAGCGGCTTACACTGGAAAAGGGAGAGCTGGATCTGGAAGGACAGGTGGACAGTTTGAATTACAGTTCCAATGCAGCACTGAAACGGTCGGGAGACTCATTTCTTAACCGTCTTTTTAAATAATCCTGGAGGTGATTTATGAGCATGCAGATCCGTTTTGAAGCCTGGCTGCTACTTTTGAGCCTGTTGGTGGGCTGCTGGCTGATGCTGGTGTATGACCTGCTGCGGGTATTGCGGCTTATGATAAAACACAGCTCTTTTGTAATGGGGATAGAAGACTTTTTTTACTGGATCTATGCGGGGACAGCCACTTTTATGCTGCTGTATGAGCTAAATGACGGCGGAGTCAGGATGTATGCAGTTGCGGGCGTCTTTGCGGGGATGATCCTTTATGATAAAATTGTCAGCCGGTTTCTCTTTGCAGCCTTGAAAAAGGCTGGTAAATGGTTTAAAATAAAAAGAAATAGATAAAAAAGATGGTGACTGATACATGAGCTCCTACGGAAGATCAAAACGCGTAAAGCGGGAAAAATGGGCAAACAGAATGGCTGTACTGGGCGTTACAATGGTAGTTCTCTGTCTTGCAGTTGCTGTAAATGCCAAGGGCTCAACTTTGAAGAAGTCTGACCTGGATTATCAGCAAAAGGAGAAGCAGCTGGAAGAACAGGTACGGGAAGAAGAAGAACGGACGAAAAAGCTGGAAGAGTACAAGGTATATGTAAAGACAAAGCAGTTTGCAGAAGAAGTTGCAAAGGAGAAACTGGGTCTGGTAAATCCGGATGAGATCCTTTTAAAGCCCAATCAGTAAAATGAGTTTCGGAATAAATGACCGGCAGAAAATGTCGAAACATTTTCTGGAAGAAACATGAAAATATGACAGATATTTCCCTCCTGGGTGCGTATACTGGATGTTGCGCAGATTAGGAGGGATTTTTGTGTTGTCAGGCAAAAATGAAAATGGGATCAATTATTATACAGCCAGGAAATTAAAAGATATGGCGCAGTCATTAGAGCAGCTGGCAAAGGCCTTTGATGAAGGTGCCGGTGAGACAATGAGCCTTACAAAGGATGATGGACTGGCTGCCATGCAGACCTGCGCTGCACTGGTCTGCGGTAACTGTGGCGGATGCAGCCTTTATGCAGACAGTGAAAAAGAAGACAGTTATTATCTGTATTATCTTTTGCGTATATTTGAACAGAACGGGCGGATCGGCACAGAGGATATGCCGGAGCTTTTTAAGAAGGACTGCCGCAGGAAACGGGATTACTTAGAGCAGTTAAACCGCAGTTTTACCAGGGCTTCCATGAATTTGTCCTGGAAGAACCGCTTTCTGGAAAGCAGGGATGTGGTCATATCCCAGTTCCGTGAGCTGGCAGTGATACTGGAAGAATTTTCCAGGCAGATCGATGAAGCAAAAAATATTACAGAGGAATATAAAGGAGCAGTTAAAAAAGCATTTCGCAGGTATCATATCCTGGTGGACAGTATGCTTTTGCTGGAATATGAAAGCGGGCGCAGGGAGATCTATCTTACGGCAAAGACCACAAACGGACGATGTGTTACTTCCAAGGATGCGGCAGAGCTGATGGAGAGCGTTTTTCCTGATACCACCTGGCTTCCGGCAAAGGACAGCCGCAGTATCATCACACGCAGGTATGAAACAGTGCGGTTTGAAGAAAAAGGAGATTATTATCTTACCTGGGGTGCTGCGGGAGTTCCCAAACAGGGAGAACGCTACTCGGGCGATAATTACAGTTTTTGTGAGCGAGGCAGCTGTCAGGTAATGTTCAGCCTGTGTGACGGAATGGGAAGCGGGGCAGTGGCAGGACAGGAAAGCCGGCGGATCGTGGAACTTTTAGAGGCGCTTTTGGAAGCCGGTTTTGCCCCCAGATCCGCTTTTAAACTGGTAAATACAGTACTCCTTTTAGCAGGAGGAGAACAACACCCGGCAGCGTTGGACGCAGGCTGTATTGATCTGTATACAGGCGCCCTGGAAGTATTCAAACTGGGGGCTGCTCCTACTTTTGTAATGGGAGAAGAAGGCATACAGGTGTTAAAAGCAGGCCAGGTACCGGCAGGCGCTTTAGGGCAGGCAGAACCGGTCCTTCTTTCACAGAAATTATGGGACGGGGACAGGCTTATTATGGTGACGGACGGTGTTTTAGACGCCCTTCCGGGAGAAGATAAGGAACAGGTCATGGGGCAGTTTTTAGAAAGTCTGGAGGAAATGCCGCCTCAGGATATGGCAGAGCGGATCCTGGAGTTTGCCCTTTCTTTTGTTCCCGGGGCAAGGGATGATATGACAGTTCTTACTGCGCAGGTGTGGAAACGGTAATATTGCATATGCAATGCAAGAACAGCGGCAGGATAAGGTTGTGTAACAAAAATAAAGAGCCCCTTGCGTATGGGGAAGGATATGGGTATAGTAAGAGTGGACATGATCTTTAAGGGTCATGTAAGCAAGACAGAAACGGAAATGAACATACTATGGAGAAACTGGAGTATACAGTCAGGCAGACGATCTGCCGGTATCATATGCTGCAGCCCGGTGATCAGGTGATCATCGCGCTGTCCGGAGGGGCAGACTCTGTCTGCCTTTTAAGTCTGCTTGCGGATATGAGAGAGGAAATGGGGCTGAAACTGAGGAGTCTTCATGTCCATCACGGACTGCGGGGAGAAGAAGCGGACCGTGATGGGGATTTTTCCATAAAGATCAGTGAAGCTTTGGGTGTCCCCTGTCATATGATAAAAGCAGAGGTAAAAAAATATGCATCCCAGACGGGGATGTCGGAAGAAGAAGCAGGAAGGATCCTGCGTTATAAAGCCCTGGAGGAAGAAGCAGGGGCCTGGGAAGGAGAAAACGGTCAGACAGTAAAGATCGCAGTGGCTCATCACAGCAGGGATCAGGCGGAGACCATACTTTTAAACCTGTTTCGGGGCAGCGGTCTTGGCGGTTTAAAAGGGATCCCCTATGTGAGAGATCGTATTATACGCCCTATGTTGGATGTTTCCAAAGAAGATATCATCCCTTATCTTGAAAAAAAACGGTTAAAATGGGTTAATGATTCCAGTAATGACACAGACCATTATGCCAGAAACCGTGTCCGTTCCCACATTCTTCCGGCGATCAAAGAAGAAATCAATCCGGGAGCAGAGGCAGGAATACGCCGTGCCGGGTATCTGGCAGGAATGGCAGATGTGTATCTGAAAAAACAGGCAGATCAGTGGGTGCAAAAATATGTAAAAGAGGAAGAGCATACCTGGATGATCCCGGAAGGACCTTTTAAAGAGGCAGATCCGGTGATCCGCCTTTACAGTGTTATGGAACTTTTAAAAACAGCAGCCGGGTGTGCAAAGGACCTGGGACTGGTCCATGCAGAACAGGTAGAAAAACTTGTTGACCTTCAGACCGGGCGGAAGGTGTCTCTTCCTTATGGACTGGAAGCCCGAAAAGTATACGGCGGGATCAGCCTCCAGGCAGTAAAAAAGGAGCCTTTGGAGGAAAGAATAAAAAATCCCCTTCCGGAGCTTTCTTTTGAGGTTTTTTCTTATGAAAAAGCAATGGAATTTCCCAAAAAGACGTATACGAAATGGTTCGACTGTGATAAAATAAAGGGTACGCCCGTTGTCAGAACCAGGCAGACCGGGGATTATATCACCCTGGAAAATGGCAGTCGCAAACCATTAAGACGCTTTATGATCGACGAAAAAATACCTGCAGATAAAAGGGATGAAATAGCCCTGTTAGCAGATGGGGACCATATCATGTGGATCATAGGCAGGCGGATCAGCAGTTATTATAAAATAGGCCCTGATACACGGCGTGTATTACAGGCGAAAGTTTCCCAAAGTACATTATCATAGAAAACGGAGGATAAATCATGGCAGACAAAATTCGTGTATTATTAACAGAAGAAGAAGTAGATAAGCGGATCAATGAAGTAGCAGAGCAGATCAACAAAGATTATGCAGGCAAGAGCGTTCACCTGATCTGTATTTTAAAGGGTGGTGTATTTTTTACCTGTGAACTGGCAAAGAGACTGAACATGCCGGTTTCCATGGACTTTATGTCCGTATCCAGTTACGGCGCAGGCACTGTGTCCAGCGGTGTGGTAAGGATCATCAAGGACTTAGATGAACCGTTAGAGGGAAAGAATGTCCTGATCGTAGAAGATATCATCGATTCCGGCCGTACCCTGGCTTACCTGATCGAAGTATTAAAGCAGAGAGGACCGAAGGATATCCATCTTTGTACCCTTCTTGACAAGCCGGAGCGCCGTGTAAAGAAGCAGGTAAAAGTAGATTACACATGCTTTACCATTCCGGATGAGTTTGTAGTAGGTTATGGACTGGATTATGACCAGAAATACCGCAACCTTCCTTATATCGGAGTAGTAGAGCAGGATCAGGAAGAGACACAGGAATAATTCCGGGTCCTAAAATTAAGGAGGCAATTCGTTGAAACAGCAACAGACATTCAGAGGTTTTATGTTTATTATCCTGATGCTGATCCTTCTTATGCTTGCGCTGCGTTTTCCTTATGCAAGGCAGGCACAGACGGTAACAGCCCAGGAATTTGAGCAGATCTTGGGAAGCGGAAACGTGGCAGAGGCAGTGATCAGCCCAAATCCCCAGACACCAAGCGGGTATGTGACAGTTACACTGGCAAATGGCCAGACAGTCCGCCAGAACGTATCTGACGTAAAAGATGCAGAGCAGCTTTTAAAGGACAATAGCATTGATTATTCCATGGAGGAAGTACCTCAAGAGAATACACTTCTTACTGTGGTAATGCCTTTCATGCTTTCAATCGTTGTAGTAGTTGTGATCGTTACTATGATGAACCGTGGGGCAGCAGGAGGCGGTTCAAATGCCAGAATGATGAATTTTGGCAGAAGCCGTGCAAAGCTCAGCCGTGACAGCAAGGTGAATTTCACTAATGTAGCTGGTCTGGAAGAGGAAAAAGAGGAGCTGGAAGAAGTAGTGGATTTCTTAAAAAATCCTCAGAAATACACCAGCGTAGGTGCACGTATCCCTAAGGGAATGCTTTTAGTAGGCCCTCCAGGAACCGGTAAGACCCTTCTTGCAAAGGCAGTAGCCGGAGAAGCGGGAGTTCCATTTTTTTCCATTTCCGGTTCTGATTTTGTAGAAATGTTCGTAGGTGTGGGCGCTTCCCGTGTCCGCGACCTGTTTGAAGAAGCAAAGAAAAATGCACCATGTATCGTTTTCATTGATGAGATCGATGCAGTGGCCCGTCGCAGAGGTACCGGAATGGGCGGCGGACATGATGAGAGAGAGCAGACATTAAACCAGTTACTGGTTGAGATGGATGGTTTCGGTGTCAATGAAGGCATTATCGTTATGGCTGCGACTAACCGTGTGGATATCCTTGATCCGGCGATCCTTCGTCCGGGACGTTTTGACCGTAAGGTGGCTGTAGGCCGCCCGGATGTAAAGGGAAGAGAAGAGATCTTAAAGGTACATTCCAAAGAAAAGCCTTTAAGTGAAGACGTAGACCTTCGCAGAGTAGCCCAGACAACAGCCGGATTTACAGGTGCAGATCTGGAAAACCTGATGAATGAGGCAGCAATCATTTCCGCAAGAGACAACCGCCGTTTTATCCGCCAGGCAGATATTGACAAGGCATTTGTAAAGGTTGGCATCGGTGCTGAGAAGAAGAGCCGTGTGATCTCTGAGAAAGACAAGAAGATCACTGCTTACCATGAGGCAGGCCATGCGATCCTGTTCCATGTGCTTCCTGATGTAGGTCCTGTGCATACCGTTTCCATTATTCCTACCGGTGTTGGTGCAGCTGGTTATACCATGCCGCTTCCGGAAAAGGATGAAATGTTTAACACAAAGGGTAAGATGCTTCAGAACATTATGGTAGACCTGGGCGGACGTATTGCAGAGGAGATCATCTTTAAAGATGTGACCACCGGTGCTTCCCAGGATATCAAGCAGGCAAGCAAGCTTGCAAGAGCCATGGTCACCCAGTATGGTATGTCTGATCGTGTGGGAATGATCCAGTATGGCAGTGATGAGGACGAAGTATTTATCGGCCGTGATCTGGCACACACCAAGTCCTACGGAAACGAGATCGCAGATGTGATCGACGAAGAAGTAAAGCGGATCGTAGATGAATGCTACACCAAGGCGAAAAATATCATTCTGGAACATGAAGATGTACTTCATTCCTGTGCAGCCCTTCTCATCGAAAAAGAGAAGATCGGACAGGAAGAATTCGAGGCTTTGTTTAAAAATCACGAACCTGTCATGCACAATGATGGTGAGATGTAAAAATACAGCAAAAAGCAACTGTTAAAATTGACAGCGAAAAACCGTGAAAAAAATATATCTTTGTGCACACTTTTGTGGGGAGTTATGCTATTATAATAGATGTAACCCCCCAATACATTATATAGTTTTTGCTACACCCCATAAGAAACGAAATACCTTCTCCTGAAAGAGCCAGCTACCCCGCTGGCTCTTTCGCTGTTTTGAGATACTATACCAAAACAGCGGATTTTCAGTTCAAAAATTCCTACTTGAAAGTGTATACTTACTTAAACATGTTGTAATCGACATGAGAATCATTTAAAATAAATTTATATGATTCCATCAGGTTCGTCAGAGCGTATAAGAAAAAAGTTACTGTTGGCTCAACATGCGAACAGGGCTGACGGATCTGGGCAGGAAGGAGCAGGGGTTATTATGTTTGATGAGCATCAGAAAAATGAAATAAACCGGCAGGCATTGTTTTCGGATGAGACACAGGATTACCGATACCCGGAGGAACCGGACGCAGGTGAGACGGTAACTCTCCGGTTTCGCACAGCAAAAAATGATGTCGATCAGGTTTTTTATATTGAGGAAGATAAGAATATACAGGCGGAGATGAGGAAGGTATCTTCTGACGGCCTGTTTGACTATTACGAGTATCGCATGAAGGCGGACAGTCAGCCTCAGCGCTATTATTTCCAGGTGGTGAAGGGCAGCGCAGTCTGCTATTTTAACCGTCTGGGCGCAACTATGGATATTCAGAGCTGCTATGCATTTCGTATTACGCCGGGATTTCATACGCCGGAGTGGGCAAAGGGCGCGGTCATGTACCAGATCTTTGTGGACCGTTTCTGCAACGGTGACCAGAGCAACGATGTGACGGAATGCGAGTATGTCTATATTGGGCGTCCGGTACATCAGGTAACCGACTGGAGCACCAATCCGTCTACCATGGATGTGGGCTGCTTCTACGGCGGTGATCTTCAGGGCGTGTGGGACAAGCTGGATTACCTGCAGTATCTGGGAGTTGAGGTGATCTATTTCAACCCGCTGTTTGTCTCGCCGTCCAATCACAAGTACGACAGTCAGGATTATGACCAC
>OOCS01001238.1_pt1 | contig 10802 bp, 9 predicted proteins | sample 1671411 | NCBI WGS metagenome assembly OOCS01 (sample SAMN06348154, study PRJEB24527) | human gut metagenome | biome: human gut; feature: ankylosing spondylitis patient; material: feces | host: Homo sapiens | place: China | collected 2015-10 | reverse complement strand
TCTTCTCCTGGCCGGGCATGGGAACCATGATCAACACCGCGATCAACAACCGCGATTATTCCCTGATCCAGGGTGCGGTCCTGTTCTCCGCGATCATGTTCGTCTTCTGCAACATGCTGGTCGATATCGCCTACGCGATTCTGAATCCGAAAGTTAAACTGGAAAAGGGGTGATGAGTTATGACATTATCAAAAAAGAAAAAACCTGCTGCTGCGTCCTCCGTTGTTTCCGGTGAGGCGCTTGGAATGGATGCCAATATCGCAATGCTCGTAAAAGAGCGGAACGCGAACAATGCCTGGCATAAATTAGCGAGAAACAAAACAGCCCTCGTTGGCTTCTTCATCGTGGCTTTTATGGTAGTCATCGCCGTATTTGCCCCGCTCATCGCGCCATATGACCCGAACGCGATCAACCCGGTCCTGCCCTTTAAGGGAATCGGCACTCCCGGACATCTCTTCGGCACGGATGACCTTGGCCGTGATATCCTGTCCCGTATCATCTACGGCTCCCGTATTTCCATGATCGTCGCCGTAGGCGCCACCATCGTCGGCGCGATCATCGGCGTTCTCATCGGACTTACCGCCGGATATTTCGGTGGATGGATCGACGCGGTGCTCATGAGGATCATGGACGGCATGTTCTCCTTTCCGTTCATCCTGTTAGCCATGATCCTGATCACCGTTCTCGGAAACGGCGTCATGAACGTCATTCTGGCCATCGGTATCGCAAGCGTACCGGGATTTGCCCGTGTCACAAGAGGCCAGGTACTGATCGTAAAGGAAGAAGAATACTGCAACGCCTGCCGCGTTGTCGGTGTTTCCCCGGTAAGACTTCTGTTCTTACATATTTTGCCGAACTGTGTATCCCAGATCATCGTTTACGCGACACTCCGTATCGCAAGCGCCATCATCTCCGAGGCATCCTTAAGCTTCTTAGGACTCGGCATCGCGCTTCCGACCGCCTCCTGGGGCAGCATTCTCCGTGTCGGCCGTGACTGTCTGACAACCGCCCCGCACGTTGCGGGAACCGCAGGCGCGTTTATCCTCGTGACTGTTATCGGTTTCAACCTGTTGGGCGATGGTATCCGTGATGTCATGGATCCGAAAATGAAACAGTAGGAGGTGCAGGCTATGAGTGAAAACGATGTTATCTTAAAAGTAAATGGATTAAAAACATATTTCTATCAGGCAAGCGGTGTTTCCAAGGCTGTCGATGGCGTAAGCTTCAGCCTGCGTCAGGGCACGACCATGGGGATCGTCGGTGAATCCGGTTCCGGAAAGAGCGTCACAAGTGCCTCCGTGATGCGGCTCATGCCGGCAAAGACCGGAAAGATCGTGGACGGCTCCATCATCTTCGACGGTGTGGACATCCAGAATCTCTCCGAGGCGCAGATGGAAAAGTTCCGCGGCGATGAGTGCTGCATGATCTTCCAGAACCCGATGACTTCCCTCGATCCGGTATTCAAGATCGGCCACCAGATGGTGGAAATGATCAGAGAGCATGAAAAGGTCAGCAAAAAGGAGGCCTGGAACAAAGCCGTTGAAGCCTTGAAGCTTGTCGGCATCCCGGAAGCCGAGAAACGGATGGATGCGTATCCACATGAGCTTTCCGGCGGTATGTGCCAGCGTGTCATCATCGCCATGGCTGTCTGCGGACATCCGAAGCTCATCATCGCTGATGAGCCAACGACCGCCCTCGATGTGACCGTACAGGCCCAGGTTCTTGAGCTTTTAAAGGATCTCCAGAAGAAGCTCAACACAGCGATCTTACTCATCACCCACAACCTTGGCGTTGTCTGGGAGATGTGCGACACCGTCATGGTCATGTATGCAGGAAATACCGTAGAATACGCGGATACAAAGACGCTCTACAAAGAGCCGCTTCACCCGTACACCTGGGGTCTTTTAGACTCCATGCCGAAACTCAGCAGCTCCACGAAGGAGGACTTAAAGACGATCCCGGGCACACCGCCGGATCTCCGCCTTACCGGCCACTGCTGCAACTTTTATAACCGCTGTCCTTACGCGACGGAGATCTGCAGACAGCAGGTACCACCGCTTAAGGAAGTCGCTCCCGGACATTTCGTGGCATGCCACAGACAGGACGGCGAGCACAGATTAACACGAGGGGAAGTGAATGTGACATGCAAAAAAATGTAATCATGAGCGTCGATCATCTCAGTAAGGATTTCGTGATCCGCGGAAAAAAAATAGGGGAAAAGAGTAAGCTTCTCCACGCATTGAGCGATGTTTCTTTTGATATTTATGAGGGTGAAACCCTTGGCATCATCGGTGAGTCCGGATGCGGCAAATCCACACTTGGACGCTGTCTTGTAAAGCTCCACAAGCCATCCGCCGGAACGATCACCTACAATGGCAAGGATCTCTGGAATCTGCCGGTCTACGAGCGCGAGGCGGCCCGCAGGGACATCCAGATGATCTTTCAGGATCCGTATTCCTCTCTGGACCCGAGAAAAACAGCTTCCTACTCTATTGAAGAAGCGATGAAGGTCCACCACATCGGTGACACCGCAAGAGAGCGCCGCCAGAAAGCATTAGAGTCTCTTCAGGAGGTCGGTCTCGACATCCAGCACATGGAGCGCTATCCCCACGAGTTCTCTGGCGGCCAGAGACAGCGTGTGAACATTGCCCGCGCCCTCTCCATGGAGCCGAAGATCATCGTCTGCGACGAGCCGGTATCCGCTCTGGACGTTTCGATCCAGGCACAGGTCATCAACCTCTTCCGCCGCCTGCAGAAGCAGTTTAACCTGACATATGTGTTCATCTCTCATGACCTCGGAATCATCAAATACATCAGCGACCGGATCATGATCATGTATCTGGGACGTGTCATGGAGTTCTACACTTCGGAGGGAATCTACGCGGATCCGAAGCATCCGTACACCCAGGCGCTGCTCTCCGCGATCCCGCCGGAAAGCCCCTTTGATAAAAAAGAGCGTCTGCCCCTCACCGGCGATATCCCGAGCCCCATCGGGGATCAGGTTGGCTGCCCGCTCGCAGGACGCTGCCCGCACTGCACGGAGCGCTGTAAGAAAGAGATTCCGAAGCTTGTGGACACCGGCGACGGACATATGGTGGCTTGTTTCCTGTACGAATAAGCTTTCACATCCGCAGCACCTGTCCGGACAGGAAAGTACCCGTTTCAGCTTTTTCTGCACCTGGCAGATTCATAACTGGCTTTGTAACTGTTCATTCCTCACAGTTACGCGCAAAAATCCATTCCACATCGGCTGTGCCGATAGGATTTTTGCCTTCTAGTCTAAGTTTTCTTACGGTCAGCGCAGTAAATGCGCAGACCTGCTGAACAGTTACCTGACTTTTTTATAAAGGAGTAATAAAACAATGGTAGATTCTAAAAAATTAATTTCTCTCGTCGAAAAATACGAAAAACTGATCTATGACACCGCTGACCATATCTGGGCACATCCGGAGACAGGATTCCGCGAGTGGAAGACTTCCGCCTACATGGAACAGCATTTTGAGGAGCTTGGATACGCACTTACAAAAGCCGGCAACATCCCGGGATTCTACACAGATCTCGACACCGGAAAGCCGGGTCCGAAGATCGCGATTCTCGGCGAGCTGGACTCCCTGATCGTTGCAAATCACCCGTGCTGTGATCCGGAGACCCATTACGTCCACGCCTGCGGCCATCATGCCCAGTGTGCCGTTCTTCTCGGAACTGCCGCTGCCTTAAAGGAGCCGGGCGCTCTCGACGGTCTCTGCGGATCCATCCGTTTCATCTCCGTTCCGGCTGAGGAGCTTATTGAGCTCGGTTACCGCGAGAGCTTAAGAAAACAGGGTATCATCAAATATTTCGGCGGAAAAGTTGAATTCATCCACCGCGGCTACTTCGACGGCGTCGACATGGCAATGATGATCCATTCCGGTAAGCTTGCGGAAGGAAAGGCACTTTCCATCAGCGATGGCTGCAACGGCTGTCTCACAAAGAATATCACCTTTAAAGGTGTATCCGCTCATGCAGGCGGCGCTCCGGAGAACGGCAGAAACGCCCTCTACGCCGCAACCTGCGCTTTAAACTCTGTCAATGCTCTCCGTGAGACCTTCACAGACAATGACCATATCCGCTTCCACCCGATCATCACAGAGGCCGGCCTCGCCGTCAATGCGATCCCGGAGACAGCGAAGGTGGAATCCTATGTGCGCGGCGCTTCCTTCGACGCGATCCGCAAATACAATACAAAAGTAAATCAGGCTCTCGCCGCTTCCGCCGCTGCGATCGGCTGCAATGTGGAGCTTGATGACCATCCGGGCTACTTCCCGTTAAATAACGATAAAAATATGGCCGCTGTCATGAAAGAGGCTATGGAGACTGTTGCAGGCCCTGACAGCGTCGTTGAGGGCGGCTGGGGAACCGGCAGCACCGATATGGGCGATGTGTCCGCTATCATGCCAGTCCTTCACCCGCACGCAAACGGTTCCATCGGAACAGGTCATGGCAAAGATTACTATGTTCAGGATAAGAAGCTCGGCTGTCTCTATCCGGCAGAATGCCTTGTGCTCACCGCCGCAAAGCTTCTTGCGGACGATGCCTCTCTCGGAAAGAAAGTCATCGCGGAAGCAAAACCGTATTTCAAGTCAAAAGAAGAGTATCTTGCCGCTATCGATGCGATCACCATGGATAAGGATGCTGTTGTATACAACGAGGACGGTACGATCACTCTTAACTTTACAAAATAGATTTGTGCCCAACCTGCCACTTGACTTTTCTTGCTGTCATCATTGCAAATGTATACATCTGGCAGTAATTCCGCACATTTTGTAACTTCGACTGAGTGCAATATTTCAACCGGTCTTATCAAACATTTATTCTGCTTTTATCTGCGTTAGATTTACGGAAAGGACGGGAGATCTTGTATGAAAAACTTTGTTATCACAGTTGCCAGAGGATTCGGTTCAGGCGGACGTGCAATCGCCGCCAAGCTGGCAGATGAGCTGAATATCCACAGCTACGACAACCGTATCCTGACGCTCGCTTCCCAGTACAGCGGTTATCCGGAACATTACTTTAAAGAGGCCGACGAGACCTTAAACGGCAGTCTGATCACGAAACAGCTTCAGGCACTGCCGAAACGCCATTCACCGACCGGTGAGTTATCGAGATTTACTTCAGATGACCGGCTCTTCGAGTACCAGAAGATCATCATCGAGAAGCTTGCCGCTTCGGAATCCTGCGTGATCGTCGGAAAGTGCGCCGATTATATCTTAAAGGACTATGACAACGTGGTCAGCATTTATGTGGAGGCACCGAGAAGCTATACCCTGCGCCGCGTCATGGAGCGCATGGATGACATCACCGTCGAGGAAGCGCACCATCTGATCACGAAAACGGACAAGTACCGCGCGGACTATTATAAGTATTACACCGGAGGCAACTACTGGACAAATCCGGTCAACTATGACCTGACCTTCAACAACGCCAGACTCGGTGACGATCGCTGCGTGAAGCTTGTTCTCGAGTGTATGAAGTTGAAATTTGGGGCTGATTTCAAAGAATATATGAAGAGTATCGGAAAAGATATTTGATATGCTATTTCACTTAATTTTGTAATACCGGCACCGGGGTCTTTCCAATCCTGTCCCCGTGCCCGGGTTCCCCGCCGCGTTCCCCTCTCTCTCACGCGGCGGGGATATTTTATTTCTCTAAATTTTCAAAATACGCTCTCAGCTCATCCACCAGCTCACCGAACTCTTTTCCGGTCTCATCCAGTGTGATGTCCGCATATTTCTCGTAGTACGGAAGTCTCTCATTGTAGAGATCCCTGAGTGTCATGCCGTCCTTTAAGACAACACCGCGGTCCACAAGGTTTCCGAGACGTGATTCCAGATCCTCATAGCAAAGTTTCAGATAAACGATCGTCGCGGTCTCTTTGTAGTGTTCCATGGCCTTCGCCTCATAGATCACGCTTCCGCCCGGCGCGATCACGGACTTCTCTACATCGAGATCCAGATTCGCCTGCTCCTCGACACGCAGGAAACCGTCATCGCCCTCTTCTGCGATGATCTCCTTCAAAAGCTTTCCGGTCTTCTCCTGGATCACAAGATCCACATCCACGAAGGAATATCCAAGACGCTTCGCAAGAAGCACGCCGATGGTGCTCTTTCCGGACGCCGGCATTCCGATCATCAGAATATTTTTTTTCTTCATAACTTATGCCTCGCTCTTTTATCTGTCTCTGTAAACCTTACTCAGCCTACTTCTGTCTCTTCTTCTCTTTTCGCAGAATCCCTGTACTCTGACCTTTCGCCTTACTCTGGCTGTCCTGCCGGGTAGCTGCTTTCTTTCCGCCGTTCACGTCTGCAGACTTTCGAACTTTCCCGGTACCTCCGGCTTTTTCCGCTGATTTTGAAGTTTTTCTTCCAGCCTTTGTGCTCTTTTCCTGCTTTCTTACGCTGTACCCGAAGCTTCCCAGCTCCTCGCCCATCCCATAATATCTTCCATGGGAATAGGCAAGCGGTTTCGCCATGGAAAGATGGAAGGTGTCCTTTTCATCCATGTACGCCTCGTCCACATCCACTGCCACGACATCGGCGATAAACATATGATGGCTGCCAAGCTCTTCCACTTTCACAACACGGCACTCGATATTCACCGGACTCTCTTTGATCACCGGTACATTCACCACGTTCGCCTTCTCCGGGGTCAGTCCGGTCTCTTTCCACTTATCCACGTCGCGCCCGGAGCGCACGCCGCAATAGTCTGTCGCCCAGGCCATGGACTCCGTCGTCAGATTTACAACAAACTCTCCGGTCTCCTTCATCATATGGTAGGAGTGACGTTCCGGCCGGACACTGATAGACAACATCGGCGGATTCGTACAGATGGTTCCCGCCCATGCCACCGTAAAAATATTCGAATTTCCTTCCCGGTCAGCCACCGTCACAAGGACAGCCGGAACCGGGTACAGCATATTTCCTGGTTTAAACTGTCGTTTTCCCATCTTTACAGATCCTGCCTTTCTTCAATCGCAGCCTTTCCGGCCTCTCACACCTGCAGTGTCTGCCATCCGCACTTCCTTTCAAATGCGTAACAACTGCTGCTCCCAACTTATAAATACGGCAGCCCGGTCATGACTTCTCCCGATTCGACCGTGTCAGACAACCGGGCTGCTGCAAAAAATTTACTACTGTAATGCCATCATGATCTGCGGCGCAAGCTGTTTCTTTCTGGAAACAACGCCCGGAAGCTTCACGATTCCGGTCTGTCCGCTGACGTTCTCCACATCCTCATCCTTCACATGGAATGCATTGGCGACAAGCTGCTCCGCTCCCTGTCCGGTGCAGATCAGATCTGTGGACTCTGTCAGAATGTTTGTGAGCATGAAGAACATCATGTCGATCTCATGCTGCTCTCTCTCTTTCTCCGTATATGCGGACATTCTTGTTCTCAGATCCTTGAGCTCCACTGCATTTAAGGAAGTGATCTGGCCGATTCCGAATACGGAATTTCCTACCGTGAATCTCTTGAAATCCTGGTAGAAAATATCACCGTCGGATTTTCCCTTCAGGTTGCTTCCTGCGGAGAACATGTCGATGGCGTACTTCTCGATATCGAGACCAGCGATCTGCGCGAGCGCGAGTCCGGCTGCCTTATCGATCGGCGTGCAGGTCGGAGAACGGAATAACAGGGTATCGGAGATGATCGCGCTGCATAAAAGTCCTGCCGTTGTCTTGTCGATCTCCATGTGGTTCTCCTGATACATCTGGTAGATGATGGTCGCGGTGCAGCCGAGGGGCTGGTTTCTGAAGAATACCGGGGACATAGTCTCAACAGTTCCGAGACGATGGTGGTCGATGATCTCGCGGATATCGGCGCTCTCCATGCCCTCTACGGCCTGGCTCTTCTCGTTGTGGTCCACAAGGATGATACTCTTTCCCTTTGCGCCTAAGAGGTTACGTCTGGAGATCATGCCGATGTACTTTCCGTCAGAATCAAGAATCGGGAAATCGCGGTGTCTCTTGCTCGCCATGATCTCGCGGATGTCGTCGAGGTAATCTTCCTCAGAGAATTCGATGATGTTTTCCTTCGTCATAAAGTAGCTGATCGGCATGGACTGGTTGATCAGACGGGCTGTTGTGTAGGTGTCATACGGTGTCGTAATGACTGCACAGCCGCGCTCCTGTGCCAGTTTGCGGATCGTAAGGGATACACCTGCGCCCTCGCAGACGATAATGCAGCCTGCTTCCATCTCGATGGCGCAAAGCTGGGACTCATAGCGGTTTCCGAGAATGACCAGGTCATGTTTCTCGATGTAGTTCTCCATCAGGTCCGGGTTTGCGGCCGCGATCAGGACTTTTCCGCGGTCAAAATATGCCTCAGAATCGCCGACTACCATACTTCCTTCCAGAGTATCAAGGATGTTCGCGTACTTCGTGCACGCTTTTGAGATAATACTGCTGTCATATAAGTTCATGTAGGACTTGGTGATATCGCCGATCGTGATAACGCCCTCCAGGAGACCTTCCTCCGTCACGCACGGAAGTGTGACGACGTTGTTCTCCTGCATGAGTCCCCATGCATTCTTTAAGGAAATTCCACGGGACACGCCTTTTGTCTTGCGGATCTCGATGTCCTTGACCTGCGTCTTGACGTTCTCCACGAGGCGCGGGGCCTTTAATTTAAAATAATCTAACACATACTGTGTCTCCGGGTTTACATTTCCGGCACGGCACGGCTCATAATTCTCGCCGGTAAGCTGATGCTTGAAACCAGCATAGCAGATGGCTGAGCAGATGGAATCCGTGTCAGGATTTCTGTGTCCCAGGACAAGTGTTTTTTTCAGTTCTTCAACTGCCATTGATCTTCTCCTTCTATTGCGTTTTTCTCAGACGTACAAATAAGAATGTGTTACAATAACTTCATAGTTCGTTCACAATTTGTTCACATTTGTTTTTTATACTTATTGCATAAACAAAAAGTCGTTTGGCTTAACCAACTAGACAAATTGCACATAGATTTTTCATAATTGCCCCGGTTGTCGCGACCGGGGTCTCCTCTTTTTTAGAGGTAATGTGTGTCCGCTTATGGCGGACACTTTTCTTTTTCACCCATACATGCGCTATGTGCGTTCACAGCAAAAAGGGAGTCCGTCACCGGACTCTCTCTTCTTTATCCGATGATCAGCTTCGCGGCACCGTAGATTCCGGCATCATTTCCAAGCTTCGCAAGAACGATGTCCGCCTTCTTTGTTGCCATCGGAGATAACTCATCGTGGTACCTCTTAATAATATCAGTCAGGAATGTTCCGGCCTTGGATACACCGCCGCCGATCAGGAATGCCTGTGGATCCAGAACCATGGAGATCGTCGCAAGAGCCCAGCCAAGGTAATAGCAGGACTTATTGAGGGATTCCAGTGCAAGCGCATCTCCCGCCTTCGCTGCATCCAGCACGTTCTTCGCGCTGATGTTCTTTAAGCTTCTGAGAGTGGACGGGCGGTTATCTGCCGCCAGCATTCTTCTTGCGGTTCTGGCGATTCCTGTCGCGGAAGCCACCTGCTCTAAGCAGCCGTGTCCGCCACAATTGCACGCCTCTTTCTCACCTTCCATCACATGGATATGGCCGATCTCACCGCCGACCCCCTGTTCGCCGGTCCAGATCTTTTCATTCAGGATAATGCCGCCGCCGACGCCGGTTCCCAGAGTTACCATGACAAGGTTTTTGTAGCCTTTTCCGCCTCCCTGCCACATCTCACCGAGAGCCGCGACGTTCGCGTCATTTCCGCTTTTTACGACCATACCATCCAGCAGTCTGCTGAGCTCCTGCTGTGGATTTCCGGCCTTCCAGCCGAGGTTTACACACACTTCGCAGTGTCCGTTCGGAAGAACCGGTCCAGGGAATCCCATTCCCGCTCCGGAAAAATCAGAGAGCTCCAGACCGCTTTCCTTTGCCATTCTGCGGATCGAAGCCGCAATATCGCCCAGGATATACTTTCCGTTCTCCTCTTTTCTTGTCGGAATCTCCCACTTCTTTACGAGAGTTCCGTCTTCCTCAAAGATACCGAGCTTCACGCTTGTTCCGCCGATATCGATTCCAATACACTTTAAACTCATGTGTGCTCCCCTTTTCCCTGATTTTCCGCTATCCGTCCAACAATGGCTTTCAGCCATCTGTCCGGACAGCACACGACCTTGCGGAGCTGCCGCCCCATAGTCCAGGCGCCAGCCCCTATTTTTCACAGCCTCCCATTTCACATCGGGCTGCCGCATTTTCCATCTATCTGATTAGAACAGGGTCTTTACAGTATTTACAACGTTCTCGACCGTAAATCCGAACTTCTCGAACAGTTTTGCTGCCGGACCGCTTGCTCCGAAGCTCTTCATGGTCACATAAGCTCCGTCGAGGCCGACATACTTGCCCCAGCCGAAGTCGGAAAGTGCCTCAACGACAACTCTTCTTCTGACTTCCTTCGGAAGTACGGACTCCTTGTACTCTGCGCTCTGCTCCTCGAAAATATCCATACACGGCATGGATACGACGCGGATCTTCTTGCCTTCAGCTGTAAGCTCTGCTTTCGCCTTAACCGCAAGATCAACCTCAGAACCGCTTGCGATAAGGATTGCGTCCGGTGTTCCCTCGCAGTCATCGATCACATAGCCGCCCTTTAACGCGTCCTTGCTGCTTCCCGGGATCGGATTGAGGTTCTGTCTGGAAAGGACAAGCGCTGTCGGTGTCTTCTCAGATGTTACTGCAGACAGCCATGCTGCGGATGTCTCTGTCGCGTCACACGGACGGAATACATGGAAGTTCGGCATTGCGCGGA
>OOCS01001224.1_pt1 | contig 10948 bp, 9 predicted proteins | sample 1671411 | NCBI WGS metagenome assembly OOCS01 (sample SAMN06348154, study PRJEB24527) | human gut metagenome | biome: human gut; feature: ankylosing spondylitis patient; material: feces | host: Homo sapiens | place: China | collected 2015-10 | reverse complement strand
TTTTAGGAGTATGTTATTTTGAATGGTAACAAAACTGTGCTGTTATTGAAGCCGATGGCGGAGCGATTTTAGGAGTATGTTATTTTGAATGGTAACAAAACAAATTAAGTTACAAAAGGTAGTAATTACCTATTTTAGGAGTATGTTATTTTGAATGGTAACAAAACTAATGCCGAAACAAGATAGCATAAAATTATATTTTAGGAGTATGTTATTTTGAATGGTAACAAAACAGAAAATCATTGAGGCCGGCAGTCAGGAGTATTTTAGGAGTATGTTATTTTGAATGGTAACAAAACGGCAACCTCTACAATATCGCCCAACTCATAATTTTAGGAGTATGTTATTTTGAATGGTAACAAAACACAGGAGTTGCAATGTCGGACGCAACAGGCATTTTAGGAGTATGTTATTTTGAATGGTAACAAAACTACTTTCCATGAGAGCATCAATACCGTCCTATTTTAGGAGTATGTTATTTTGAATGGTAACAAAACGTCCAGAAGATAGTAGTTGATGGTGCGAAATTTTAGGAGTATGTTATTTTGAATGGATTTTATTATCCACTTCTTTGCCAAAAGAAAATTAAAGAAGCCGAAAATTAGGAAACAGATGAAAAGCCGTGTTGGAATATGTCGCAAATATAAAATGTTTGAGGTGAAACTATATGATTTTACATGATAAATATGATATAGCGGTTGTCGAAAACATATGTATAGCAAAAAGGCTTTTTGTTGATGCTGTCTACAGTTCAGCAAATCTTGAGGAAATAGCGGTTACGTTTGCACAGACTCAGGATATTCTTAATAATGTAAATGAGTCAAAACTTACACCGATTGAGATAAATAAGGTATGCTGTTTGAGAGATGCATGGGAGTATATGATTGAGCATATTAATGACAGCCTTGATTTAGGATATTTAATGAATGTCCACGAAATTATTGCAAGATTTGATGTACCATATTAGTATTTAGGCAGAATAATGACTGATGATGTTATTATAAGCGGAACAAACTGGAGACTTGAAGTACATGGTGCTGAATACTATCATAAAGAAATCATGAAACTGCTTGATAATCCAAATGTTACAGACAGGGCAGTAAAAACAGGTTTATGGCTTATGAGGAGCCAGATATTTAAAGACGGAAACAAGAGAATCGGAAGTTTTGCAATTAATAAAATATTAATAGAAAACGGAAAAGGAATATTTAAAGTTCCGGTTGAACTAGATGGTAAATTTAAACAGATGCTTGTTTCGTATTATGAAAGTAATAATGCAGATGAACTGGCAGAGTGGGTATATGATAACTGCCTTGATGGAGTAAATCCGGTAAAAGTTAAGGAAAAAGCGGAAAATTATTAGAAGTAAATCAATAAATGTTAAAAAACTATAAATCAACAGCACGCTATTGACAGTGTGCTGTTATTTTTGTAATATATTAGAAAATCTAGAAGAAACTATTTATCAAATTTTATGAAAAGGAAAGAGCATATGTTTGGAGAAACATTGCATTGTGGTGAACTTATAAAGAGACTTAACGATGCACTTGGAAGAAAGGCTAATAATACGTTGATGTGCGATGATGTCACCCTTTCGCAGATTAAGATTCTCGCAACTATCAGCGAGGCAGCCAATGAGACGATAACGCTAAAAGAACTTGAAAAGCATTTTGAAGTTAAACAGGCAACGATGGCAGGAATTGCTGCACGTCTGGAAAAAAAGGGGATGATAGAGGGGTTTTATGATTCAAATGATAAAAGAATCAAACATGTAAAGCTCACGGCAAAAGGTGAGGAGATATGCAAGACGGCAAGAGCTTCAATGGATGAAAATGAGAGGGAACTTTTAAAGACACTTAATGATGATGAAAAAGAACAGCTTAGAAATCTTTTGCAGAGAGTATATGACAGTATTAAGTCATGCTGACTGTAGGCTGATAAGGTGAATTTAATCGAAGGGAGAATGATAAAAATATGATAAAAACATTAGCAAAATGTATTGGCAAATATAAAAAAGAATCAATTATAACGCCAATATTTACTGCAGTTGAAGTTTTTTTGGAAATTCTTATTCCATTTATAACAGCTTCAATAATTGATAAAGGAATACAGGCTGGAGATATGAGAAAGGTCGGTATTTACGGTGGAATAATGCTTGTTATAGCATTTTTGAGTCTTTTTTGTGGTATACAGGCAGGAAAGTATGCGGCGGCGGCATCAACAGGATTTGCGTGTAATCTGAGAGAGAAAATGTATGAAAATATACAGACATTTTCATTTTCTAATATTGATAAATTCAGTACAGCAGGTCTTGTAACACGTATGACAACTGATGTAACTAACGTACAGAATGCTTATCAGATGATAATAAGAATTGCGGTGAGAGCACCTCTCATGATGATTTGCAGTATTACAATGTGCGTAATAATAAGTCCGAGATTAAGTCTTATATTTTTTGTTGCACTTATATTTTTGGGATTTGTACTTTTCTTTATTATATATAAAGTAACACCGGTTTTTACATCAGGTTTTGAAAAATATGATGAACTTAATGCGAGCGTTCAGGAGAATATTTCAGGAATCCGTGTTGTTAAGGCATTTGTACGTGAGGACCATGAAAAGAAAAAGTTTAACAAAGCGGCAGATAATCTTTATAAAACATTTGTTAAAGCCGAGTCATTTCTTGCATTTAACAACCCGACGATGATGCTTGTTGTATATGGATGTATTGTTGCATTGTCATGGTTTGCTTCACATTTTATTGTGTCAGGTTCAATTACAACTGGTAATCTTACATCAATGTTCAGTTATGTAATGAGTATGCTTATGTCACTTATGATGCTTTCGATGATATTTGTAATGGTTTCAATGAGTGCGGCAAGTGCAAGACGTATTTCAGAAGTTCTTAATGAAAAAGCTGACCTTGCCAATCCGGAAAAACCTTATGAAGAAGTGGAAGACGGAAGAATCGATTTTAATCATGTTAATTTTTCATACAGAAAAAACAGTACAGAGGATACTTTACATGATATTGATATTCATATTAATGCAGGTGAGACAATTGGTATTATTGGTGGTACAGGATGCGGAAAATCAAGTTTTGTGAGCCTTATAAGCCGTCTTTATGATGTTACTGAAGGTTCTGTATGTGTTGGCGGAAAAGATGTAAGAACTTATGATATGGATGCACTCCGTAATCAGGTGGCTGTAGTATTACAGAAAAATGTCCTGTTTTCAGGAACAATACTTGACAATCTCAGATGGGGTGATGACAATGCTTCATATGAAGATTGTGTTGAGGCATGTAAACAGGCATGTGCTGATGAATTTATCGAGAGAATGCCTAAGAAGTATGATACATGGATAGAACAGGGCGGTACTAATGTTTCAGGTGGTCAGAGACAGAGACTCTGTATTGCGAGAGCATTGCTTAAAAAACCAAAGGTTCTTATTCTTGATGATTCGACAAGTGCTGTAGATACTGCAACAGACGCAAAAATCAAACAGGCATTTGCCCAGAAAATTCCGGGAACAACAAAGCTTATAGTTTCGCAGAGAATTTCAAGTATTCAGGATGCCGACAGAATTATTGTTCTTGAAGATGGAAAAGTCAGTGGCTTTGATACACATGAGAATCTTATGGAAAATAACAAAGTTTACCGCGAAATCTGTGAAGTTCAGATGCAGGGCGGCGGCGATTTCGACGAATCGGCAGAATAGTGAGAATAGGAGGAAGACATGAAAAATAAAAATGAGAACAAAGAGAAGAATCCGCTTTTATTATTAAAAAGACTTCTTTCTTATATAGTAAAAAATTATAAATTGGCATGTTTCATGGTGGTCGTTTGCATATTGGTTTCGGCAATTACGACATTGTGTGGAACTTTATTTATACAGAAACTTATTGATAATTACATTGTGCCGCTTACACAGATGGCAGTTCCTGATTATTCACCGCTTGCACAGGCTCTTTTAAAACTTGTAGCAATATTTGCAGTGGGTGTTTTATGTTCATATGGATATAACAGAATTATGGTAAATGTTGGTCAGGGTACTATGAAAAAGCTCCGTACAAAGATGTTTACTAACATGGAATCACTTCCAATCAGATACTTTGATACACATGCACATGGAGATATCATGTCGGTATACACAAATGATATTGATACATTAAGACAGCTTATAAGCCAGAGTATTCCACAGGTTCTTAATTCACTTATAACACTTGTATCAACATTTGTAAGTATGATAGTTCTTGATATACCACTTACAATTGTATCTGTTATTATGGTTGCAATTATGCTTTTTGTGACATCAAAGCTTTCCGCTGCATCCGGCAGATATTTCGTTGAACAGCAGAAAGATATCGGTAAAGTAAATGCTTATATTGAGGAAATGATGGAAGGGCAGAAGGTTGTTAAGGTATTCTGTCATGAGCAGGAAAGTCTTGAACAGTTTAAGCAGATTAATAACAAGTTAAGAGAAAGTGCCAACAATGCTAATAAAATTGCAAATATTACAATGCCTATCAATGGAAATATAGGAAATATAAGTTATGTTTTATGTGCACTTGTAGGTGGTGTGCTTGCGTTAAGCGGCTTTTCCGGACTTACAATCGGTACACTTGTAGCATTTCTTTCATTAAACAAGAGTTTCACACAGCCTGTAACACAGATAAGCCAGCAGGTAAGCAGCATTGTAATGGCTATGGCAGGTGCCGGCAGGGTATTTGACCTTTGTGATGAAGTACCAGAGACAGATGAAGGTGATGTTGAACTTGTAAATATATGTTATGATTCAAATGGTGAAATCCATGAAACTGAAGAACAGACAGAGATGTGGGCATGGAAAAAACCAAATGCTGCAAATAAAGATGAAATGTATACAAGACTTCAGGGTGATGTTACATTTGATGGAGTTGATTTTGGATATAATCCTGATAAAATCGTGCTTCACGATATAAAAATGTTCGCAAAACCGGGTCAGAAGCTTGCGTTTGTAGGTTCTACCGGTGCCGGAAAGACAACAATTACCAACCTTATTAACAGGTTTTATGATATACAGGATGGTAAAATCCGTTATGATGGAATTAATATTAATCATATTAAAAAAGACGATTTACGCCGAAGCCTGGGCATTGTTTTGCAGGATACTAACCTTTTTACAGGCACGATTATGGACAATATCAGATATGGAAGACTTAATGCAACTGATGAAGAATGTATGGCTGCCGCAAAGCTTGCTAATGCTGACGGATTTATAAAAAGACTTCCTGATGGTTATAACACAGTGCTTACCGGCGGTGGTGCGAACCTTAGTCAGGGACAGCGTCAGCTTCTTGCAATAGCGAGAGCAGCAGTTGCAGATCCTCCTGTTCTTATTCTTGATGAGGCGACTTCTTCTATTGATACACGTACAGAAAAACTTGTACAGCGTGGTATGGATGCACTTATGACAGGAAGAACTTCATTTGTTATCGCTCATCGTCTTTCTACGGTACGGAATGCAGACTGTATTATGGTTATGGAACAGGGAAGAATTATTGAGCGTGGTACACATGACCAGCTTATGGAAGAAAAAGGCAGATACTATCAGCTTTACACAGGAAAGTCAATCAGTGCGTAAGATTTTGCTTAATTGGTATTAAATAAAAATCTCAAAAACAGGGAGTATAAAAATATGAAATATGCTTATATTAACGGAAAAATACTTGACGGAACCAAAGATATGCAGGTAAAAGAGGGCTTCGTCATACTTACGGACAATGATAAAATTGAGGATATTGTCAAGGCAGGCACGGATTTGAATGGATATGAAAAAATTGATTTAAAAGGCAGATATATTATGCCCGGTCTTATAAATATGCATGTTCACCTTGCAGGTAATGGCAAGCCGCAGAAAAAACAGCGTGATAATGAGAAACTTGTAAAAATACTTATGGGAAATGCACTTATGCGTTCAATTGCATACGGTATGGTTGCCGGATTTGCAAAAACAGAGCTTATGAGCGGTGTGACAACAATAAGAACGGTTGGCGGACTTGGAAGTTTTGATACAAAATTAAGAGATGAGATTAATGCGGGAACAAAGATGGGACCAAGAATACTTGCTGCTAATGAAGGAATTTCCGTGCCTGGCGGACATATGGCTGGCTCTGTTGCTGTTGCAGCGGACAGTATAGATACAGCATTAAAACATCTGGAGCAATCGGAAAAAGAAAAGGTTGATTTGATAAAGCTTATGATTACAGGCGGCGTAATGGACGCAAAAGAAAAAGGTGTTCCGGGTGAATTAAAAATGTCTCCTGAAATGGTAAAGGCAGTCTGTGACAAGGCACATGAAAATGGCTATGTCGTTGCTGCACATGTTGAATCTCCGCAGGGGGTGCGTGTTGCACTTGAAAATGGAGTTGACTCAATTGAACACGGTGCAAAAATTGATGCTGATACAATTAAGTTATTCAAGGAAAGAAAGGCATTTCTTTGCACAACAATTTCACCTGCACTTCCGTATGCATTGTTTGATCGTTCGATTACCAACGCAACTGAAGTTGAACAGTTTAACGGAAATGTTGTGTTTGAGGGAATAATTGCATGTGCGAAAGCGGCACTTGAAAATGATATACCTGTCGTTCTTGGCAATGATGTCGGATGTCCGTGGATTACACAGTATGATTTTTGGAGAGAATTGTATTATTTCCACAAATATACGGGCGTTTCCAATGCGTTTGCATTGTATACGGCAACTGCAAGAGCCGCCGAAATGGCGGGAATCGGTGATATTACCGGTACGCTCGAAAAAGATAAATGTGCAGATATGATTGTAACCGAGGGAAATCCGCTCGATGACCTCAGAGCATTACGCCATGTAAAAATGGTTGTCTCAAGAGGAACGATTACGGAAAATCCTAAGGTTAAAATCAATAAGCGTGTTGAGACTGAACTTGATAAATTCCTATAAAATAGTGTGTTTTTTTACAAATGAAATAAATTTATCGGTACTGTCGGTTGTGTAACTGCCTTTTTTCCATACGAGACCGATGCTTTGGTGTATTGTGGGAGTAATTGGAATTCCGACAACACCGGGAAGCTTTTTTAAAAGCGACGAATACAAAAATGCTCCGGCACATTCCTCGCAGATAAAGCTTTTTATTGTGTAGAGCTGGCTTGCGTGCAGTATGACATTTGGCTTTATCGCCGAATTTTTAAATATTGCATCAAGAGTTTCATTCTGTACAGAATCGGTGTTATACATAATAAGTGGCATGTCTTTAATCATGTCAAAAGTCACCTCTTTCTTTTTGGCAAAGGGGTGATTTTTTGATACACAAAAAACGATTTTATCCTGCATAATCTGTATGGAATTAAGCTTATCTATTTCATAAAAGTGCATATTTACCAATGCTGCGTCAAGTATGCCTTCATGCACGAGATTGGCAGCACGGATTGAACCATATTCAAATAATTCAAAAGGAATGTCGGGATATTCCCTATGAAAATCATTAATCATTTCAGGAAAAAATATTGTGCTCAAAAGAGGTGGGATTCCTATTTTTACCGCTGAAATAGTTCTGCCTATGTCGTGAAGCTGGTTAAGCGTTTGTTTGTACTCGGCGAGAAGCTTTTGAGCTTTCTGGTAAAATAATTCACCCTCTTTTGTAAGCGTCAGATGATTTTTTGAACGGTTAAACAGACTGACGTTAAATTCTTTTTCAAGTTCCTTAATTGCACTTGAAACAGCGGGCTGTGTAACATAAAGCTCGGCTGCAGCCTGCGTTATGCTGTGCAGTCTTGCAACCGCACAAAAATATTCTAATTGTACAATCTTCATAAAAACCTCATTTTGTAAAAATCCGTAGGAGTGCTTTATTGCACTGTTCAGCGGATAATGTTTTTTAATATTGTATTCAGTATACCATATTTTTGGTGAAAATGAATAAATTTATATAAAAGGCATAAAAAAAACTTATAAAACCATTAGTTTTTATAAATTTACAACAACATAAGTTATTAATATAATGCAATCAAGCAAAGGGAAATAAACAAACGGCCGTGTTATTTCACTAAAGATATGATGTAAATAATAAGGAGGGTTGCTAATGAGTCATGCAGCAATAACATTAGTATTTTTGCTGTTTGCAATCATAATGTTCATATGGGAAAAACTTCCGCTTGGTGTTACATCAATGATTGTCTGTATCGGACTTATCATAACGGGAGTGCTTGATTGGAAAACAGCTTTTTCAGGATTTATTGACAGCAATGTAATTTTATTCGTAGCCATGTTCATTGTCGGAGGAGCATTGTTTGAGACAGGAATGGCAAACAAAATCGGAGGAGTGGTTACACATTTTGCTAAGTCGGAAAGACAGCTTATCATCGCAATTATGGTGATTGTGGGATTGATGAGTGGGGTGCTTTCAAATACGGGAACAGCGGCGGTTCTTATTCCGGTTGTTATAGGAATTGCGGCAAAATCAGGATATTCAAGGTCAAAACTTCTTATGCCGCTTGTATTTGCGGCGGCTATGGGCGGAAATCTTTCGCTTATAGGTGCACCGGGAAATCTGATTGCCCAATCGGCAATGCAGGAAATCGGAAAATCGTTCGGATTTTTTGAATATACAAAAATCGGTTTACCGATTCTTATAACGGGAATTTTATTTTTCGCATTGATAGGATACAAGCTTCTGCCTGACACAAAGCCGTCGGGAGATTCGGTGTACGGCGAACAGAAAGATTATTCAGATGTTCCTAAGTGGAAACAGTGGCTGTCTCTTATAATTTTGATTTTAACTCTTATCGGAATGATTTTTGAAGAAAAAATCGGAATTAAGCTTTGCGTTGTGGGCTGTATCGGAGCACTGCTTCTCGTAGTTACGGGTGTAATTTCTGAAAAGCAGGCATTAAAATCAATAGATTTAAAAACAATATTTTTGTTTGGCGGTACACTTTCGCTTGCGTCAGCACTTCAGAAATCAGGTGCGGGAGAGCTTCTTGCAAATAAAGTCATCAGCTTTCTTGGAGATAACCCGTCACCGTATTTACTTACATTTGTAGTATTTATTCTTTGTTGTGTGCTCACTAATTTTATGAGTAACACAGCAACGACAGCACTTATGGTTCCGATATGCTTGTCAATATCGGAAGCAATCGGGGCTGACCCGAGTGCCGTACTTATGGCTTGCGTAATTGGTGGCTCATGTGCTTATGCTACACCGATAGGAATGCCTGCAAACACAATGGTAATAGGAGCGGGCGGATATACATTTAAGGATTATGCAAAATCGGGAATTCCGTTGATTATAGTTTCAACGATAGTGAGTATGATACTTTTACCGATTTTATATCCGTTTTTTCCGTAAAAACAAATGCTTTTTGCGGATTAAGTAAAAAAGTATCAATATAAAAGTCGAAAATGTAACTTTTACTTCGTAAAAACAAGGAGGTTAAAATCCTCTCCTCACATTGGAGCTCGGATTTTTACTTCATAAAAACAAGGAGGATTTATTATGTCAAAGGAAGAACAGGTAAAACAGCTTACAGATTACATGGCTAAGTTTATTGCTTATACGGCAAAGAAACTGCCTGATGATGTAATCGCAAAACTTCAGGAGTTGAGAGATAAGGAGGACAGTCCTTTATCAAAGACAATTTATAACACAATGTTTGAAAATCAGAAACTTGCGGTTGAACTTAACAGACCTAGCTGTCAGGATACAGGTGTGCTTCAGTTCTGGGTAAAATGCGGAACAAAATTTCCGTTGATTGGAGAACTTGAGACACTTCTTAAAGAAGCGGTTGTGCAGGCAACATTTGAAGCACCTTTAAGACACAACAGCGTTGAAACATTTGACGAGTATAATACCGGAAAAAATGTCGGAAAAGGAACTCCTACAGTATTCTGGGATATTGTACCAGATAGTGATTCATGCGAAATATATACATATATGGCAGGCGGCGGATGTACGCTTCCAGGAAAAGCAATGGTTCTTATGCCGGGCGAAGGCTACGAGGGCGTAACAAAATTTGTCCTTGATGTAATGACAAGCTACGGTCTTAACGCATGTCCTCCGCTTCTTGTGGGCGTCGGCGTTGCAACATCTGTGGAGACAGCGGCACTTCTTTCAAAGAAGGCACTCATGAGACCTATCGGTTCACATAATGAAAATGAAAGAGCCGCAAAAATGGAGAGACTTCTTGAAGATGGTATTAATTCAATCGGTTTAGGACCACAGGGCATGGGCGGTAAATATTCGGTAATGGGCGTAAACATTGAAAATACGGCACGTCATCCTTCTGCAATCGGTGTGGCTGTAAATGTCGGATGCTGGAGCCACAGAAGAGGACACATTATTTTTGATAAAGATCTTAATTATACAATTACAACACATTCGGAGGTGACTTTATAATGGTAGAAATCAGAGACGGAAAAAAGGTACTTATAACACCTGTTACGGCACAGGATTTGGAAGATATTAAAGTCGGAGATATTATTTATCTTGACGGAAGCATGACAACATGCCGTGACGTTGCCCACAGAAGACTTGTTGAAGAGGGAAGAGAACTTCCGGTAGATGTAAGAAATAATGCGATTTTCCATGCGGGTCCTATTATCAGACCTCTTGAAAATGATAAATTCCAAATGGTATCGGTTGGTCCGACAACAAGCATGCGTATGGAAAAATTTGAGTATGAATTCGTAAAGCTCACAGGTGTACGCGTTATCATCGGAAAAGGCGGAATGAAAGAAAATACAGAGCGTGCATGTAAAGAATTCGGTGCCATTCACTGTGTATTTCCTGCCGGAAATGCTGTAGTTGCAGCAACAGAGGTTGAGGAAATTGTAAGAGCCGAGTGGAGAGATTTGGGGATGCCTGAGACACTTTGGAACTGCCGCGTTAAGGAGTTCGGTCCTCTTATCGTATCAATCGACACAAAGGGAAATA
>OOCS01001211.1_pt1 | contig 11161 bp, 4 predicted proteins | sample 1671411 | NCBI WGS metagenome assembly OOCS01 (sample SAMN06348154, study PRJEB24527) | human gut metagenome | biome: human gut; feature: ankylosing spondylitis patient; material: feces | host: Homo sapiens | place: China | collected 2015-10 | reverse complement strand
TAATCTGATATTTACATGCCAACTATGGCACTATGCAAGAGATAGCAATTCATCTCACCACCTATAGAGGTGGGAGAATTCTTGCTGATTCTTGTTAAAAACAAGTATATCGGAAATGCGAAGTATCGGCAAGGAAGTGCAGTGCCGGGAAGGAGCGTGCAGAGTATGGCAGGAGCGAAAAGACTGCCGGTCGGACTTGATGACTTCAAAAAAATCCGGGAGAATGGGTTCTATTATGTAGATAAAACAAAGCTGCTCGAGGAACTTTTGCAAAACTGGGGCAAGGTGAATTTTTTTACAAGACCGCGCCGGTTTGGAAAAACCTTGAAAGGTTATAAGAAGTTTATAGATACACAGAAAAAAGACGGTACACTTGCTGGAACAGACCAGCTGATGTACCGTCTTTTTTATGTAACAGGAAATTCCGAGGAATTCCCCGTTACATAAAAAGGCACTGACGTGCCAATAATGCGCACTCGCACGAGACCTTGGCGGCTGTCGCGATAACAAGGGGAAACTTGCGAAGTGCGTTTTTACTTGTCCCCTTTCCTACGTAAGAAGGTGAAATCTATAAAATTTCGCAGCGTACTCAGATCACGTAGTCATCGCCTGGCTGCCCGTTCTGTATGAGGTCGGCGATCGTGATGCCATCCAGATATTCATTGATGACTTTATCAAGTCCCTGCCAGAGCGGGAGTGTTTTGCAGCTTCCCATCCGCGGGCAGTCGGCGCTTCCGGCTTCCAGGCATGCGACCGGTGCCATGGAGTTTTCCGTGAGACGCAGGATACTTCCGACGGTATACTGTTCCGGCGCTTTTGTGAGTCGGTAGCCGCCGCCTTTTCCGCGGACGCCTTCTAAGAGTTTCGCTTTTACGAGGACTTTAATGATCCCCTCGAGATATTTTTCAGAAATTTCCTGTCTTGCCGCCGTATCTTTTAATGGAATATAGCCGTCGGTCTGGTGCTCCGCAAGATCGATCAGGACGCGGAGAGCGTAGCGGCCTTTTGTTGAAACCATCATAATCTGTATCCTCCCATGCTGCTGCGTGTTGCTGAATATTTTTGATCGTAATGTAAGTTTAACATTATTCCTATTATAATACAAGGTTTAAGGGAAAAAAAGGGAATAAATACAACGCCGTTGTGCAATATGCAGAGAAAATGAGAAAAAGTGCCATAAATAGTTTAAAGATTGACATACGTCATAGATATGTGTAGAATTTGATTAGTCATAACTAACTTAGTCACGACTAACTAAAACGATCAGGAGGCAATATGAAAAAGAAAATCAATCGAGTATCTGTTTGTGCAGTGGCAGCAGCAGCCAGCCTGTTTACAACGAGCTTTAGTGCAATGGGTGCTGGAGCAGGTGTCGGCGGATGGCGACAGGAGAATGAGAAGTGGAAATATTATGATGCATCCGGGATCTTGCTGACCGGCTGGGTCAAAAACGGAAATGACTGGTATTATATTGATCCGTCAACTGGAGAGATGGTAACAGGATGGCTCCATACGGCGGATGGACATTGGTACTTCCTGAATAATCTAAGTGATGGATTTAAGGGGCGTATGGTAACAGGCTGGCAGTGGATCGATGGACGGTGCTACTATTTTGAACCAGGCACCAACGGTCAAGGCAGTCTTTATACGGGCGGAAAGACACCGGATGGATACCTGGTCAATGCGGATGGCCAGTGGATCAATAAGAATGGAGAGATTCATGTTTCTGTAAATAAAGGATTTAAGACAAAAGAGGAGTCAGTAAAGGCAAGTACCGTGAAAACGAGATATAGCGGCAGTTCTGGACGTTCCAACAGCGGATGGTCTGACAGCGATGACGATGACAGTGATGACAGAGATACTAGGCCAGTACAAACGGGAAGCAATGCGACCCCGGACAAGCCGGAGATTCCCAATAAACCGAATACCCCGGATCAGCCAGATACTCCAAGTAAGCCGGATACCCCAGATCAGCCGGAAATTCCGGATAAACCGGATACCCCAGACAAACCAGACACTCCAGAGCAGCCAGATACTCCGGATAAACCGGATACCCCAGACAAGCCAGACACCCCGGATAAACCGGATACCCCAGACAAACCAGACACCCCGGATAAACCGGATACTCCAGACAAACCAGACACCCCAGATCAGCTGGGTACCCCAGAAGAAATAACAGTAGTGGGATACGAAAATCTGAAGGAAGTCAATGCGGAATATGGTGAAGATTGGAACCAGGTCTTAGAACGCCTTCAGAAGCAGATCACGCTGAAATTAAGTAACGGGGAAACGAGAGACGTGGATGTAACATGGCCGTCATACCTGAACACATATCGTCCGGGAGAAGTAAAAATATATGGAAGATATGACCTGCCGGAAGATGTAAGGGGAGATAAACCGGAAGTTTCCCTCACGATTATCGTAGCAGAAAAGCCGGAGGTGCCGGAGATCATCACGGCAGTTGGTTACGAAGTAATCGACGCTGTAACTGTAAAATATGGAGAAAGCAAAAATGGTATTTTAGAGGCGCTTCCAAATACGATCACATTGCTGCTGAGCAACGAGGAACGCATTGGTGTGAATGTTGAGGATTGGAATACCTTGAAAGTGAATACATGGGCAGCAGGTACATATTACGCTGAGGCACAGTACAAACTTCCGGAGAATGTTACAGGAGATAAGCCGGAAGTAAAAGCTGAGGTCATTGTAGAGGAAAAGAAAACTCCGGACATGGCACTGGATCAGCAGGATTACTACTATGACGAAAATCCGGTCATTACTTTAAAAAATATGAATTTCCCGGAAAAAGTGACAGTGACATATCTCGGCGATTATTCTGATAAAGAATATACAGATGGAGTGGAGTACCGCTATGATAAGGAGAATGGAACGATTACTCTGTTTACACAGCAGATCTTAAAGAGAGACAGCGGAAGCTTATCTTCAGCTGAGTGGGTATATCTGAAAGTAAATGCAGGCGATCATTCAAAGAATATTACAGTAAGTTATAAAGCGAGCAAATCCGTATATGCTTATCCGACTGAATATGAAGATATCGAGACTGGTGCAACAGTAAAAGCAGAAGTGATCGGTCTTGAAAAAGCAGATTATGATGCTCTGAAGCTGTATGCAGGTGATCAGGAACTTACAGGAATTGAAGTAACAGAAGAGCGTGTGGATGGTGAAATGTGCACATATATCAATATTCCGTATGCTGCTGTCAAAAACCGGCTGGATGAAAATGGTTCTGTTGCCCTGACAGGAAAGGTTCCTGGAGCAAAGACATTTACGCTTACTTTATCCTACAAGCACGAAACAGAAGCAAAAACATTAAATGCTGAAATTTCGGAAACAGAAGACGGCACGAAGTATGGTTATCCGATTTATCCGTACGGTGAGTACAGCAGCATAAAGATCAATATCAATGACAGTGAGCTGACCCTTGACAAGATTAAAAAAGAACTTCAGATCAATATGCAGAGCGAAGGGGAAGAGCGTTTTACAGTGCCGTCACCGATCGACAAGGAGACAGATTCTTCTAAGTATGGATATTGGAGTGTACAGAAAACAGCAGATGGTTTTAGAGTCCTTCTCCCGACAGATCAGTCAGAGGGAACGTTAAAATGGCAGATCAAGCCGGGAACAGATTATGACCGGTATGTGACAACGATCTATCTGAAACTTCCAGGGTATACAGAGACAGAACTACATGTTGTACTGATGCCGTAAGTAGGGGAACAATAACAAAAAGAGGGCTATTATGATAAAAAAGATAAAAGGGCTGACGTGCAAAGCACTTGTACTTTCTATGCTTGCATCTACAGTACTTCCGGGATTCTCCGGAAGTGCTTACGGTGCATACGGGGAAAAAGCTGCAGCTGATTCCGAGAAAACAGAGTATGTATTGTCAGAAATTGAAAGCCTGCTGAAGGGCAGTGCACCGTACGATATACTGATCAAGTGTACATATTCCGATGATGGTACGGGGCTTTCCAGAAAGGAAAAGGCAAACAAAGCACAGAGGGAGCTACTGGAACTACTGGAACAGAAAACAAAGGATCAGTCTGTGACGGAGTATCAATCCTATTATATTGTAAATGCGGTTCATGCGGTCATCACATCGAAGGAATTGATAAAGCAGATCGCAGAACTTCCGAATGTGGAAAAGATCACACCGAACAATAAAATTGAATTGGTCGAGCCGGTCGAAGATGACGAGGAACCTGAAACGGCATCATATTCAGTTCGGAATTCAATTTTTGAACCGGATGAAAAGAACATTGAATGGGGAGTATCCATGGTCCACGCGGATAAAGTGTGGGACGATTTCCATATCAATGGAGAAGGCGTTACCGTAGGAATCATCGATACCGGTGTTAATTACAATCTTCCGGCAATTCAAAAGGCGTTTAAAGGTTATGATGAATCGACGGGAAAGATCGATAACCGCTACTATAAGGATTTTATAGACGATCTCCCGGAACCGGAGGCATCTTCTGTCAACGATCATGGAACGCATGTAGCCGGAACGATCTGCGGACGTGAAGGCGACAACCTGAACCAGATCGGTGTAGCGCCCGGGGCCAAATATATCAGTGCGAGGGCTCTGAATGATGAAGGCGGAGAAGTCGCGAATCTTCTGGAAGCAGCAGAGTGGATGCTGGAGCAAAAGCCGGACGTTATCAATAACTCCTGGGGGGGAGACAATGATGACGATGACTGGTTTTCTGAGATCACAGAAGCATGGATCGAAGAAGGAATCGTTCCGGTATTTGCTGCCGGAAACCAGTCTTCTGGAGATCCGGCACCCGGATCGATCGCAAACCCGGGAAATCTTCTGGAGGTACTTTCTGTAGGGGCTGTGGACAGAAATAAGAATCTTGGAAAGTTTTCCCTGGTGGGACCGTCGGCGTTTGATGAGACAGGAAAAATTATTAAACCGGAGATTGTAGCACCTGGCGTACAGGTTAGAAGTGTGGATGCAACAGGAAATTATGTAAGCTGGAATGGTACAAGTATGGCAACACCGCATGTGACTGGTGTAGTTGCACTTCTGAAACAGGCTGCTCCGGGACTTTCTGTCCGGGAAATCAAAAATGTGATCACGGAGACTGCAGAGCCGCTGACAGATCGGAAATATCAGGAAACACCCAATATGGGGTATGGATATGGTCTGATCAATGCATATGATGCAGTTGCACGTTTGAAGGGAAAGACGATCGGTTCTATTTCTGGAACAGTAAAGAAGCTGGGTACGGATACAGGAGCCAGCAGTGCAGAGTTCATTGGCGATGATTCTGGATATCTGGGAAGAGATGTCGAAGTGTCTGTAAAGGTAAAAGAGGATGTTTCTATTAAGAAGGCAGCCCTGTATTATCAGATTGGACAAGACGGTGATGAGATAGAAATTCCCCTGAAACTGACAGACGGAGAACAGAATGATGGAATCTATGGAGCAGTTCTGGACGCAGATATCCTGGAAGAAGGAGAATTGAATCTTAGAGCTGAGATTACGGATTATGCGGATAATATCACAAAAATCGAAAAGACGATGCAGATTCTTCCCGGTATTAAAGTTCCGTGGAAACAGGATTTTGAGGAAGATATGCAGGGATTTCTGATCGAAGGAAACTGGAAGTTATCCCATCGCGAGTCAGCAGCTGAACCGGAAATGCCGGATGATGGAAATACATATATTGGAATTGATGGCGGACAGAGTACGTTTGAAAAGCGTGTGGACAGCTATTTATATCTTCCGCCGGTTGACCTTTCTGATATGAACGAGGGGGATTCGGTATTCCTCTCAGCAGATATGTATGTGGGATTTACGGGAATCAGCCTTTCTGAGATCCAGGCATCTTATACAGGAGATGAGGATGACTGGGAAGTTGTCTATAATCTGACAAAACGACCGGATATTACGGAACGGAAATGGGAGCACAATACATATTCCCTTTCTAAATATGCTGGAAATTCCAAACCGTTATTGTTGAGATTTTATTTCTTTGGACATGATGCGGACAGTGGTGTGGGCTGGTATCTGGATAATCTGGAACTTGACACCGCTGGAAGTGAGATTCCGGAGAAAGTTACCGGACTGAAAGCTGTGGTAGATCAGAAGGGACTTTGCATAAGCTTTGTAAAAGTAGAAGAACCGGATGTAGAGAATTACCGGATCGAGCGAAGAAGCGCAGACAGCGAATTTGAAGAAGTCGCAGTGCTGGACAAAGATGCAAAAGAAGAATTCATCAATAATGGAGTAGATAAAACTCACTACCGGATCCTCTGGTATGATGATACCGCAGAGGCAGGAGAAACATATTGGTATCGTGTCCAGGCTGTCGACCTTGGTGGGCAGGAAGGGCCATGGTCAGATGAGATAAAAGTGAAGGTATCATCATATGAAACATCTGTATCATATGAGTTTGATGAGAATGACGGGGGATTTACCTCCGAGATCCTTTCTGGGGAAGCAGATGACTGGGAATGGAGCCATCCGGAAAGACCGGACGATGAATACATGGATTTCATTCTCAAACAGGTATGGGAAAACCTGGAAAAGAACGGCTCCGGAATGTGGGGAACCACAGCGAATGGACTCCTTTCCAAAAAGCAGGATTCCTGCCTGCTTATGCCGGAATTTGAGGTTTCTGAAGGGGATTATTTCTATTTTGATTCTCTTACCACGGAAAGTATTGTGGGTTCCAACCGCATGACGGTAGAGATCAGGGAAGCTGATACGGATGAGTGGTTTACTTTGTTTACAAGAGAAGAGGTGCAGAAAAGAGAGCAGCAGCATGAATGGCAGACACTTTCAAAGAATCTGTCAAAGTATGCAGGCAAAACTGTACAGGTAAGATTCCGTGTGTCAACAGGCACAGATCTTGTTTCTTCTTACGATCTTGGCTGGTTTATTGACAACATTTTTGTGAGCAAAGCGCGTTCGGAATTTTCAGGAAGCAAAGCGTCAAAGTTGATTGCAACAGGTGGAAATGCTGTAAGAAAATATAATACGGCAACCAGATCAAATGCAATCAGAAAAAAAACTGCTGTTTTCGGTGGACAGGAAAATATCTCTGTGCAGGGAGAAGTGACAGAAATTCCGCTGAAGGCAAAAGTGACAGTACTGGAGACGGGAAAGTACACATATGCCAGTGAGATCGATGGAACTTATCATCTGGATCATGCGGTAAATGTGGAGAAACCATATACACTGGAAGTTTCTGCATATGGGTTTGAAACTCAGAGGATCTCTGTAGATCTGAATCAGGATCCGCATCCAAATATTGACTTTGTTCTCAAAGAAGCACCAAAGGCAGTCATTAATGGTATTGTTGTGGATGAAGCAGGAAATCCGTTGGAAAACGCAAAAGTCCGCGTCCTGGAAAATGACAGTATTCCGCTCTTTGAGACGGATAAAAATGGATCCTATACCGGAAATGGTGTATATGCCGGAAACTGTACTCTTCGTGTGTTTAAAACAGGCTATATTCCGCAGGAAGTGAATGTAACCTTGACTGAAGGTGTAAATCAGGTGGATCCAGTACGCTTAAAAGAAATCGGAGACTTTGCCGAAGAAGAAGCGGATTACGGTTTTGTAGTGGAAGAAACCGAAGGAAGCTATCAAACTGTACACTTTACAAGTGGAATGAAAGGCGCAGCTGTATGGTTCCAGTCACCGCATAAAGGAGGAATTCTAAAGAGTGCTGATATTTTCCTCGTTAATAATAATTATTATGGTGGGGATCATGTGGAGATTGGGGTTCTTGGATATGATAAGCAGGGACGTTTAAGAGAACTTGCACCGTTCAGAGAATATGAAAATCTTGTTCCGAATGCATGGAATAAGATTGATCTGACAGAATATTGGATCCAGAGGGATGAACCGGTTTATATTGCAGTTCAGTATGAAAAGGAACTGGCTTCCTGCATGGGTGTATTTTACGACGTGAAAGCTTCAGATAAGGCGAAAGAAAGATCGTTTGTCTATGATGGGGCGTTCACAAAGACAACGGCACTTTCTGTTCCGGGAGCTTATGCGATGAAAGCATCCTGGTATTATCCGAAAAATGCGGAGAAGAATCCAGAATCCAGTGTAGATGGAGGAAACTCTGGTGGGGATACAGGAAATGTTAAACCGACGGATGAAGAAGAGTTTGTATTTGATCCGGAAGCCCAGACGATCACAGAGTACAAGGGGGAGAAAACTTCTGTTGTTGTACCAGCCAAGATTAAGGGTGTTCCGGTGAAGAGAATCGGAAATGAGGCATTTAAAGGAGACGGAAAGGATGCTGATAAGCGGCTCCGTACTGTTCGAATTTCTGAGGGAATCGAAGAAATCGGTAAGGATGCCTTTAAAAATAATAATCTTCAGAAAATCTATCTTCCGGATAGCCTGAATGTTCTGGAAGAGGGGGCATTTAAATATCAGTGGAAGACAGGTATGGATGACGATTCTTTGACAGTACGTCTGCCGGAGAACATTCATATTGTAGAGAAATCCGTATTTGAAAGTGCAGGAAGCCCGCTTAAAGTAGAAATGCCCGGAGTTCTAACAATCAGGACAGGAGCGTTTGCAGGAAATAAGTCAGTGGAAGTACAGGCGGATGTTCTGGAAGCGATTGAAGATGGAGCATTCGGAAACACCTCCAGTGTACAGTTTGAATATGCAAAGGTGTATACAGGAGAAAACTCCGTGCTTGAATCAAAAGATGGACAGTATCTGATCAATCCGGCAGTCGTGGAACTGAATATGATCAATGCTAAGGATAAGGAGGATGTCATTAAAATCGGATTAAAGTATGGAGCAGAAAATCCATATGGAATGACAAGAAATTATCCGGCATCTGATTTCTATAGAATCGGGCAGACGGTCACAGTAAATGCGCCTTCGTTCAGAGATAACGGAAAAGTATATGTAAGTAAAGACAAACCGCAGACGTTAACTCTGAAAGAGAAAAATACGCTTGACTTTTACTATTATCTTCTTGAAGCACAGATCAGAATGCCGGTTCTGGAAGGAGATAAGGAAACTGTTGGATTTGTACTTCCGGGTGCTGAGGTGCAGGTAACAGCAGGAGGCTACACCGGAAAAACAGTGGCAGATGAAGCAGGATACTTTTATCTGGAACTTCCGGCAATAAAAGAGGGCGATACGCTCTCCTTCACAGTCAATGGACAGGAAGCAGGAAGTACAGCCGCAGAGAAGGCCGGAAATGGTCGCTTCGTTGTAAAAGATCATGTTCTTCTTCGGTATGTCGGCGCGGATGAGAATGTAGAGATCCCGAACTCAATTGGAAACAGCGGAGCAATCACAAAGATTGGCGATTTTGCCTTTTTCGGTAAAAAAATTAATAAAGTAACTCTGCCGGATCAGGTTGAGACTGTTGGTGCCGGTGCATTTATGGGAACAGGACTTCAGGAATTTGGTTGGAATTTAAATGATATCAACAAGGCAGGTTTAAGGATCATTGAGGAGTATGCATTTAAAGATAACGAACTTTCTTCTGTGAAGTTCCCTGAATTAATGCATGCGGTGAGAACTGGTGCGTTTGAAAATAATCAGATCAAAACTCTGGAACTTGGAAAATACACTGGACATATCGGTGACCGCGCATTCAAGAACAACCAGCTGAAGAATCTTATTCTGACAGGCAAGACAGAAGAGATCGGAAAAGAAGCATTTATGAACAATCAGCTGGAAACTCTGGAATTTGCGGCGAGAGTAGCAGGAGCGGAAGAGACATTTGAACTTCCGGAATACAGCTTTGCTGGAAATCGTCTGAGTGAAATTACTCTTCCAGAACTTGTGTCAGGAGTAGAAGAGAGTGCTTTTGCAGATAATGAGGGAGGAAAAGTAACACTCAGGACAGATGTTGAAAGCATTCAGCCGACAAAGACATATGATGTTTTGAGAAGTGATGGAACAAGGCTGACATTGGATCCAGAAACAGACAAACCAGGAACAGACAAACCGGGGTCAGACAAACCAGGAACAGACAAACCGGGGTCAGACAAACCAGGAACAGATGATCCGGGAACAGATAAACCAGGAACAGATGATCCGAGCACAGATAAGCCAGATCCCGGAAATGGAGGCAATACTGGAGGCGGCGGACATTCCGGCAGCAGAGGAAACAGCTATTCCAGACAAAGTGCAAAATCGGCAGTTCCAGCTGGATATACCGGAGCAGTGCAGACGATACACGGATACATTCTTCCTGCAGGTGTGATGGAAGGAACGTGGCGAAAAGAAAGTGGAACACCATACTGGAACTTATTGGATCAGTTCGGTAATCAGTGTGTTGGAGGCTGGAGACTTGTATATCTGTCTGCGGCATCTGCAAATGGTCAGACAATGCCGTATGGATGGTTCTGGTTTGATGGAAATGGAAGAATGGCAACAGGCTGGATGACAGATGCGTCAGGAAATACATTTTATCTGAATACAGAACAAAATTCCTTAGAGGGCATGATGATAACTGGCTGGCAGAAAATCGGAGAAAACTGGTATTACTTTAAGACAGAGTTTGGTCCGGATATGGGAAAACTTTTGAAGAATACAGTGACTCCGGATGGCTATACAGTGACCTCTGATGGACGATGGAACGGTATGCCGGCAGTGCATTAGGTATTGAAAGACTTCGTGAGTCATAAAACTTATGGCGCGCGGAGTCTTTTTAGTATTGACAAATCCGTATATTTACAATATAATCCCATTAACATATATGAAAGGTAGGTAATAACTTGTGGCAAATATCTACACATCTGCGGATCAGCTGATCGGAAAGACCCCGCTTTTAGAGCTTACACATATTGAAAAATCAGAAGGATTGAACGCAAAGATCCTTGCAAAGCTGGAATATTTCAATCCGGCCGGATCGGCCAAGGACCGTATTGCGAAGGCGATGATCGATGATGCGGAGGCAAAGGGAATCTTAAAGACAGGTTCCACAATTATCGAGCCGACTTCCGGAAATACAGGAATCGGTCTTGCGTCGGTTGCGGCAGCGCGCGGCTACCGGATCATTATCGTAATGCCGGAGACGATGAGTGTTGAGAGACGTCAGCTGATGAAAGCTTACGGCGCAGAGCTTGTTCTGACGGAAGGCGCAAAGGGAATGAAGGGCGCGATCGCAAAGGCGGAGGAGCTCGCAAAAGA
>OOCS01001210.1_pt1 | contig 11185 bp, 6 predicted proteins | sample 1671411 | NCBI WGS metagenome assembly OOCS01 (sample SAMN06348154, study PRJEB24527) | human gut metagenome | biome: human gut; feature: ankylosing spondylitis patient; material: feces | host: Homo sapiens | place: China | collected 2015-10 | reverse complement strand
AGATTTCCCGGGTGAAGGGTGAAGAGCCTGTCTATCTGCTGGTGGTTGGGGGAGACGGTACGATCAATGAAGTCCTGAATGGTATTACTGACTTTGATAAGGTACGTTTTGGCGTGATCCCCACTGGTTCAGGGAATGATTTTGGCAGAAATCTGAAACTGCCGAAAACACCGAAGGAGAGCCTGAGGGAAATCTGTGCCTGTATCAGAAAGGATCAGAGAGGTGAAGCACTTTACAGGATAGATCTGGGGCAGGTAAGCTGGGAAGGCTGTGAGAAGCCGCGGATTTTTGGAATCAGTTCCGGCCTGGGACTGGATGCACTTGTGTGTAAAAAAGCACTTCATTCCAGACTGAAACAGGTTTTAAACCGTTTCCATCTGGGTAAGCTTACATATCTTGCATTGACGGTGCAGTCTCTTTTTACCATGGAGACAGCCAATGCAAAGGTGGTGACAGAACATGGAGGCTATATTCTTCCGAAGATGATCTTTGCGGCAGCTATGAATCTGCCGGCAGAAGGCGGAGGGGTTCCTATGGCACCTCATGCATCGGTGCAGGACGGTCTGCTCTCGCTTGGCAGTGCATCCGGAATCGCCAAATGGCAGACTTTTTTCCTGCTTCCGTTTCTGGTTGCTGCAAAGCAGGAGCATATTAATGGTTTTACTATCAGAAATGAAAAAGGATTTCGCCTGATTCTGGATAAGCCAATGGTGCTCCATGCAGACGGAGAGTACTGTGCAGATGTGACGAGAGTGGAATTTCGGTGTCTGGAGAAGAAACTGTGGCTGCTGCATGAGCAGAAAGGGGATTCAAGTAAGACCTGAAACAATATAAAAAACAGAAAAACAGGAGTGTAAAGAAAAATGAGTTACGCAGATGATGTATTTATAAAAATGTGTCAGGATATCCTGGAAAACGGGACAAGTACGGAAGGAGAAAAAGTCCGCCCTGTGTGGGAGGATGGAACTCCGGCATATACGATCAAGAAATTCGGAGTGGTAAACAGATATGATCTGAGAAAGGAATTTCCGGCTATGACACTCAGACGTACAGCGTTAAAGAGTGCCATGGATGAGATCCTCTGGATCTGGCAGAAGAAATCCAACAATATCCATGATCTTCACAGCCATATCTGGGACAGCTGGGCAGATGAGAGTGGTTCTATCGGTAAGGCATATGGGTATCAGCTTGGTGTGAAACATCAGTACAAAGAAGGAATGATGGATCAGGTAGACAGAGTGATCTATGATCTGAAAAATAATCCGTTCAGCCGAAGAATTATGACTAATATTTATGTGCATCAGGATCTCCATGAGATGAATCTGTATCCCTGTGCATATTCCATGACATTTAATGTGACACAGACACCGGGGAACGATAAGCTGACTCTGAATGCAATCCTCAATCAGCGTTCACAGGATATCCTTGCAGCGAATAACTGGAATGTATGTCAGTATGCACTTCTGCTTATGATGATGGCTCAGGTATGTGATATGGAAGCAGGGGAACTGCTTCATGTAGTGGCAGACTGCCATATCTATGACCGTCATATCCCGCTGATAAAGGAACTGATCCAGAGAAAACCATATCCTGCACCTGTTGTGAAACTGAATCCGGAAGTGAAGGATTTCTATCAGTTTACAACAGATGACCTGATCGTGGAGAATTATGAGACATGGCCGCAGATTAAGAATATTCCGATTGCCGTTTAACCAAACTGTGGAGCAATTATCTGGTTATGAGCAAGTAGCGAATGCGGATGATTTTATTCGCCTGACTTAAATTGACAATATAAAATCAAGAGAGGAAAATTCAAATGAATGTTATCGTAGCAGCAGATAAAAACTGGGGAATCGGCAAGAACAACCAGCTTCTGGTAAGTATTCCGGCAGATATGAAGATGTTTCGTGAGGAAACAAGTGGAAAAGTAGTAGTGATGGGAAGAAAAACTCTGGAAAGTTTTCCAAACGGACTTCCGCTTAAAAACAGGATCAATATTGTGATCACATCCAATAAAGAATATGAGGTAAAGGGTGCGATCATAGTACACAGCATTGAAGAAGCGCTGGAAGAAATCAAGAAATATCCGGCAGAAGATGTTTACTGCATAGGCGGTGACAGCATTTATGCGCAGATGCTTCCGTACTGTGATGTAGCTCATGTGACAAAGATTGACTTTGCATATGAAGCAGACAGTCATTTCCCAAATCTGGACGAAGATGATGAATGGGAAATTACGGGAGAGAGCGATGAGCAGACATACTTTGATCTGGAGTATCAGTTTGTGAAGTATGAGAGAAAGAAATAGAAGGAACAAAGCAGAGCCGGAAAAATCAGTGATGTAAAAGAAAAAATATCCCTCAGAATGTGTTTAAACTGATTCTGAGGGATATTTTTGTATAGTGGTATATGAACAGCAACAATTCTTCTGATATTGAAAATCGTTAACTGTCTGCAGTCAGCTGTTATTTATTCAATAACTTTCAGCCATCCTTCCGGAGCCTGGATACGTCCCATCTGGATACCTGTTAATGTGTCATAGAGTTTCTGGATAACCGGACCCATTTTCTCCATTCCGCTTGGGAAACAGATTTCTTTACCATGGTCAACAATCTTTCCGACAGGAGAGATAACTGCAGCAGTACCGCAGAGACCACATTCAGCGAAATCTTTCACTTCATCGAAGTATATTTCTCTTTCCTCAGCTTCTAATCCCAGGTATTCCTTGGCAACATAGATTAAGGAACGACGTGTGATAGAAGGAAGGATACTGTTGGACTTCGGTGTGACAACTTTGCCGTCTTTTGTAACGAAGATGAAGTTAGCACCGCCTGTTTCTTCTACCTTGGTACGTGTAGCTGCATCAAGATACATGTTCTCATCGAATCCGTTCTTGTGAGCATCTACGATTGCATGTAAGCTCATTGCATAGTTAAGACCTGCTTTGATATGACCTGTTCCATGAGGTGCAGCGCGGTCGAAATCACTGACGCGGATTGTGATTGGTTTAGCACCGCCTTTGAAGTATGGTCCTACAGGTGTAGTGAATACACGGAACATATACTCATCAGCAGGTTTTACACCGATAACCGGGTTAGTACCCATCATATATGGACGAACATATAAAGTTGCGCCTGAACCGTATGGCGGAACATATGCTGCGTTAGCTTTTACAGTCTGAACAATTGCATCAACAAAACGGTCTTCCGGGAATACAGGCATCTCAAGTCTCTTTGCTGAGTTTGCCATACGTTCTGCATTTAAGTCAGGACGGAAAGTAACGATATGTCCGTCTTCTGTAGTGTAAGCCTTCATTCCTTCGAAAACTGTCTGCGCATACTGGAAAACACCTGCACATTCGTTCAGTGTTACATTAGGATCTGTTGTCAGTTCTCCGGCATCCCATGCGCCGTCTTTGAATTTAGATACATAACGATAATCGGTCTGTACGTAACCGAAGCCTAAGCTGCTCCAGTCGATATTCTTTTTTTCCATAATGAATCTTTCCTCCGTTCACACATATTTACAGTATTTACAAGTGTGATTACTGTTTATCTCTTTACCATTGTAAAACTTTTGTCTGCTAAGTTCAATGGGAAATTTTCAATTTTAATGAAAAATTGAAAAATCGTGTTACTGTTCACATACAGTAACAAAAAATCCGCCAGTCTTGTTTTTTATAGAGGATTTCGCTATAATATGGAATAGAAAATGGAGGAAAATATGAGCGAGAATTTTGATGAATTAGGAGAACTTGGAGACAAAATAAAAAAGATCATAGACACAGCAGTTTCTACTAAAGATTACCGCCAGATGACCGAGGATATTAAGCAGACGGTGGGACAGACTGTTAACAGCGCAGTAAATTCTGCTGTAGATTCCGGAAGCGAGGCAATCAAAAATGGTCTGAATAATGTATTTGGAACCGGAAACAGTCAGTCCGGTGATTCCGGGGTATACCGCAATAAAACAAAAGAATTTGAAGAAAAGCGCAGGCGGGAACGTGAACAGGAGCAGGAACGTCAGAGAATTGAGAAGGAGAAAGCAAAAGAGAAGATGCTGACTCTTTATGAAAGGAACACCGGGGGAAGAATGAAAGGTATGATGATTGCTGTTTCAGGTGGAATCCTTGCCAGTGGAATGGGACTGGGAACTCTGGTCCTTAGCATCTTTGGAGCGGTGGGGCATATGAGTTCCCTTGTGACCGGTGGAACCTGTTTTATGGCAGTCGGAGCTTTGACAGGAGTGGGACTTCTCGCAGGCGGCATTAAAAAACTGGGTAAACTGGAACGTTTTCAAAAGTATATTGACACACTGGGAAATCACACATACTGTAATTTTGAACAATTGTCAGCAGCAGTAAATAAGCCGGTGAAATTCGTTAAAAAAGATATTAAAAAGATGATTGATGACAGATGGTTCCGTCAGGGACATATTGATGAGCAGGAAACTTGTCTGATCACCAGTAATGAGACTTATCTGCAATATACGCAGACGCAGAAGGCACTTGAGCAGAAGAAACAGGAAGAAGAAAAACATCAGGCTGAACAGGAGAAAAACAGAAAGAACACACCGCCCGAAGTACAGGAAGTGCTGAATAAAGGAAATGAATTTCTGGATAAGATCCACAGGAGCAACGATGCGATTCCTGGAGAGGAGATTTCTGCAAAAATATCCAGAATGGAACTGATCGTGGAGAAGATTTTTGAACGGGCGCAGAAGCATCCGGAGATTATTCCGGATCTGAAGAAACTGATGAATTATTATCTGCCCATGACAGTAAAGCTGCTGGATGCATATGAAGAAATGGATCAGCAGCCTGTGCAGGGAGAGAATATCCAGGCATCCAAAAAGGAGATAGAGGATACATTGGATACACTGAATCAGGCATTTGAAAAACTTCTGGATTCTGTCTTTCAGGATACTGCGTGGGATGTTTCAAGTGATATTTCAGTGCTTCATACGCTGCTTGCACAGGAAGGTCTGACAGATGATGACTTTGCAAAAATGAAAAAGAATTGAAAATAAAAAAGGATAAAAAGGAGCGGCAGAGGACATGGGAAACGAATTTAAAGATTTTGAAATGGAAACACCATCATTAACACTGGAGCCGGATCTTGGAGAGTTTGAAAAGAAAGAAGAAGTGCTCCCCAAAAAGCAGACACAGAAGGAAGAAGTGCCTGTACTGACACCGGAAGAACAGAAAATGGTAAATGATTTTGCTGCAAAGATTGATATTGAGAATACTAATCAGATTCTTCAGTATGGTGCAGGAACCCAGAAAAAAATGGCGGACTTTTCTGATACAGCTCTTGAGAATGTAAAGACACAGGATCTGGGTGAGATTGGAGAACTGAAAGATTTCGATGTACAGGAGGAAGGAAAATTCTTTGGATTTTTCAGAAAGCAGACTTCTAAGATGGAAAATCTGAAAAACAAATATGACAAAGCACAAGCCAATGTGGAGAAGATCACAGATTCTCTTCAGCAACATCAGGTGCGCCTTATGAAAGATTCTGCTATGCTGGACAAGATGTATGAACAGAACCTGAATTATTTTAAAGAACTTACCATGTATATCCTTGCCGGAAAAAAGAAACTGGAAGAAACCAGAAACGGAAAGCTTGCAGAAATGAAAAATAAGGCAGCTCTGAGCGGGCTTCCCGAAGACGCGCAGGCAGCCAGAGACCTGGATGAGAAATGCAGCAGATTTGAAAAGAAACTGCATGATCTGGAACTTACCCGTACGATTGCCATGCAGACAGCGCCTCAGATCCGGCTGATCCAGAATAATGATACGGTAATGGTTGAGAAAATACAGACAACGATCGTAAACACAATTCCATTATGGAAAAGTCAGATGGTGCTTGCTCTGGGAATTGCTCACTCTGCAGAAGCGGCCCAGGCACAGAGACAGGTAACAGATATTACCAATGAACTTCTCAGAAAGAATGCAGAGACACTTCATATGGCAACGGTTGAGACAGCGAAAGAATCAGAGCGTGGAATAGTTGACCTTGAAACACTCCAGAAGACAAATGCAGATTTGATCCAGACTCTGGATGATGTGATGCGGATCCAGATGGAAGGCCGTCAGAAGAGACAGGCAGCAGAGATGGAAATGCATCGCATGGAAGAAGAACTGAAGAGAAAACTTCTGGAAATCAGATAACTGTTCAGCAGTAATTTATGGAATTGCTATAAATGAGAGAAGAGGAAAATTATGTACAGAGATCATACAAAAGTGATTCAGATCGGAGACAGAAAGATTGGCGGCGGCAACCCGATTTTAATCCAGTCCATGACAAATACAAAAACTGAAGATGTAGAACAGACAGTAGCTCAGATCCTGGCACTGGAGCAGGCTGGCTGTGATATTATCCGTTGTGCAGTACCGACTATGGAAGCTGCAAAAGCACTGAAGGAAATCAAAAAACAGATCCATATACCACTTGTGGCAGATATCCATTTTGATTATCGTCTTGCTATTGCAGCCATGGAAAACGGTGCAGATAAGATCCGGATCAATCCCGGAAATATCGGCAGTACAGAGCGAATCAAAGCAGTGGTTGATGTGGCAAAGGAGCGAGGAATACCCATTCGTGTTGGTGTAAACAGCGGTTCTCTTGAGAAAGAACTTGTGGAGAAATATCATGGAGTCACTGCAGAGGGACTGGTGGAGAGTGCGCTGGATAAAGTTCATATCATCGAAGACCTGGGATATGACAATCTGGTGATCAGCATCAAATCTTCGGATGTCCTTATGTGTGCAAAGGCTCATGAACTGATCGCGGAGAAGACGAATTATCCACTTCATGTAGGAATCACAGAAGCCGGAACTCTTTATTCCGGAAACATTAAATCTGCTATCGGACTGGGGATCATCCTGAATCAGGGAATCGGTGATACCATTCGTGTCTCTCTTACAGGAGCACCTTTAGAAGAGATTAAATCCGCAAAACGTATCCTGAAAACTCTGGGGCTTCGCAAAGGTGGCATAGAAGTTGTGTCATGTCCAACCTGTGGACGCACACAGATCGATCTGATCGGTCTTGCAAATAAGGTAGAAACCATGGTGCAGGATATCCCGCTTGATATTAAAGTAGCAGTTATGGGCTGTGTGGTAAACGGACCCGGAGAAGCAAAAGAGGCAGATATCGGAATTGCAGGCGGAGTTGGTGTGGGACTTCTGATTAAACATGGTGAGATCATAAAGAAAGTTCCGGAAGATCAGCTTTTGGATACGTTGCGGGAAGAACTTCTGAACTGGAAGTAACATTTGGAACGAAGACTTCCTGTCAGATCAACGAGGAGATTTTATTTTGGAAAAAGACTTTTTTGACGTATTTCCCAGCTTAAAAGTGAAGAAAGAACTGGAAGAACTGCTGGACATGGTTTTTGTGACCAGAGTGTCCTGCAATCCTTCCAGAACTCATATATGGGTGTATATAAAAAGTGAACGCTGGATTCATAAGAAGCATATCTTTGAACTGGAAGAACAGATAGAGAGACAGATTTTTGCAGGACTGAATGTAACAGTTACAGTTATTGAGAAATTCCGCCTTTCCGGTCAGTACAATCCTCAGAACTTTCTGGAAACTTACAGATCCAGCATGGAACTGGAACTGCGCAGCTACAATATGCTGGAATACAATATGTTCAGACAGGCGCAGATTTCTTTTCCCGGAGAAAATGATCTTCATATGATCCTTCCTGATTCTGTAATAGCCAGAGAAAAGAGCGGGATCCTGATCGAATATCTGCAGAAGGTTTTCTGCGAAAGATGCGGAATGGACTTAAAGGTGGAACTTGAGTTCAGGGAGACGCAGGAAAGTAAGTACCGTAAGAATGCAGCAGTGCAGATCGCTCAGGAAGTGGAAAATGTAATCCGTCATGCGAAATTAAACAGTAAGAATGAAGAGCCGGCTCAGTCTGAAGAAGCAGGAACAGCAGAGAAGAAAGCAGAGAAAAAGACTGATAAGGGACAGCAGGAAAAGAAGGACAAAAAAGCTGCATTTGCAGACCGCAAAGACAACAGGAAGGGAGATTTCCGGGGTGGATTCAGAAGGGACAGCAATCCGGATGTTATCTATGGAAGAGATTTCGAAGGAGAGCCTGTTGCACTTGAGACGATTACCGGTGAGATGGGTGAGGTGATCGTCCGCGGACAGGTTATGGAGGTTGAAGCCAGAGAAATCCGTAATGAAAAAACAATTCTTATCTTCCCGATCACAGACTTTACGGACAGTATTGTTGTGAAGATGTTTTTGCGCAATGAACAGGTGCCGGAAGTGACAGAACATGTAAAGAAGGGGGCTTTTCTGAAGTTTCGCGGTGTGACAACAGTAGACCGTTTTGACAGTGAACTGACTATTGCATCCATAGCCGGAATTAAGAAAATTGCCAATTTTACAACTGCCAGAGTAGATACCAGCCCACAGAAAAGAGTAGAGCTTCACTGTCATACAAAGATGAGCGATATGGATGGGGTTACGGATGCCAAATCTCTGGTGAAACGTGCTTATGAGTGGGGACATCCTGCCATTGCCATTACAGACCATGGGGTTGTACAGGCATTTCCGGAGGCAAATCACTGTTTCGATGCCTGGGGCGGATGTGTGCCGAAGGATTCTGATTTTAAGGTTCTTTATGGAATGGAAGGCTATCTGGTAGATGATTTAAAAGGTATGGTGACCAATGGAAAAGGTCAGAAGCTGAACGGTAGATTTGTGGTCTTTGATATTGAGACAACAGGTTTTTCTTCGCTGACCTGTCAGATCATAGAGATTGGCGCCGTACTGGTAGAAAATGGTGAGATTACGGACCGTTTTTCCACATTTGTAAATCCAAAGGTACCGATTCCTTTTCGCATTGAACAGCTGACCAGTATCAATGACAGTATGGTCATGGATGCCCCGACTATCGAAGAAGTGCTTCCGAAATTCCTTGAATTCAGCAAGGATGCGGTTATGGTTGCACACAATGCGGACTTTGATATGGGATTTATTATGAAAAACTGTGACAGACTGGGAATCGCACATGATTTTACTTATGTAGATACAGTGGGTATGGCCCGTTTCCTGCTTCCTGCATTGAACAGATTTAAGCTGGATACGGTTGCAAAAGCAGTTGGGGTTTCACTGGAAAATCATCACCGGGCAGTAGATGATGCCGCATGTACTGCAGAGATTTTTGTGAAGTTTGTAAAGATGCTGGAAGAGCGTGATATCCGGGATGTGGATATGCTGAATGAGCAGGGAGCTGTTTCTGTAAATACTATCAGGAAACTGCCGACCTACCATGTGATCATTTTTGCCAGAAATGAGACAGGGCGCATTAATCTGTATAAATTAGTGAGTCAGTCGCACCTGAAGTATTATCACAGACGTCCACGTGTTCCCAAAAGTGTGCTGGAGCAGTACAGAGACGGACTTCTGGTGGGAAGTGCCTGTGAAGCAGGGGAACTGTATCAGGCAATTCTGAGAAATGCACCGGATACTGAGATAGCCAGACTGGTAAATTTCTATGATTATCTGGAGATCCAGCCTGTTGGAAATAACAGATTTATGATAGCAGATGATAAGCATGATATGATCAGTTCCGAAGAAGACCTGAAGGAGATAAACAGGAAGATCGTTAAGCTTGGAGAGCAGTTTAAGAAACCGGTAGTTGCAACCTGTGATGTGCATTTCATGGATCCACAGGATGAGATTTACAGAAGGATCATTATGGCCGGAAACGGATTCTCAGATGCAGATGAGCAGGCACCGTTGTATTTACGTACCACAGAGGAAATGCTGGAAGAATTTGCCTATCTGGGAAGCGAGAAAGCAGAAGAAGTTGTCATTACAAATACAAATAAGATCGCAGATATGATTGAGAAGATATCACCTATTCATCCGGACAAATTCCCGCCGGTCATTGAGAATTCCGACCAGGATCTGAAGAATATCTGTTTTACAAAAGCGCATGAAATGTATGGAGATCCATTGCCGGAGATTGTGGAAAGCAGGCTTGACAGGGAACTGAATTCAATCATTTCCAATGGGTATGCCGTAATGTATATCATTGCACAGAAGCTTGTATGGAAGTCAAATGAAGATGGTTATCTGGTAGGTTCGCGAGGTTCTGTAGGATCTTCTCTGGCAGCTACCATGTCCGGTATCACAGAGGTAAATCCTCTGCCGCCGCATTATCTCTGTCCTAATCCGGACTGCAAATACAGTGATTTTGATTCACCGGAAGTAAAGCAGTATGCTGGTATGGCAGGGTGTGATATGCCGGATAAGATCTGTCCGAAATGTGGAACCAGGATGAAAAAAGAAGGGTTTGACATTCCTTTTGAGACATTCCTTGGATTCAAGGGAGATAAGGAACCGGATATTGACCTTAACTTTTCAGGAGAGTATCAGGCTAATGCACACAGATATACAGAGGTTATTTTCGGTAAGGGGCAGACATTCAAGGCAGGGACTATCGGTACGCTTGCGGAGAAAACTGCATTTGGTTATGTGAAGAATTATTTTGAAGAGCGTGGTGTGCATAAACGTTACTGTGAGATCAACCGCATCGTACAGGGATGTACAGGCGTGCGGCGTACAACAGGACAGCATCCGGGAGGCATTATCGTACTTCCTGTAGGTGAGGAGATTGAGAAATTTACTCCTGTCCAGCACCCTGCGAATGATGTGAACAGTGACATTATCACCACACATTTTGATTACCATTCTATTGACGGAAACCTGCTGAAGCTTGATATACTTGGACACGATGATCCCACTATGATCCGAATGCTGGAGGATTTAACGGGAATCAGTGCAAGGGATGTCCCCCTGGATCAGAGGGATGTCATGTCATTGTTTGCAAGTACAAAGGCTTTGAAAATTGAACCGGAAGATATTGGCGGATGTAAGCTCGGATGTCTGGGAATCCCGGAATTTGGTACAGATTTCGCCATGCAGATGCTTATTGACACCAAGCCGAAATACTTCTCTGACCTGATCCGTATTGCAGGGCTTTCTCATGGTACGGATGTATGGCTGGGTAATGCCCAGGTGTTGATCCAGGAGGGTAAGGCAACCATTTCCACAGCTATCTGTACCCGAGACGATATTATGATCTACCTTATCGGAAAAGGAGTGGAAAGTGGCCTTGCGTTTACGATCATGGAGAGTGTCCGTAAGGG
>OOCS01001206.1_pt1 | contig 11206 bp, 10 predicted proteins | sample 1671411 | NCBI WGS metagenome assembly OOCS01 (sample SAMN06348154, study PRJEB24527) | human gut metagenome | biome: human gut; feature: ankylosing spondylitis patient; material: feces | host: Homo sapiens | place: China | collected 2015-10 | reverse complement strand
TGAAATCGAGCCTACAATACCGAATACAACAAGAATATCCACAATGTGTCCAAGCCATCCATCTGATTTTTTATGAAGCACGCTTCGACAGGCGTTGCTCAAGCGGATACTGTTTTCTTTCCGCACATACATCACATAGGCAATTGCCACAATCGCCGGATTATAAAATGCCCATGCACTGAAACCCCAATGAAACTGCCCATACATGTGTGCATACTCATATGCAGCATTACTAAACGGTTCCAAATCAAATGGTGGTGCACTCACATAATAAATCGGCTCTAAAAATCCAAGAATTTCAATACTTGTTCCAACCCCCGCTGTAAACAACATCGCAATCCAGGACAAATTATTGTACTGTGGTTTTTCATCTTTGTTTCCAAGTTTGATCTTTCCATACTTGCTGAATGTCAGCCAAATCATAAATCCAAATGATGCCAGACAGGTCAGCATAAACAGCCAGCCAAGCTCATGGGTACAAAGTGAAAATAAAATCGAAATCACTCCGTTTACCTGACCTGGAAACAGATAAATCGTAAGTGTCAGTACAATTAATACCAAAAACGCCGGTATAAATATTTTCTTTTCTATGTTTTCAAACAGTTTTCGCATAAACTGCCCCCTTTCGTATTCAAGCCTATTTCAATGTCCCCCGCTGCATATATTTATATATTTTAACCTTTTTCAGACTAATTTTCTATATTTTTTGTGCATTTCTTTTATGCTTTTTAACTTTTCTTCATTTGTAGCCAACAAATATCCCAACTCGTACAGGATTTTTCCACCATCATACAGTGCTTTTTGCATTTCTGTTGTATGAAGAATTCGTTCAAAACGACGATCATGCACAACACACGTTTTATAATATCCAGTAAAGGATGAAACACAGGAATTTTCAAATTTACATTTCCAATATCCGAAGAGCCTCCAGGTCCCGGAGAATCTTCACAAGTTCTTCCTACATGTTCAAAAATATCTTTCATAATCTGATCCATATATTCATTCCAATAAATTTCTCCATAATCCGGATATCTCTGCTGCCACTCCACTTCTGTACCGGTTGCCAGTGCCGCACCTCTCGCACAGTTTTCTGAGATCTTATTTAACTTCCATAAATTTTCCAGCGTTGCAGCTCGATAATAATAATCCAGGCAAACTTCCTCCGGTACAATATTCGGAGCTTCTCCGCCTTTTACTACAATGCCATGAAACTGACAATCCTTTGTAATATGCTGTCTCCACATATCCATTGCTTCCATATATAAACGCGCCGCATTCAAAGCATTAACCCCCTCTTCCGGGAACGCAGATGCATGCGCTGCTTTTCCATGAAACGTAAAGTATCTATCATTTGATGCAAGAATTTCAAAATATGTAGAATCTCTGTTATATAAATGAATCATTGCTGCATATTCATATTCATCAAATGCTCCATTTTCAGTCATATAACATTTTCCACCAACAAACTCTTCTCCCGGCGTGCCAACTAAATCAATTCGCATCGGAAGATCCGGATAAAATTTTTTTAACAATAATGCTCCTAAAATACTGATTGCGCAGCTGTAAGAATGCCCACAAGCATGCCCCACTTCCGGCAACGCATCATATTCACATAAAAAAACCGCTTTTTTTCCATGAAACTGTTTTTTTTCTTTATCCACTGCCCGAAAAGAATATGGCATTTCTCCGTAAGGCGCAGTGATTTCATATCCCTCTTTTTTCAGGAACTGCGTAATGTATTCACATGACTCTTTTTCTTCTCCACTTACTTCCGGATGATTTGTCAAATACCTACCTAATTCATCTACTTTCTGAATGAGCTCCGCAATTTCCTCTTTTTTTATTTCTCGAATCATATATCCCCCTAAATTTCCTTATGTACTCTCAGAGCACATTCTCTTAAAAACAGAAATATCCCGTAGTCTGTCATCTTTGACTTCTACGGGATATCTCTGAATTTATTTTTTACCAAATGGACTAGCTAATACATTATTTTCTCTTTACGATCAAAGCATCTGCTACACCGACACCCTTACCTTCCGGATATACAAACAATGGGTTGATATCCAGCTCTTTTAAAACATCTTTATTGGCCTGAGCATAGTTGCTGATTGCTACGATTGTCTGACACAATGCTTTTATGTCACATTTCTCAGTTCCACGATATCCATTAAGAAGTTTAAATGATTTCAGTGATTTCAGCATTTCAAGCGCTTCCTCTTCTTTTAGAGGTGCCGGATATAAAGCCACATCTTTAAAGACTTCTACAAAGACGCCGCCCATTCCAACCATGATCATTGGTCCAAACTGCGGGTCATTGTTTACGCCTATGATGATTTCCACACCGGCATCTAACATTGGAACTGTCAGAATTCCATTGATGTGTGCATCCGGTCTCTTTGCGGTTACACTTTCCATGATTTCTTCATAAGCTTTTTCTGCTGCTTCCGGACCACAAACATTTAATTTTACACCGCCCACATCACTCTTATGGAGGATATCAGCTGATTCTACTTTCATTACTAATGGACCCGGATGATTTTTTACAAACTGAGCTGCTTCTTCTTTTGATGTTACGATGACTTCATCTGGTACCGGTACACCGTATACTTTTAATTCCTGTTTACTTTCATGCTCAGATAATGCCTGTGTTTCTTCGCTCTTCGGATGTCCTACCGCAAGTTCCAGAGTCTTTGTCTCCGGTTCATAAGCGATAAAGTCAGCCAGATGGCGGAGTAATTTGAAGGCGTATACCGGAGGCGGTAAAACCGGTACGCCTATCTGGAATAATTTTTCCTGATATTCAGGATTTCTTGTGTTCTCCGCAAATGGTATCATGGCAATCGGTTTGCAGTTACCGCCTTTTTCCTGAACTACCTTTTCAATTCCTTTATACATGTAATGGATACACGGGTCTGCAATCTCAAGAAGCAGAGTATATCCAATCAGTACCATACCGATATTCGGGTCATCCATAACCGTCCGAAGTGCTCCTGCATAGAGGTCTGCATCATAAGAAAGACTTGCAGTCATATCGAGCGGGTTGTTTGGAGAAGCATAAGATGGAAGCTGTTCTTTTAATTTCTTCAGAGTTTCTTCGGTGAAATCCGGATATTCGATTCCATTTAAGCTTCCTACATCGGCACAAATTCCTGTTTCTCCACCGGATAAGTTCATAGAAGCAAATGTTGCTTTTTCCGGCATTCTCTTCATAGTAGAAAGCATGAGTGACATTGCGATTAATTCTTCCAGGTCATCTACACGGATTGCTCCGAATTTTTTCAATACTGCATCAAAGGATGCATCGGAACCGGACAGACTTCCTGTATGAGAAGCAGCAATCGCTCCACCTTTTGCACTTCGTCCGGCTTTTAAGATAACAACCGGTTTTCTCTTCTCAGCTGCTTTTTTCAATACAGCTGCAAATTTATCTGCATTTTTAACACCTTCAATATAGATGCTGACTACTTTTGTATCTTCATCGTCCACAAGGAAGTCCATATAATCTTCCATTTGAACGATTTTTCCATTTCCTGCTGAAATATTATAAGAAAAACGCATTCCCGGGTCATCCATCATGGAAAGACAAAGCTGACCACTCTGGGACACGACACCAACGCTTCCTTTTCTGTCTCTTTTTGCGGAGATAAATGCGAATGCCTGTACATTATCAATATAATTCACAAAACCTGCGCAGTTTGGTCCCATAACCGCAATGTCGAGTTCTTTTGCTGCTGCAATCAGTTCTGCTTCATTTTGTTTTCCTTCTGCTGTTCCAACTTCACCATAACCGCTGGCAAATACAACTGCTCCGCCAACACCTTTTTTGGCACCTTCCTGTAAAAGCGGAATCACTGTTTTCTGTGAAGTACAGATAACCATTAAATCCACATTTTCAGGTACATCGCTGATGGATTTATAACATGGAACTCCAAAAACACTGTCTCTTTTTGGATGGATAAAATACACATGGCTTCTATCTTCCACGTAACTTAAAATATTTCTACAAACATCTCCACCAAATCCTTCTTTTTCACTTGCACCGATAACGGCTACGGATGTTGGTTTCAACAGTTTATTTAAATTCATTTTCCGTTACCTCCAGTTTTTACTTTCCTTCTACACCACGACGGTAGCAGGCAACATTTTTCTCATTAAATTTTCCTTTTTTCTCAAAAAAAGAAACAATTGCACTTTCCATATATTCAATAGAAAATAAATCACTGTGAGCAGCAAGTGCTCCAAGCATAACCAGATTTGCACCTTTTGGATTTTTTACTTCTGCTGCGATATCGGTAGCCGGAACTTTTACGACTGTGATATCATCGCGATATTTTCTGTCGTCCGGAACGATAGAAGAATTTACCAGAAGCAGTCCGCCTGGTTTTAATCTCTCTTCAAATTTATCAATCGCCGGTGTATTCATGGTAAATAAAATATCCGGTTTCTTTGAAATTGGACTTGCAATTAATTTATCACTGATTTTTACTGTACAGTTTGCAGTTCCACCTCTCATTTCAGAACCATAAGAAGGATAGAACAATACATTTTTATCCTGTTCCATACCGGCGTTGATCAAAAGCATTCCGGCTGTCAGTACGCCCTGTCCGCCAAATCCGGCACAAATAATTTCTTTTGCCATAATGTCTATTCCTCCTCTTTCTTATCTTTAAATTCTCCCAGTGGGAAATATTTTATCATTTCATTTTTAATACGTTCCACACTCTTAACAGGAGTCATATTCAGATTGGTTGGACATGGAGATAATAATTCTACGAGGCAGAATCCTTCTCCCTTCATGTGTTTTTCAAATGCTTTTTTCACATATTTTTTCGCCTGCATCATGCCTTTTGCATCTGCCATAGAACCTCTTGCCAGATATGCAATATCAAAACCGGTAAATGCTTCTTCTACGCGGAATGGCATACCTGCTTTTTTCGGATCTTTTCCTCTTGGAGTAGAAGTTGTAATCTGTCCCGGAAGAGAAGTCGGTGCACACTGTCCACCTGTCATTCCATATAAACTGTTGTTAATAACAATTGTCACTACATTATCATTTCTAAGTGCTGCATGCATGGTTTCCGCCATACCGATTGAATAGGCTGCACCGTCACCGATGTATGCCATAACCGGATTTTCCGGACGAACTTTTTTTACACCAATTGCAGTTGCGACTGGTCTTCCATGCGCTGCCATAATTGTATCGAATCTCCAGGAGTCAATATTTAATGAACCGCAGGCTACGTCTACAATCGCTAAAAGCTGTTCGCTTAAGCCCATTTCTTCTATAACTTCAGCAATCAAACGTACTGCTAAACCATGTCCACATCCCGGACAAAAACCACTCTGGGTAAATGTAATCGTTTCAGGAGCTACTAATCTCATATTATATCTCCCCCTTTTTTAACATTTCTTTTGCTTTTGCAATAATTCCATCTGTTTCAGGAATTTCAAAGATTGAACCATAATGATCCACTGGATATTTGCCTTCTGTTGCAAGTTTTACGTCATCTACCATCTGTCCTAAAATATTCATTTCAACAGTTAAGAATGCTTTTGCTTCTTTTGCTTCTTCAAATGCTTTTTTCGGGAATGGCCACAAAGTAATCGGACGAATCAAACCAAGTTTGAAGCCCTGTGCTCTTGCAATTTCTACTGCTTCTCTACTTACACGGGAACTGATTCCATAAGCAACCAGCACAACTTCTGCATCTTCTACCTGAATATTTTCATAGCGCTGTTCTTCCTCTTCCATCTGTGCATATTTAGAGGATAAATAGCCTTCATAATCAGGATGTGTATAATAAACGTTCTGAATTTTACGCTGTTCACAGCCTTTTTTACATCCTTTGATGGTCCAGTCATATTTATTGATATCATGCTCAACAAATTCCGGAATTTCAACTGCTTCAATCATCTGTCCAATCGCTGCATCGGATGCAATCAGAACCGGATGACGATATTTTTCTGCAAGGTCAAATGCCTCTGCCATCATGTTTGCATTTTCCTGTACGGAAGCCGGTGCAAGTACCAGTGTGTGGTAATCTCCGTGTCCACCACCTCTTGTCAACTGCCAGTAGTCTCCCTGACCCTGTGCAATATCTCCAAGACCACTTCCGATTCGCATAACATCAACAATAACTGCCGGCAAATCTGCTGCTACCAAATAAGAAATTCCTTCCTGTTTTAAAGAAAATCCAGGACCAGATGAAGTGGTAAGTGCTCTTGCACCTGCAGCCGCTGCTCCAAGTACCATATTAACTCCGGCTAACTCAGATTCTGCCTGAATAAATACTCCACCTACATCTTCCATTCTCCATGATAAATACTCCAGAATCTCTGTCTGAGGAGTAATCGGATATCCACTATAAAAACGACAGCCCGCTGCTAATGCGGCTTCGGCCAGCGCTTCATTTCCTTTTAATAATACCTTCGCCATAAGTGACTGACCTCCTTATCTAATCTCAAATACATAATCCGGGCATACACGATAACACATACCACATACCACGCACTTTTCTTCATCTACTACAATCGTGTTATAACCTTTTGCATTTACATGATCGGAAACACTGATTGCTTCCTGCGGACAGGCATTAATACAATATCCGCAGCCTTTGCATCTTACCGGGTTTGTATACACCTTTTCTGTTTTCTCTTTACCCATAACTTGCTTCTCCTTCTTATATTTTTACTAATGCATCACGCATCATGCTGTGCACGTTTTCCATGACGATAAATCCAAAATGCAAGAACCGCACCTAAGATTCCGGATGCAACCAGGAAAATAAAGATATTTGTATACCCTGCTGCACCTTTATTATCCAGCCACTTACCAAATAATACGGAATAAATGGAATCCGGAAGATACCCAATAATGGATGAAATTCCAATAACCGTTCCCGTCATTGTTCTCGAAATACCTGCTTCACTGACTGATGAAAATACAACTCCATACATCATCATTGTAACTGCACCAGGAAGCAGAGTATAAATACTTGCTACCATCGGGCTGATATCAGATGGAATCAATAAAACTCCACCGAATAATACTGCAAGAATCACAAATGACACACTCAACCATTTACATGTTGATTTAAATACCTTATCTGCTAAAATTCCACCAACCGGTGCAAGTAATAACAACAGATAGTTATTAATAATTGAGAAAATACCTGAATTAACTGCTGAGACACCAACTACTTCTGTTAAATATGGATTAAAGTAAGAAACACTGGATTTTAATCCATATCCACATAAGATTACGATTGATAAAATCCACACAACAGGAGATTTTAAAACTTTTCCAACCATTGGAAGAGAAATTTTATCATCGTCACTTTCTGTTGTAACTTTTCCTGCATCTTCTTTCATTAAGAATACTAAACAGATGGCTGCGATAAGAACAACAACTCCGCTGGCATTTACACCACGTACAAATCCGCTCTTAATGTCTTCGCCTGCTGTATTATAAGCATACAGAGAAATAAAACTTGTTAAAGCTGCTGCGATTCCATTACAAGCGTAATATAAACCATACATGAATCCCTGTTCTTCTTCTGTTCCTACAATTCGTACCGCTTTCATAAGTGCTGACCAGAATACAAAGGCTGTACTAAAGGAAAGACCAAGCCATATAATCATAGAAACGACAAAATTTAATGAAAATGCATAAACCCACGTTAAAACGGATGTCGCTACCAGCGATATAATCAAAGCTTTTTTCGTTGATACCTTATCTGCCAGATATCCGCCCGGAATATAAAGAACCATATTTCCAATCGTATACATAGTCAGTAATAAACCAGACTGTGTATTGTTGATTCCCATTGCCGCAATCTGTGCATCGTAAAACACATATTTTACATAAGGAATGAAATAAATTGAACCTCCTGCAAGCCCTAATGCAATAATGGTCAAATATTTTCTCGCCTTTGATTCCATAGGCACCCTCCTCTTTTTTCTAATTTAGAATGTTTCTCATCCCATAAACTGAAAAAGGGGGCTGTCTTTCCGACAGCCCCCAACTTCTTTCACGTTGTATTTCTGTAAGTTTTTTCTTACATATCCGGTGTGTCAGATTTATCCGGTGTAAATAATCTTCTTGCAACGTCTCTTGTAAATTCTCCGGTTTTTGCTGCTTCTTCAAATACAAGTTTAGTCTGTTTACGAATCAGATTTACTGTATCATCTACAATTGCTTTTGCTGCTTCTTCATCATTCATATTTTCAATTTTTACAATACGGAAAATAACAGCTTCATAAATACGAATTCCACCAAGGTTGGAAATAAAGTCAACTGCTACATCTACGCCTTTCTTCTGAAGGATTTCATCTGCTTCCGGAGTGGTAGGAATATTTGCTGCTTCAACAAGAAGAGAAGCTTTGATTTTATCTGCATTATCTTTATTGATAACATCTTCAAGTGCTGCCGGAATTAAGATATCACAGTCTGCTGAAATCCATTCGGTATTTGGAAGAACTTCATAATTATCTTCAAATGCTTCACGGTTTAATTCACCTTTTGGAAGTCTTGTTTCAACTAATTTTGGAATATTCAATCCGTCTTTGCAGTAAACCAGTCCGTTTACATCTGCGATACCAACTACTTTATAACCCATGTTATATAAAGAGTTAACACAACTTGCACCAACGCATCCGAATCCCTGAATTACTACGCTTGCGCCTTCTTTTCCGCCTTTTAATTTCCAGGCTTCATCAGCTGCAGCTGCAACACCATATCCGGTAATCATGTCATACATTTTAAATCCGTCATAGGTTAATTCTTTTTCTGCTCTGTCATGGTTTACAATTCCCTGATGGATATCTGGGTCTTCTTTCATTGCTTTTGTCTGAGGAATTCCGATTCCCAGTTCATCTAAGATACGAAGTACGTCTGAATAATCAACACCTAAGTCTCCACCGATGGAAACACCTGCGTTAATATAAGGAGCAGTTGCTGTTAAGAATCTCTTTAATACATCGAGTGCATCTGGAGCTTTGTAATCATAAGCAATACCTGCTTTACATCCACCTGTTGTCTGGGATTCACATGCTTTATATTTGTATCCCATTGTTGTTGCCAGACGAATTACTTCTTCTTTTGTTACTGTCGGATGCATTCTTGTTCCACCGCCACAATAATGTCCAACGAAGTTGTACGCACACATCCATCCTTTTGCATCTGTCTCTGTGTCATTCCATTCCACTACTACATACGGTTTGTTTGCCATTTTTTATCCTCCCTAAATCTTTCCTTTGTTCTCTATTACAGAACAGTGTTCTTATTTTCGTTCATTTTTTTACCCGACTTCCTGTCGGGTTCCTCTTTCATCTGTTCTTTATTAGAGAACTACGTTCTTTATTTGATAATTCTACTTTACCATCTTTTGTGTTTTTTTTCAATATTTTTCTTCTGCTTTTTTATTTTTCAGTAAACTTGCACAAGTTTATAACATTTTTTGTATCTTTGCGGCATATTCCTTAAGTATATTTGCATATAATTCAATTTTCTCGTCACTCATTCTAAGCGATGGGGCGCTGATACTCAGTCCACCTTCCACTTTTCCATCATGATTTAACAGTGCAACTCCCACACATTTAATGCCAAACATGATTTCCATATCATCGATTCCATAACCTCGAATTCGTGTTTTTTCAATTTCTTCTAAGAGACTTTTTTTATCTGTAATCGTATTTTCTGTATACGCTTCAAGCTTCCCTGAAATACATTTTTCGACTTCCTCTTTCGGCATATTTGCAAGCATCGCTTTTCCTACAGCAGTGCAATACATCTTACAGTCTTCTCCTGCAACCGATTTACTGACCATTCTCTGATTATCCGGTGAAATTCCTTCCAGATAAATTACACTGTCGTCTTTTGGAACTGTCAGATAAATCAGCTCTCCTGCCTCATTTGCAATTTCTCGCATAAATGGTACTGCGACTCTTGTAATATCAAGTCCTTCACGAAATGCCCGGCTCAGAGTCATTACGGATACTCCCAGATGAAACTTTCCGGTTTCATCATCCTGTGTTAAGTATCCAAGTGCGGTAAAAGTCATCAGAATATTATGCACATTACTCTTATACAGCCCCAGTTTTTCACTGATTTCTGTTACTCCAAGCGGCTGCTTTTGTATAAAGCACTCTAATACTTCCATTGCTTTTTGCAGACTCTTTACTTTAACTTCTCCTTCTCTTCCCATAAACTTGCCCCTTTCTTAATTTTTTTAGGAGTCTTTTCTCTTTTATAGTACCATTTATATTTGTGTATGTTAGTTGAGAAAAGGGACAAATTGCTGCAAAAATTGGAATAGAAAAAGCCAGAGGTCTGCCCACCTCTGGCTCCTTCGTTTTTTGTCACCTATGGATGACTTGTATCTCTTTGCCTATTGGCATTATGGCATATTCCATTTCCATTTTGCAATATACCAAAAATCAGATTTTTTTCTTTTTTCTTTTCAAGCACCGCACTGCTATTCCTCCTGCTGCAACCGCTCCGATTCCATAAATTCCCACATTCATTTCATCTTCTGTCACGGCTGCTTTGATTCCCTGTCCCACAGTTGTTGCACTGCCTGAATTTGCAGTTGTTTTTGTTCCATTTGTTGTGCTTGTCTGATTATTTTTACTGTTTTGATTTGTTTTCTGACCGGAGCTTGTGTTTGATTTGGAATCTGTTTTTGCGCCGGATTCGTCTTTGATTTTTTCAGTCTCGACGGTTAATATCAAATCTTCATACACAGATGCCAGAGTGATTATTCCATCTTTTACCTGACTTGTGACATCCGTATCTCCGAGCAGAACCTTTTTTATTTTCCATCCTTTTTCAGGGCTGAATTTCAACTTTGGTTCTGAAAACCGTTCTACAAGAATACTGTTTTCTTCTTGGTTTCCTCCCTCAAGACTGACCGTAACATGCTCTCCTTTTACAGTAATCTTATGGGAATCGGGCACGTCTGCACGAATTACGCTTTGAACCGTCTGGTCTGACAAATCATCGGGCGAATTCCTATCGGCTGCAAAAACCGTTCCCTGCACACTGACAAGCATACAGATTCCAGCCAGCACAGCGATTTTTTTCTTCACATTATCCTCCTCCAATTCACAAGTATAATGTATAGCAAATCTCTACTACATTGATATTTGACGTTGAATGATTTTTTCATACACAAGGCAGCGGAATGAAACGTAGCGAAGCTAC
>OOCS01001203.1_pt1 | contig 11240 bp, 7 predicted proteins | sample 1671411 | NCBI WGS metagenome assembly OOCS01 (sample SAMN06348154, study PRJEB24527) | human gut metagenome | biome: human gut; feature: ankylosing spondylitis patient; material: feces | host: Homo sapiens | place: China | collected 2015-10 | reverse complement strand
GGCGTAGTTGTGAACTACGCCCCCTGTGATGTCGCTATTTAGCAAATAAAAAAATAACGAATGTTCTTTGACAGCTAAATGCTGTAAGAACATTCGTCATGGTGCGATGGAAGGGACTCGAACCCCCGGCCTACTGATTCGTAGCGCACACCGGGCGATTCTCTCAATTTTTGGAAGTTACGTTTTATCGTCATTTCTCAACGATACATCGCAAGTTTTGAGCTTGGAGTTTCTGCACTCTTTGTCCGATTTTGCAACGATTTGCACCCTCTGCACGTTTTGAAACCGTGCAAAAACCGCGCAGAAACCGTGCACTTACTCCCGGACAAACTAAAAACCACTTCATCCGACAACGACTTGACGGCATTGGTTCGAGTGACCGCACACCAAAAATCAAGTCTTGGAGGATACGACTATGACGAAATTGCTTTCCTGCCGCTACAACATGGACACCAACCTAGTGGAAGCCCGGTTCGCAGATGGCTCTGCTGTTGCCATCGACTGCATCGCCGTCGAGGACGAGTACGGCAACACCCCGGCACAGCGGGCAGAGCTGGATTGGCTGCTGTATAACAAACCATTGGAGTATGCACAGCTTGTGCTGGGAGGGGAGATGGGGCACTACCTGTCGCTGGGATGTGACCACGGCAGGCCGGAAGATTGAGCGTGCAAACAAAAATTTATAATTACTCACCTCTGTTGCCTAATTATCTGGTAGCAGAGGCTTTTCATGTTTTTCTTGTTGATTGGCGTAACCTGTGCTATAATTATAGTGATTTGGTGTACATTTTTGTCGCTCGATTAAACGAGGTGCTTTATGAATCCATCTCCACTACGTTATCCAGGTGGAAAACACAAATTATACCCTTATGTTGCAAAGTTGATTGAAATCAACGATTGTACCACTTACATCGAGCCTTTTTGTGGTGGTGCTGCAATTCCTTTAGAATTATTATTCCACAATAATATAAAGCGTGTTATTCTTAATGATTATGATTATTCCATTTATTGTTTTTGGGAAAGTGTCTTAACTGACACAGATGCTTTCAGCAAAAAAATCTTTGACACCCCCATAACCGTTAATGAATGGAAAAAACAAAAGCAAATTAGATCTACTTTTTCCCAACACACTCCGCTTGAAGTCGGTTTTTCAACATTTTTCTTAAATCGCGTTAATCATTCCGGGATAATTGATAAGGCTGGCCCAATTGGAGGCCTAAATCAAACTGGAAGTTATTCTATTGATTGTAGATTCAATAAACGCCGGTTAATCGATCAAATCGAAAAAATCGCTTTATATCAGCCTCAAATTTCTATATATAATCTGGAAGCTCTAGATTTTATCGAATCAGTAATACTGAAGACACGTCGTTCCTTTACCTTTTTTGATCCGCCATACTATAATAAAGGTCCCGTTCTTTATACTAATTTCTACTCTCATGATGACCACCAAAAACTCGCTGATGCAATAACTCATAATTTACGAAATCGAAAATGGATTGTCACTTACGATAACTCAAATGAAATAAATAAAATGTATTCAAAGACAAAAAGCATTGAGTTTTCGCTTCAATATTCTTTGCAAAGCAAGCGCTTTGGTAGCGAAGTAATGTTTTTCTCTTCAAAAACATTAAGACCCTCGAATGAAGATAAATATATAAAAATCTTATAAGGAGGAACCACGATGTCTGGAAGTGAAAAAAGAATCAAAGTCTCTAATATTGCTAATTATTATGAAAATCCTCGTCACCCTATCGCTTCTGACGAATTTGACACCTTGAAAAAGCTTTTTGATTCTGTCGGTATCCCGCAAATGCTAAACTTGGCTTCAGATATTAAAGCTCACGGATTACTTCCATGTAATAGGATTGTCGTTGTTTATAGCGAATTCTTAAAAAAATATGTTGTATATGAAGGCAATCGCCGAGTTGCCGCTATAAAGCTTCTCCTGTATCCCGATACTTTTACATTTCTTGACAAGGCTACAATTGACAAAGTCAAGAAAATCGTTAGTGGACCCGGTGTAGACCTCTCAACTTCGCTTAATTGCTATGTCACTGATGAGACTGAAGCATTTTTTATTATGGAAAGGCTTCATTCCGGTGAGGATCATGGTCGAGGCTTAAAATCTTGGGATGCACGTGAAAAAGAAAACTTTAAAGTTCGTCAGGGGAACAAGCAAAGCTTGTCCAATCTGATATACCTTTACGTCCAGAAATATTGTGATGGCTTGGACATCACTACTATTTTACCTTTTACAACCATTCAACGAATTTTCAACAACCGAAAGGTTCGTACCAAAATCGGCCTCGATGTATCAAACGAAGCCACCTTTACTCCTGATAGAATCAATCTTGTAGTTGAAGCCTCAAAGTGGATTGTGGCTGAATCCGATAATTCTCAAATGTCCATCACACGCCTTTTTAATACATCTGATACTATCAGTGATAAACTCTGTCCTTGGATTGATACCTATCACTCCACGCACCCCGCTCCCACTTATGATTACAATTCTTTAGATGATTCTCTCACAGAGAATTCCGATGATTCTTTGAAAGAACCTCCCTTTGCAAATGAATCTCACCCGAACTCTGCCCCACCTTCTTCTCCTGAGCCCTCGGTTCCAAAAGATAAAGACAACTCTCCCTCCGCTTCAAATTCGTCAGATTCATCAAAATCTTCTAGTGCCCCATCCCCAGTTCATTCACCAAGTTCCACTAGTTCCGGCGGCACTAAAAATCAGCCTTATTTCTTTCAGGGATTGGATTACAGCAAACTTGACCCTAACGATTCTACTTCTCACGGCGTATCAGCAGTCTGTCGAGAGTTACAGCTCTTTTCAGACAAGAAGCTCGTTTCAACTTATCCTCTTGCCTCTGCATTTTTGACTCGTTCAATCATCGAACAGTCTATCAAATATTATTCTCACCAGCATTACATTCAGGGGCAAGGCAAATTAATCTGGGCAAATATAGAAAAGCTTTCTAAATTAAGCCAGATTATTGATAACTATAAGAAAAACCTCGCAAATTATATTACAGATACCACTATTCGTGACTATTTTACGGCATTATTTGACAATTACAATGATACTGTAAATCCTTTAAATTGGGTTGTTCATCGTCCTTCCGAATTTCAACTCGATGCATCCACGTTAATTGAACTTCCCCGTAAGGGACTTTTGGCTGTCATCAACTACTTCTTAACCTTTTAAAAAAGAAGCACTTGTTCTTCCTTTACGGAAAATCAAGTGCCTCTTTTCTATATGGCAGATTATCGTTCTATCCTTGGCTTTCTAATGACAATCAACCACCCAATATCATCTTGTTCTTTTTCACCGCGATTTTATGTATTCATTCGATTAGTGAACCAACCAATGCGTCTAATATATTTTCTTCCTCCTCGCTTGGAATTTCACCACGCTTAAACCGCTTTGCCATTTGTGACATTGTAACCATCGTTTTATTTTCTTTGTCGAACTGTGGAATATTAAGGTAATCTGTAACACTTGTTCCAAGACTTAAGGCCGAAGCGTAAGCACTAATGGCATCAGATACCATACGAGAATTGAGAAATGCTGTCAAATATGCTGCTTCGTCTTCAGATTGCATCGGAACAAAGTAGACTTTATGATCTGGAATAACTATTTTTTCACTACCACAAAATTCACTTGAACCGATGTACGCAGCCACAAAACCTCCTCCTGACATTTCTTTCCAGACAACTTTGTATGGGGCAAAAGTATACTCGCCCGTAGACCACACAGACCAGAAGGGCTTTCCTTGTTGGAAACGTCTATAACTAGAACGTTGTTCAAGAATCGGACGAAACTCACCAAGGAATCCAAACGTACGAGGCCTTGTTCCTGGTAATGTTTCGTCCCCAAACATCCCTCGTTGTGGGACAATTATACATTGCCCTTGCTGTGGTGTAGCAACAAATCTTTTTACATCTCGTCCTCTAAGCAAAGGATATATGTCGTCTTTTTCTACAATTGCGCTTTTTCTCACAATATCTCTACGACGTCCTTGGCAAGGATCATTTGTAATTCGCACAAGTTTTGGATTGGCAACTTGTTGTGCTTTCACAAAGAAAATACCGTTAACATCAGTTGTAACGCCCTTTCTTGCACGATAGACGGAATCCCCCGAAGCATTAAACAACGCAGGCCATGTTTGTATTTCTTTTTCTGTGCCAACCAGCCATGGGCCTGCATCTGTTCCCGGCACCGGCATTGCCTGAAGGTCTTCGAATATAGATAAATCCGGGGCAACGTTTTTCACTGTCTTTATGAATCGGCGATATCTAACTGGATAGTTAGTGGCTTCACCATTTCTCCGAATCAGCAACAATGTAGGCCAGTTTACCGCACCTTCGAAGGGGCGTAATAGAGCGTAGTCTTCTACTGTTTCTACCTTCATCGGTTCATCTTTCTCTTCTATGCGAAGATTCCAGCGTCGGAAACCCTGACTTGACTCATTTTTAAACACAGTTCCCGTGATAAGAAACGCTAAACTTCCTCCCTTTTTTACAAATCGTTCCAGTGCACGATATGTCACAACTGTCGAAATATCCGACTGGATACCCCCAACCCATACATCTTCACTAAATATATTCATCCGATCACAAATTGGTTTGATAAATTCTGCATAAGGCCGCGGAAGATTACTCCACTTAACCCACGGCGGATTTCCTGCCACCAAATCAATATTCTTAACACATCCAGCTTCTATGCGGTCGAACAAGATCAGGCACCAAATACCATTCCAATGATTGCGGTGCAAATCAACAAGGCTATCGATCGTTTGCATAAGTATATCTAAATCAGAAGCATCAAATTTGCAAACAATCGGAGACAGTGCACGCAATGAAGCTATGATATCCTCGCTACCAAGACCAGCATCAATACATATCTTAAGTTGATTCATTGTGAGGAAAAAATCAGGTGACTCCGCAAGACTAACAGGAATAGAAAACGTTCTTTCACCTTTTTCTGTTAGAATCGAATGTTTAAATACGCCTCCAACAGGATCAGCTGTATTAATTGCGTCGGCAAGAAACACCGGCAATAGTACTGGATCAGCAGGGTCAAACCGTCCAGACAAAAACACCACAATAGATGCTCGTGCCGTTAGAACCGCCAACGGATTTAGGTCGAATCCGTATAAACCATTTAACAATTCTCGTGCCGAAGTTGTAGGAGATGCAGCTTCTAATCGTCTACGCAGTCCCTCAAGAATAAAAGTACCCGAACCACATGTGGGGTCTAAAAGTGATTGACTAATATCCCATCCTGCCGTGTCTATCACATGTGCAGCCAACCAATCTGGCGTATAGTATTCACCTAGGGCATGGCGCATAGGTGCTGGCGTAAAGCCCATATATAATCCCTTGAATAAATCCCGAACTGACTCAGGACTCTTTTTTGCAACATCAAAATCAATCGTTCGCAACCTCTCCAAAAGCAATCCAAGCGGTTGTTCCAGTTCTTCCGTCACATCATCGCCAAGGTACCAAGAAAAGAAGTCTGTACCTAGCATATTTTCAATGCCAAACAGCCTAAAATATTCGCCGCTTTCAATTCCCTTGAGAAAGGTTCTAGGTGTAGATATTGGTACACTAAAATCCTCAGATTGTGAAGCCAATGCATACACAGCGCAAGTCTTTGCTACAAGTGCAATATATGTACTTAATGCGAACACATATGCTTGAGGAGCAGTTTTATAATTTGTTCCATGACTACGACTTGCATTCTCTAAATAGTGCGTCAATCGCTCTGTTTCAGTACCATCAACTTGTCCAAAAAGACGTGCCCATTCTATATATATAAGCTTTGTTCTCGTTGTTAAAGCCGAATCCTTCGCTTGGCATATGGCGTGAAACAATGCTGGGAGTAAACGACGTCCCACCTCTGTATCCGGTCCGATAAACTGTTTGAGTAGCATCGGGCTGACTAACGGTCTTCCGCCATCTGCAATTAGGGCGAGCAGTCGATTAAGGCAAAGCCCATCAAACGCTCTCGCCGCCTCCCATGTAAATTGGCTTTCATCTGACCATCCAAATGTGATAGTTTCACCGTCCCATGCAACAAGCGAATAATCGCTTATACGGCGTCCTTCTTCTTGTGAAAGAAGATTAGCATATCCTTCTGCTTGTGCGCGTGCATGTCGCAGTTGTGCGTTCTCGGACGAATTAAACGACCGTGGCGGCTCATACTCGATGATAGTAGAGCCATGAACAGCATCAACTCTTCTACTTCCAGATTTGAAACTATGCTCGTAAGTATACGAATTCCAAAAAATATCTCGACTTTCACATAATCCTTTGAGAATTCCTTCTGCCTTGATTTTGAATTGTTCCTCGTTTTCCGAAACACGTGCGGCATCGAGCAGTGTCCCAACCGCTTCTTTTGTTTCTTCTGATGTTAGCAAAATATCTTTCATGCCTTCTTCTCCAATTCTTTAACCGAAACGATTACATTACAGCTAACTCTACTTTTAATTATATCATAACATGTTCTTTACTTCCACAACGCAAAGCAAATCTCCATTTATAGTCCCTTGAGATTTTTTCTAAAATTTTCTTTCCCTTATGCTATCCTTAACCGCTCCATAGTCTCAGCTGCATATTTAAGGTTCATTGCTGCCGGGAAGAATCCAAAGAGCGGCGGAACGCTCGTTGGCACACGACTTTGCCTGCAAAGTCTAGTGTGTTACACCTTGGTTCCGGCTGATGCGGAAAAGGGGCTGCGAGAGGTTCCGGCAAGCACCTGTTCTGTGGCAGAAGGATGCGCGGATGGGCGTGGCAGTTGACGGTCTCCGCCCACCCAGCGCAGGCTTTCAGAGGAACCAATGGTGTACGTTCTCCTTCCTGCCGCAGCAGCGTTTTTCCCCTATAAGGCACATGGAAAACGATCAACGTCTGTGCTTGCCCCGGTTGCCTGCAAGTGTCCCCGGTTTTAGCATTGCCGTTTTATAAAGAATCTTCTTTATCAGCTTTCTTTCATCCTCTGTCAGCTTATCGTAGTTGATGCCGATTGCCTTCAATGCTGTTCGAATCTTCTTTTCATCCGCAGACCCTTCAAATTTCTGTGCATCCTCCAGTTCCTTCATCAAGTTATCGACCATTGCACCATCCGAAGTGGTCTTGTCCTTGCGGTGTTCCGTCTTGATGTTCTTCAGGATAGCCACCAGTTCATCATACAAGACCCGGCCAAAGTACTCATCTTCATCGATCTGCCCCAGCTTCAAGGTGCTCATGTACAGATCATTTTCATCTGCTGCATACTTCTTTTTCAGCATTTGCCGCGTTGCTTCCAGACCGGCATTGAGGTTTTGAATGTTTGCACTGACATATCCATCCACATAGATTTCCAGATCGGTCATGAACCGCCGGAAATTCTCATGCACGATCAGTTCGCACAGCAGCCGATGATTGAATTTTCCATTTCTTAATACGTCCACTGCGCCATCGCTCAGATGCAAGTCCGAAAGGACTGCATCTGGGCGTTTTTTGTTTTCCGTCACGCCCAACAGGTAGTCCGTGGTCACGCCATAGAACTCAGCCAGCGTTGTCACCGCATAAATGCTGAGGTCGGTCACATCGTCACTCTCGTATTTCGACAATGCCGATTTGGACAGACCCGTCTGCTCTGCCAGCGTTTCCAGCTTCAGACTCCGCTCCACACGCAGGTCTTTGAGCCGTTCTCCCAGTGTCAGCTTGATGTTCATGGTCGCACCTCCGATGTTTTTTGCACAGTATACCACTTCCGGCGGTTCCTGTCCATAAGCGTGGAATTTTGCAGTTTCTGCACCTGTTTTCCGACATTATGGATATACGGCACAGCAGCCATGGAGGTGCTATCCTATAGACAGAAGGAAAACATATCACTCCCCAGCAGCGAACATATTAAGGGCTTCCCGTAAAAGCCCTCCCGAATCATATAACCGAACCTTGACAACAGAATGACCGTCCGAACTGCCCAGACCGCCAAGACCTCCCATCGGGGGAGCGAGCGCCCTGCATAGGGCCGACACAGAGTCCAAAAAGATTTCCTGTCGGGAGGCAGCAAGGGAGACCGGCTTTGAACGTGGCAGGGATCAAAATGATCCGTGCCAAAACCTTTGACCAAAGGAGAGATTTTGAGTTTACAGAGTATCGAGGTCTTGAATGAACTCCATTTCTTTTCCTAAACGAACCCATTTTTCCTGTATATATTGAAAAGGACTATTTGTGTCTGGAAATTTCATCAACAATCCTTCTAAGAAAGTCGCATAGTTTCTTCTCAGCGGCTTTAATGACCTGTGCATGATTCCGTGATCCAATCCAGAATGTGGGTAAAAATAATAACGAATATCAATAAAACCAAGTGCTGACAAATGTACAAGGTATTCTTCGACCGCACAACGGAGAAGATCTTCTTTTTGTGAAAATTTGACCTTTCCTTGCTTTTTCCAAATGTAGACAAACTTTTGATTCAACAGTCCTTCCCAACGGCCCGCAAAACAACAATATATTCTCGCACTATTCACATCGTCATATTGCCATTGATAGAACACTTTTTCAAATAAAATCGTTTGCCAGATCCTCCGGTCACAATTAAACACGACCTCTCCAAAGACCGGGATATTCAAAAAGAAGGGGATGTCATCCATCGTTTTAAACTTCAGATTGCAGATTCCCAGACGATTGATGCAATTCAGAACGGCAGCGTCCGTCCCTTTGATTTTGGCTTTGCAACTCAAATAATACAGTTCATCCGTGCGAAGCCGTTCTACTTCAATATCGATCTGTTCCCGACGCCTTTGTTGTTCCTGTTTCCAGATCTCCTGCGCTTCCTCTCGCTTTTTCCGTTCTTCCTGCTCCTTCAGGTTCTTTATGCGGTTTTGTTGAAATTCTTTTTCAAGTTCTCGGTTTCGCTTACAGAGTTTTTGGATTCCCTCCTTTTCGCTCGGGTGATAGATCCATGTTTTGTTTTTAACGTCGCCGATTAGCGCATCCTTCAGTTTTTTCTCAAAATCATTTATCGATTCTGTTTCTTCCGCTTTATAGTCTTTTATAAAATCAGCGATATTGATTTCTACTGTTGGCATCTGCGCCATTTTTATCTTGCTATATTTTTCCGCATCAACATAGTGCGTTACAGCAATCTCAACAAGGATATTTTTTCGCTCTCGAAAAATGCAAACATCGGGCTTGAATCCATCAAATGGCACTTCTGTTTTAGCATTTTGATAGTGAAGCTTAAACTTTTCTCCCAACAATAATGGCTCTTGCTGTTTATAGTCCTCCACATTGCGATCAGGATCATTTTGTTCGGATATCGTCACTGGAGGCAGCCAAATATATTCGCTTTTGCAAACGATTTCTTTCGCTATTTTATGAAGTCCGCTTTCATTTGCTGCATCTGCTGAGCACGTTGTTCTTCCTTCTTCTGCCAAATGTGCAAAGTGTGCAGTCTTTTTTCCACGCCCCAATTTAGCAACCAACGGACGGCCGCAACAGAGACAAATGCACTCACACGCCTTTCCTCTATCTTTTTCCACCATCTCAGAGATGTGCACCACTTGATTAGATTCTTCTTTTAAGGCGAAATAAATCATTCCGCTATGATTCAATTCCATATTCTGCACCTCTGCAACATTCCAAAGAGACCGTTTTTATCATTCTAACATACTTTTTCCTATTGTCTATCATTTGATATTACTTTTTTAGGCATCGAGCCGCTTGTCCACCCCTGCCCGTAAAAAGTGCATTTTTTCACGGAAGAAGTTCGTACAACCTGTACGGTCTGTACTTGTACGCACCTGTACGGCGAATTAAAGCAAATTAAAACGTGTTATCATTTATATTTCGAATTTTTGTACGTCGTACAGACCGTACAGGTTATTTGAAGTCCGTACAGATTTTTTGTACGCCTCAAGAAAGAGCGTGATCTATGAAAGCCCAATACGGAACTTGTCGGGGCAAGGCCCCTCCATCTTGCTGTCGCAAGACCGTTCTGTCGCTTAAAGTCCCCACTGGGGACTTCATTGTTCCGCTGCGCTCCACAAACGCGAATTCTTCGATTCAAAAAGTACAAGGGTCCAGTCATCAGCCCCATCGAAGCCCATAACGAGCGCACCAAGGAGCAGTACGCCAGCAACCCGGATATCGACACGAGCCGGAGCCGCTACAACCTCCATCTGGTGCAGCCGCAGGGCAGGTACCGGGAAGAAGCCGACCGCATGATAGCCGCCGCTCACTGCCGTGTCCGCAAGGACAGCGTGCGGGTGGTGGAGGCGCTTGTCACCGCCAGCCCGGAACTTGTCGGGGCAAGGCCCCTCCATCTTGCTGCGCAAGACCGTTCTGTCACTTAAAAGCCCCACTGGGGCTTTCATTGTTCCGCTGCGCTTCACAAACGCGAAGTTTTTCAAGGATAAGACCAACCGGGAGATCAAGGCGTATTTCGAGTATGCCTTGGAGTTTCTGAAAAGCAAGCAGAACGCCCAAACTTTTATCTCGGCTGTTGTCCACATGGACGAGAAAACGCCCCACCTGCACTTCTGCTTCGTGCCCCTGACTGCTGACGGACGGCTGAGCGCGAAAGAGATCATTGGCAACCGCAAGAATCTTGTGAAGTGGCAGGACGAGTTCTGGCAGCACATGGTCAAGCAGTACCCGGAGCTGGAGCGTGGCGAAAGCGCCAGCCAGACCGGGCGGGAGCACATCCCGCCCCGCATCTTCAAGGAGATGACCCAACTGACCAAGCAGAAGGAGCAGTTGGATGCCCTGCTGGTGGGCATCACCCCCTTCAACGGCAAGAGCCGTGCGGCGGAGATCAGCAAGCTGCTGGACAGCTATATCCCCAACGTAGCACGGATGAAGGACCAGCTGCGAAAGTACAACGTAGCCTTCACCAAGACCGCCGCCGAAAACGAAAAACTGAAAGAGAAGAACAAGACGCTCTCTGCCTCGCTGGACAAAGCGAAGGAAGGGAGCGTCTTGAAGCGTCTGGAGGATGCCAAGCTGCGGCAGGACTATGAAGCCGCCCTGAAAACGCTGGACAGCATCCCGCCGGAGGTCATTCGATTTTATGAGAACCGCAGCACGCAGGAACCTGTGGTGCGCCACGATAAGTAAGGAGCAATGCCTATGTGTAATAAAATGTACGAGAATGTGAAATCTTTGGATTATACGAAAAAGTCCTTGCAGTCGGACTCTGATCCGGCTACAATGGAGGTGGTCACTCGAACCAATGC
>OOCS01001201.1_pt1 | contig 11245 bp, 14 predicted proteins | sample 1671411 | NCBI WGS metagenome assembly OOCS01 (sample SAMN06348154, study PRJEB24527) | human gut metagenome | biome: human gut; feature: ankylosing spondylitis patient; material: feces | host: Homo sapiens | place: China | collected 2015-10 | reverse complement strand
CCTCCTCTCATAAATATTTTTGTTTTCGCTGAACTCTTTGCTTCTATCGTTGCAATAACTTTCTCCGCTGGGTATAATAAAAAATAGTAGAATTTTTCTCTCTGCCGCAAGATGATTTTAGGTCGGTTGAGGGATTAGAAAACGCCGGAAACCCGCATAAACTCTATGTTTTTGCGGGTTCTCGGCGTTTCTTTTATCGCCTGTATTAGTGGTGCTTTTTCGGTAAATGGTGCCCAAATGGTGCCCAAATCCCACGCGGGGCTATAAAACGATATAAGAAGCGGTAAAGAGATACAGCGGTTAAAGCTCTAAATCGCTGCTCTTTTTCTTTGCCGCGCTCTTTGCTTTCTTCGGCTCGGCTTTCTCTGCCTTTGCCGGGTCAGCCTGTTTGACCGCCCCATGATAAGCGTCTAAGACTTCTTTCTTGCGTTCAAGCCGCACGTCCACATAACGGGCGGTAACAGCTTCAAAGTTCATAGACAGTCCAAGCGATACGCCGATACCCGCAAGCGTATGTCCTAACGTCCGGGAAGTCAGATTGTTTACCATTCGTCCCATTCATCAGCGTGTTCCTCCAAATATTTCTTCAAGATTTCAAAAGAGCTTGTCCGTCTGTACTGTATCGTGCTGCGCGACGTATTGAATAACTTTCCAATCTCCACGTCGGTCATGCCCTCGAAATAGTACAGCATGATAGCTTTCCTTTTTTCTTCCGGCAAAGTGCGGATTGCTTCAAGCAGCAGCTTCGGCGTGATTTTCTTTCCCGCTTGCTGATAGCTCGGCTCGGCTTCTTCGGCTTGAAAATATTTGTCAAGCGTGTAAAGCTGCCGTTCCTCATGCAAGGCAAGGTCGGAAAATGACACTTCCTTTGCTCTGCGTCGCCGGATTTCCTCATGGGCGTTGCAGGCTTCGTTGTGCAGCACCCGTTTACAGAAACTTTGAAAGATACATTGCTTCTGAAATTCCACGCGATTAGGTTCCATGTTCTCACCTCCTTTCGTGCCGAAAGGTAGGTAGTACCTCCCCTTTTCGCGGGATAATACAGGCGATTTTTTCAAACGCCGAATGAAAGCGAAATTTTTTTGAAAAAACCTCCCGAAAATGCAAAATGCGCCTGTCTGCAAGACGCAGACAGGCGCAAAGGAATTGTAAGCAGTATTCAGATGATTTGACAGTTCATATCTAAGGGTAAAAGTGTCCCCGGCGGCGGTCGGGCTTTTTTTGATAAGTCAAAGAAAGTAGAATATTGTCGATATGGTTTATCGCTCATGGCGGCTACCTCCTAATGCCGCCGTTTTATATAGCTATGGGTCGTCGGGCAAAAAGAAACGGCGGCTCTGAAAATCAAAGCCGCCGATTAAAAGGCGCGTGAAAATGCTTCTGCTCAACGACGGCTTTTTTTCTTTTGCCGTCGTCCGGCAGATAATAATTGTGTTATCATTTCTGATTATTGAGTAATTTCTGTTCCCGCATTATGGATTTCAATGCTACTGATTTCATAAGATAGGCTAATCTTTTCAGAGGACATACTATTTGCAAGTTCAGTAGCTTTATCCGAAAGCAATGTTTTAATATTACTATCCACGATTTCATTTACGCTTAAACCGTTAACATACTGTTGCATTTCTGCGCGAAATGCTTTTAATATACTATCTCTTTCTGCTACGGTTATAGCCGCTGGGTCTGGAAGTGTATAGTTAATGCTATAAAGCGCGTAAAAGAGAAAGTTATAAGACTGTTCTTCCGCAGAAAGAGAAGTTTCGTCCGGTAATGGCTCCACATTCATAGGCTGCTCTTTCTTTTCCAAATAACCGCTAAGGCTAAAAACAGTATTTTTTTCTACTTGCTCATAGTAAATCTCGTTAAGCGAAGCATTAAGCGTCAACATGATAAAATCATAATTATCGTCGTTTGGAGAAATAGCCGCCATTACGTCAGAGTGCGCTTCCCATAGTTCAAGAAAATCATTATTATCCAATAATAAATTATTGAAGTCAGCTACACTTTGCTGTGAATAGTTATCTGTTTTATACGCAATCAGCTTTTCATACGCAGCAGACGTATTAGAAACAGAGGGAGAATTAGAGCTTTCGCTCACTGGGGCTGTTTCCGGATCAGTCGCTGTGGTGTTGAGTGCGTTGTCTTGTTTGGTCGGATTGTTTTTTCCTGCACACCCTGTTAGCGCACTCATAACTAAAAGAATGGCAAGAATGATTGATAAGTATTTTTTCATGGTAGAAGCTCCTTTCTGTTACCCTTTCCGGGTACAATTTAAGGATAACGATTTGACTTGAATTGACATTGTATTGAATATGTTTTTTATGTGGAGATAGAAAAGGCGGCAAGCTGAAAAGCTCGCCGCCTGTGAGAATTTTCTAAAACTGTATGGAAACAATAACACCTTGAATAGAATTAGCAATTTTAATTTTTGCTCCATGTAGTTCCAGAATTGTTTTCACGATATATAAGCCTAATCCTGTGCCGCCCGTCTGCCGGTTTCGTGAATGGTCTACCCTGTAAAATGCTTCAAATAATTTTGGAATATCCTCGTCCGGGATATGTACGCCTGTATTTTCAATCGTGAGGTTTACTTTTTCAAATTCTTTCCATAACTTGACCGATATATAATTTCCTGCTCCCGAATATGTTGCCGCATTTCCTAAGAGGTTATCTATTACCTTTTGAAGCAACTGAATATCTCCCGAAACATAAAGCCCCGGTATTATGGATTTTTCAATGGTCAGTTCTTTTTGCATGAATAAATCTTCATACGCAGCAAGTCGTTCATTTATGAGCTTGCTAAAATCAATATCGGATTTTTTACAGGTATATCCCGGTGTATCTAAACGGGAAATTGTCAGAAGCTCCTGCACCATTTTTTCCAAAGTATTTGTAACTTCTAAGGATTGTGCAAGGTATGTTTCCCTATCTTTATAGCGTCCTACTTGATAGAGCATACCTTGAAGCTGCCCCTTGATAATGGTAATAGGCGTTTTTAATTCATGCGAAGCCGCTGAAAAAAACTCTATCCGCTGCCGTTCAAGCTGTCTTTCTTTATCAATATCTGCTTGCAGTTTTTGATTAGCCTCCTGTAATTCAGAAAGTGCCGCGGTCAATTTCTGTGAAAGTGTATTTAGACTGTTAGACAACACACCTATTTCATCAGTACGTCCGGTAGGGCAAAAACCGTTGAAATCCATATCTGCCATTTGTCTTGAAAGTTTACTAACTTTTTTAACGGGCGCAGTCATATACCATGTATAGAAAAATGCAGCAAGTGTAGATGTGCAAAGAATAACTACACTTAAAATCGGAATAGTTTTATTAAGTGCTTCTACTATTTGGCTTTGTTTGTCTGTGTTTTGAGCGATAATCAAAAAGTATTGTTCGGTTCCGTCTTGAAAATATATAGGAGTGCTTTCTGTTTTTTGAAAAGTATCAAAATCCTCCATTCTTTTTCCAGTGGGAATATCTAAATCTGATAGTGTAAGTTCTTTGCCAGAGCTTGTAAAAATATGCAAACTATACTCGTTATCATATTGCTCGTAAAGAATATTAGAGCAAACGTCAAAAAAGATAGGGCTTTCTTCACGACTATATCCCGACAATTCTTCTGCAAACTGATAAATGAGATATTCAATATCAGAAAGCGTGTATTTGTAAACATAAGGGGCAAAGTGATATATACAAGTGCAGGTTATTGTTGAACACGCAATCATCAATATTGTAGTGAAAAGAAAAACTTTAACTGATAATTTACTTCTAATTCTCTTTATCAATTCTATATCCCACCCCTCTAATCGTTTCTATGTAGTCAGCAGTACCAAGTTTTTTCCGTAGGTTTTTTATATGCGTATCAATAATGCGCTCCTCCCCGAAAAATTCATATTTCCAAAGTGTTTGCAACAGGTTTTGTCGTGTCAATATCCTGCCTTTGTGGGTAAGCAATTCTCGCAGTATTTCAAACTCGCGGGGAGTAAGGTCAATACTTTCTTGACCGTTATAAACTTTGTAACCGTCTAAGTCCAGTGTTAAATCTTTATAGCTTATAGTTTGCGGCACGTCATCTTGCCTTGACGAACGCCGCAGAACAGCAGCTATTTTCCGCAATAGAACAGGCATAGAAAACGGCTTCGTAATATAGTCGTCAGCTTGCAAGTCTAAGCCCTTTATTTGATTTTCTTCGTTATCCAGTGCTGTAAGCATGATAATAGGCACGTTGGATTTTTGCCGGATAACCTCGCAAACACCGTAACCGTCTATTTTGGGAAGCATAATATCAAGCAGTACCAAGTCGAAAGTCTGTTCAGAATATTTTGCAAGGGCTTCCACACCGTCAGCAGCCAGTACAACGCTGTGTCCGGCTTCTTGTATAAAATCATGCAATAGTGCCTGTATGGATATATCGTCCTCAACAATCAAGATTTTACTCATGGCGCACCTCCTAACTGTAAATTGTAACAGGGTAATTTGAATCTATTGTGTAGATTTGATTTTTTTGTATCTTTTATCTTTTGGTTTCTGCGCGTCTTTTGGTATCAACCACATATAGCCGATTTTTGAAATGCCCGGTATTCGATTGTCCTCGCAAAGTTTCTGTACTCGTCTTTCTGAAATGCCCCATTTTTTCGCTGCTTCGGGGCAAGACATATATTCCATAATTCGCCCGTCCTTTCTTCAAACTCTATCATTATAATTATATACGGGTAGCCGTATAATAGCAAGTGCCAAAATATGAAATATTTTGGCTAATTATAAGAACTGTGTAGACATATCTAAACAAAGAAAGGAACAGTAAAATGTAGTTGGGTGAATTATTATGGCAAAAAGACCAGTACCTTTATATGACTTTGCAGCTTTCGGGCAAGCCATAAAAGCAGCGCGAACAGGCAGAAATGAAAGCCGCAAGAAAGTAAGCGACGAAATGAATATTTCCCCTCGCTACCTTGCGAATATTGAAAACAAAGGGCAACAGCCAAGCCTGCAAATCTTTTATGAGCTTGTAACCCGTTATGATATATCCGTAGACCAATTCTTTTTCCCGGATAAGGCAGCGGAAAAATCGACGCAAAGGCGGCAGCTTGATACACTGCTTGACGGCATGAGCGATAAGGGAATACGGATTGTTACCGCGACGGCGAAAGAAATTGCAGAAGTCGAAAACGAAAACTAAATAGGCTTTAGGAAGCGTTGTAATCTTTTTGAGATTGCAGCGTTTTTCTTTTGTGTAAGTTTGGCAAAACGGGGCTTTCCGTTGTAGTAGGGATTAAGAAAAAACTTTCGTAGCAAGCATAGGAAGCGGGTACCCACTTCCGTATTTTCGCCCTCCTGCGCTGCGGCACGTCGGTTGAAAATGGCTTGTTGGGAAGTGTCCCAAACCCTCGGAATGGAAAGGAGCGAAAGCATGGACGGACGCAAAAGAACGGTACAAATCAAATTCAGAGTAACAGAAGCAGAACGGGATTTAATTCTTGAAAAAATGAAGCTCGTCCCCACCCGGAACATGGCGGCATATCTTAGGAAGATTGCCATTGACGGATACATTATCCAAGTAGACCACACCGACATAAAAGCCATGACAGCGGAGATACAGAAAATCGGTGTCAACGTCAACCAGATTGCAAAGCGCGTAAACAGTACGGGCAGCGTCTACCAAGAGGACATAGAGGAAATAAAGGGGGTGCTTGCGGAGATATGGCGGTTACAAAGATTAAGCCTATTAAAAGCACGTTGAGCAAAGCCCTTGACTATATCCAAAATCCCGATAAGACGGACGGGAAAATGCTTGTGTCCTCTTTTGGCTGCTCCTATGAAACGGCAGACATTGAATTTGAATATACCTTGTCGCAAGCTCTCCAAAAGGGCAACAATTTAGCCTTTCATCTGATACAGTCCTTTGAGCCGGGGGAAGTGGATTATGAAACCGCCCACAAAATCGGAAAGCAGCTTGCCGACGCGGTAACAAAAGGGCAGCATGAGTATGTATTGACGACGCACATTGACAAAGGACACGTCCATAATCACATTATTTTCTGCGCGGTCAATTTTGTAGACCACCACAAGTATAATTCCAATAAGCGTAGTTATTACGGCATACGGAACATGAGCGACAGGCTGTGCCGGGAAAACGGCTTATCCGTCATTGTCCCGAAAAAGGGAAACAAGGGAAAGAGCTATGCAGAGTATCAAGAGGAAAAAACGGGAACCAGTTGGAAAGGCAAGCTGAAAATCGCCGTTGACGCACTCATTCCCCAAGTGTCCAGTTTTGAGGAATTGTTACAACGGCTGCAAGCTGCGGGCTATGAGATAAAGCCGGGAAAATATGTGTCCTGCCGCGCTCCCGGACAGGAACGCTTTACCCGTCTTAAAACCCTCGGCGCAGACTATACAGAGGAAGCCATAAGGGAACGCATAGAGGGCAAACGCGCCCGCGCTGCGAAAGCTCCCCGCGCAGATCGCGGCGGCGTTAGCCTGCTGATTGACATTGAAAACAGTATCAAGGCGGCGCAGAGCAAAGGCTATGAACACTGGGCGAAAATCCACAATCTGAAACAAGCAGCTAAGACCATGAATTTCTTGACGGAGAATAAGATTGAACAGTACGCGGATTTAGTCAGCCGGATTGAGGAAGTGGCGGCAGAAAGCGAACAGGCGGCAGACGTATTAAAGGGCGTTGAAAAGCGGCTTGCAGATATGGCGGTGCTGATGAAGCACGTCGCCACTTATCAAAAGACAAAGCCTGTCTATGACGCATACCGCAAGGCAAAGAACAAAGAGCGATACCGCGCCGAACATGAGCGCGATATTATCCTCCATGAAGCTGCGGCAAAGGCACTCAAAACGGCGGGCATTACAAAGCTCCCCAATCCCGCCACGCTGCAAAAGGAATATGAAGCACTCCAAGCGCAGAAAGAAGCCCTTTACGCCGATTATGGCAAGCTGAAAAAGAAAGTCCGGGAATATGACGTTATCAAGCAGAACATAGACAGCATTTTGCAGACAGGAAAGCAGCCGGAACGGGGCAAGGAAACAGAGCGCGGATAAACAGGCGCAAAAAAAGACAGGACGCGGAAAGCCAGTAATGACCTCCCGCGCCCTGTCTTTTTGTGGGTGCTGATTTTGGTATGTTACGCAGTAGAAAGCTGTTTTTAAGGGAAAAGGTATTCTGTATCGCCTAAGTGATTTTCACGCGCTGCAAGCCCTGTAAATCAAGGCTATTTTCGCCCTTATCGCGTAACAAGGGCGCGTCGTTTTCTCATGCGCTCCGCTGCCTGTCTGTTCGTGATACGCTTTCTATGATAGAACAGCTCATTGCTGAAGCAACAGAATGTGATTTTAAAGTTGCTCTCGAAATAAAAAAGCCAAAAAGCTGGTTAAAAAGTGTCAGTGCCTTTTCCAATGGAATCGGCGGCACTCTGTTTTTCGGGGTCTCCGATGACCGGGAGCCTATCGGCTTGTCCGATGTTCAAAAGGATGCTGAAGCGATCAGCCGCTTAATCAAAGAACGAATCACACCATTACCTCAGTTCATCTTAAAACCATTACAGGAAGATGGTAAAAATCTATTAGCTCTGGAGGTTTCTCCCGGCCGCAGCACCCCATATTATTACAAGGCAGACGGCGTGATGGAAGCATATATCCGTGTTGGAAATGAAAGCGTAATTGCACCGGATTACATTGTGAATGAATTGATCTTAAAGGGAACCAATCAGTCCTTTGACACCCTAACAACAGACGCGGTAAAAAAGGATTACAGCTTTACACTTCTGGAAGCAACCTATCTGGAACGGACCGGTCTCCGCTTTGAGCCATCCGATTATGTTTCCTTTGGTTTGACTGATAAAAATGGACTCCTGACCAATGCCGGAAAACTCATGACCGATCAGCACACAGTTTATAACTCCCGTATGTTCTGTACCCGGTGGAATGGTTTACACATGGACAAGGGGATTCTGGTTGCCCTGGCGCTCGATACGGCCCTTGCAGAACACGGTCAATCTCTATAAATTCCATACCATGCTGGGAATGGCAAGGGGCAGATGCGTGGGATTGATGAAGCTGTAAGGATTCAGCTTGGTTATTACATTCCGGAACAGGCAGAGAAAAAAAGACAGGAACTGTACCAGAAGGAACAGGAAGCGATCCAGCAGATTGAGAACAAGACGTATCGCCGCAGTACACCTACAGTGGAGGAGTATTGCGAGAAATGGCTGCTGATGCAGTCGGCACAGATCAGGATGACAACGCTGATTGACTATACATCGAAAGTGAAGAACTACATTCTCGCCGTAGAGAGGTTTTGGGATGACACACGCTGGATGATTGAGTTTTCCGTCCTGCGTCCCAGCACAGCTTACGGCAGTCCCGGAGAGGAAATGCGGCTGTTTTTGACCGAGGACGGGTATCAGGCCGCCCTGCAAAGCCAGCAGCGTCGGGAGATCAAGATCAAGCGTTACGCTCGTGTGATTGAGGGACATATCCTCGATTTCAAACCGGGAAAACACCGCCGCCACTCATAAACAAATCATTACTGCGAAAGGAAAGGATTGAAATGTGTACTGTAAAGGAAATCCGGGAAGCAATCCGGGAGGATTACTTACCCGTCCAAGATAGCGAATCACGCATATCTTGTCGCAGGTGTCGAGCTGTTCTGCCAATACCATAGAAGGTTTTGCCAGTCCCTTTGCTTTACGGAGAAAGAAATGCGTTGGCTGCTTTCGCTTCTTCTCAATTTTCGATGTCAGCGGAGCAATCGTGATCGTCGGCGCATAATAATTGCCGACATCATTCTGAAGAACCACAACAGGACGAACACCGCCCTGCTTTGATCCAACCGGAACACCGAGATTGGCGAGATATAAATCACCTCGCCGATAAACCCATTTTTCTTTCATTTGCTGTTGTCTCCAATCTCCATACACTGATATGGATAAAGCCTGCCAGGTATCATGCTGATACAGCACCCAGCAGTGCTTTCTGAAAATATGGTTTCTCTGTACTTTTTCTTATCACCCCAGAGATGTAGGATTTCTCACAGGCGGCAGTGTGCTTCACTGCTCCATTGGAATTTAACCATCCCGCCTTCCTTATGGCCGGACCGCGAATTACGGAAGTATCATTGTCCCTGTCTGGCTTTAACACCGTCGCCGGTTGCAATCCGGCATTTGCTTCTGCGAAACCGCTATCGCCCCGATGGGCTTCATGGCGTACAGTCGAAGGCTCGACCAAACAGGAATGTACCTGAAGAATGAGTATTCAGTTTTCAAGGGACATCCGGACTTTCGTCCTTACAAAGTAAGTTTAACAAGAATCCTCCGACTTCGCGTTGGCCTCGTAGGCGCACTTTGGTTGTCCTTGCAGGACTACCTACGGTTCGTTTTGACTTTTTCAGTGTTCTATACAACCAGCTTAGGGCAAAAAAATACCCCGTTGGTTTCCCAACGAGGCATCAAAGACGATTCTATTCTGTTTTCTGTAAACTGGTACCCGTTTATCTCCTGGTGACCATTTGAGTCACGGCTAATGTATCAAAAAAGCAACGCTCATCTCAGCAAATCAGACAAGCTGTATTCTCCTTTGGGGATATTTGCTGTTCTGCGATACTCTTTTATGGCTTTCACCAAGAGCTGAGGGTTACTGAAATACTGCTTCACAAAATCATACGACTTCACATCATGCATCCGAAGATTTGTTTTACAAAATTCGCTTGGTTTTTTTCCAGAACGCTTAAACTGATCATATGCTCCTTCCGCATGAATAATCAGCATTTCAATTTCTGGAGCAGTAATGACATTTACCACGTCAATTTTCTGCTCATATGCTTTACTCAATCGAAATTCCTCTCTGCGAGAATCCAAAATCCGTATCACAGAAATCTGCTCCTCGAATCCTTTCCGTAAGTATCGCTCCTCGAATCGTTTAGCACTTCTGCAACGGATAACACGTTCTTCCAACATTTCTTCTCTTTTGAAAATCAGAAGATCATTATCAACCAGTATGTCGATAATAGCTTCTTCGGCAGAGCCTTCACATATACACGCCTTGTATTTTGCTAATTCCATTCTGCCGCCTCCTTAATTGATTGAAGCAGCCAGGCTTTTCTTCAAGCGCATATACGCTTCATATGCGGGCGTTGTTCCTTCAAGGAAGCCGCTCTGGTAGGCATCACTCTTTTTAATATCATTACGTTTCAATATATAGCTCAAATTTTCTGCTGTAATGCCATTACGGTTTCTTACAATACAAATTCCGTCATTTCGGTCATATTCATCCAGCAGTTCCGGATAATGCGTAGTGAAAATAAGCGTTCCGCCATTTTTGTTCAGTCGGCTGTCCATAAAGAAGCGCACTAAGGTCGTTACAATTTCCTTGTTGAAATGATTCTCTATTTCATCTACCAGAAGATAACCACCTGAATGAAGAACTTCCTTTACCATCGAGAATGTAATAATACCCTTAATCGTACCAGAGGACAGATACTGCTCAAGGTCTGCCGCATTATTCAGGATAATCTCTTCTTCATCCTTAAACTTCAAGTGGATAAATGTTTTTCCCTCTGTCTGCTCAAAACACAATTTCTCAATGGTCGGATCGAGAAATGCAATTACCTCCAATGGAATATCTTCGGTAAATGGAAGCACATTCACATTCGTATAGGAAAGCAGGCTGAATATTTCCACTGTATCATTCGCTTTTTTATTATGTGCAATGACAAAGCTGACATCATCAGAAAGGTATGCTTCATCGCTATTGCGCTGCTCTACAGGCTTCATTCCTGTAAAATCTGTCAGATACTTTTTCGACTTGACGGTTGCAATCGGTTTTTCCCAAAGGCTTTCAGACAGAATCGAATACACATATTCCCCTGTTTTCGACTTCTTTGCTGCAATTACAGTTTCCAAGCAGCAGACGTAGCTGCGCTTATCATAAAAATATGTGCGGATTGTAGCCTTCTTCGTTCCGCCAAGAATGCTTTTTGCCTCCACATGATTGATGGGCTCATTTTTCACAATATTTAAGGCCAAGCTAATGACCTTTAATACCGAGGTCTTGCCAGATGCGTTAATTCCAATGAAAGCACAGGCAGAGTGGAGATAGTAGTTATCCGTCAAACGGTAAAGACTATCTTTGTCCTCTTCGCAAACACGTTGCTGCGTATAAAAGCAAATATCCAAGTCTTTTTTGAATAATGGGAGTCCTTGTGCGGTGATGCGGAGTATTTTCATAGGTAGTCCTCCTCTAAAAA
>OOCS01001196.1_pt1 | contig 11292 bp, 8 predicted proteins | sample 1671411 | NCBI WGS metagenome assembly OOCS01 (sample SAMN06348154, study PRJEB24527) | human gut metagenome | biome: human gut; feature: ankylosing spondylitis patient; material: feces | host: Homo sapiens | place: China | collected 2015-10 | reverse complement strand
ATATAATATACAACAAAAAATAAATATTGTGTGTTATAATTATTAATGGTATTGAGTTATATTTAATTAATGAAAATGCTAATGTGATATATATTCTTTAGATGTTTCACGTGAAACATCTTATGTGATATTTATAAGTTATATATGTTTCACGTGAAACATTATTGGTTGTGGCAGCTGAATAAATATATGCAAGTAAATGCAAGGACGCGAACATATATGGAAATCGAGGAGTTATGGGGAGAATAATAGCAATAGCAAATCAGAAGGGTGGCGTAGGCAAAACTACGACAGCAATTAACCTTTCAGCATGTCTTGCTGAAAAAGGTCAAAGAGTTCTAGTTATAGATATAGATCCGCAGGGAAATACGACAAGTGGATTGGGGATAGCAAAAGACAATGTAGATAATACAATATATGAAGTTATGTTGCAAGAAATTGATATATCTGATGCAATATGTAAAGATATATTTGAAAATCTTGATATCATTCCATCTAATGTAAATCTTGCCGGGGCAGAGATTGATTTGATTGATATTGAAAATCGAGAATATATTTTAAAAAATGCAATTAATACAGTAAGAAATAATTATGATTATGTTATATTGGATTGTCCTCCATCACTAAGTATGCTTACTGTAAATGCAATGACAGCAGCTGATACTGTATTAGTTCCAATTCAATGTGAATATTATGCGTTGGAAGGTTTGACTCAGCTTATACATACAATTAATCTTGTAAAGAAAAAATTGAATCCACTTCTTGAACTTGAAGGTGTTGTATTTACAATGTATGATTCGAGAACAAATTTGTCACTTCAGGTTGTAGAGAATGTTAAAGATAATTTAAAACAGAATATTTATAAGACAATCATACCTAGAAATATCAGACTTGCAGAAGCACCAAGTCATGGATTGCCGATTAATAAGTATGATACAAAATCATCAGGAGCTGAGAGTTATAGGATGCTTGCAGATGAAGTTATGAGTAGATGATTACCTATGTCTTATTAAATTGAAAGTGATATAACAAAATTATTAAATGAGTTGGAGGAAATATATAAATGGCAGTTAGCAAAAAAAACTCATCCAGTAAAAGTTCATCAAAAGGACTTGGTAAAGGATTGGGACGTGGAATTAATGCTTTAATTCCGGAAGAGCCAGCAGAAACAAATGAAAAAGTAATAGTTAAAGAAGTTGTGGTTAAAGAGCCGGCAGAGACAAAGGTAAGATTATCTCAAGTTGAGCCAAACAGAGAACAGCCAAGAAAAATGTTTGATGAAGATGCCCTTATTGAATTATCTGAATCAATTAAACAGTATGGTGTATTACAGCCATTACTTGTGCAGAAAAAGGATAATTATTATGAGATAATTGCCGGTGAGAGAAGATGGAGAGCAGCAAAACTGGCAGGAGTCAAAGAAGTGCCGGTTATTATAAAAGATTATTCTGACCAGGAAGTAATGGAAATCGCTCTTATTGAAAATATTCAGAGAGAAGATTTGAATCCAATTGAAGAGGCACAGGCATATCAGAGACTTATAAAGGATTATCGTTTAAAGCAGGATGAAGTTGCTGAAAAGGTATCTAAATCAAGAGCAGCAATTACTAATTCGTTGAGATTATTAAAGCTTGATTCTAGAGTTCAGGAAATGGTTATGGAAGGAAAATTAAGTAATGGCCATGCGAGAACTATTATTGGAATTGAAGATGGTGATAAGCAATATATGATTGCACAAAAGATTTTTGACGAAAAGCTTAGTGTGCGTGAAGTAGAAAAACTTATGCGTGATCTTGATAAACCTGAAAAACCAGTAAAACAGGCACCAGAAAATGATTTTATTTACAGAGACCTTGAAGATAAATTCAGCAAAATATTAGGCAGTCAGGTTGCAATAAAAAACAAAAATAATAATAAGGGTAAAATTGAAATTGAGTATTACTCTCAGGCAGAATTAGAAAGAATATACGAGATGCTCAAAAAAACACAGGAATAAGGTTTGCTTCGCAAAACAAGGAGGCAATCCTCTCCTCACATGAGGTATAGTGCATCAAAGATGCACATTGGGATTTTGCTTCGCAAAACAAGGAGGATAAGAGATAAGATGATTGATTTTTATGGCTTGTTTTCTGTAGATGCTGCATATGTATTTACGGGAATGGCGGCAGTAACGTTGATTTCGCTAATCATAGCGATTATATCTATATGCAAAACTTCATCAATGAAAAAGAAATACAAGGAATTCATGGGTGGAAGTGATGGAACATCTATAGAAGAACTTATAAAGGGTAATCTGGAAGATGTTAATCAGATTAAGAAACTATCTATTGAGAATGAAAATAATATAAAAGATATATATGAAAAATTGGAATATACATTCCAGAAGATTGGCATTGTTAAGTATGATGCATTCCATGAAATGGGCGGAAAACTCAGTTTTGCATTATGTATGCTTGATAAGCTGAATAACGGATATCTTGTAAATGTTATGCATAGTAATAATGGTTGCTTTGCTTATGTTAAAGAGATTGTTGATGGTCAGTCTTATATTGAACTTGGCGAAGAGGAACAAAAAGCTCTTGATGAAGCAGTTGCAGGAAGAACCGGCGATGCCATACTTGGCAAAAAGGTTAATGAAATGCTTGAAAATAGTGGAAAAAATAAGTAAAATGGTGCATAATATCAAAGGATATAAATTAGTTTGTGGATAGCACTGTTTCACAAATGAAAATAAGCGTATGTTTCACGTGATGTATTATTTTAGATTATAAATATAAGAAGACAGTGCAGAAATGAGGAAAAATGTTAGATTTGAAATTTGTCAGAGAGAATCCTGACATTGTTAAACAGAATATTAAAAATAAATTTCAGGATAGAAAGCTTCCGTTAGTTGATGAAGTTATTGAACTTGATGCAAAGGCAAGAGCAGTTAAGACAGAAGCTGATGAACTTCGTGCAAACAGAAATAAGCTTTCTAAGCAGATTGGTGCTTTAATGGGACAGGGAAAGAAAGAAGAAGCAGAAGCTGTTAAGGCTCAGGTTAATGCAGATGCTGACAGATTAAAGGAACTTGAAGCACAGGAAAGTGAACTTAATGCAAAAGTAACTGAGATTATGATGACGATTCCTAACATAATTGATCCTAGTGTTCCAATTGGTAAGGATGATAGCGAAAATGTTGAAATTGAAAAATTCGGTGAACCTGTAGTTCCTGATTTTGAAGTACCATATCACACAGAAATCATGGCCAAATTTAATGGTATAGACCTTGATTCAGCAGGCAAGGTGGCAGGTAATGGATTCTATTACCTTATGGGTGACATTGCAAGACTTCATTCAGCAGTAATTTCTTATGCAAGAGATTTCATGATTGACAGAGGCTTCACATACTGTGTACCTCCATTTATGATAAGAAGTAATGTTGTTACAGGCGTTATGAGTTTTGATGAGATGGATGCCATGATGTACAAGATTGAAGGTGAAGATCTTTATCTTATCGGTACAAGTGAACATTCAATGATTGGTAAGTTTATTGATACAATTACACCAGAATCAGAACTTCCTAAGACTCTTACAAGCTATTCACCATGTTTCAGAAAAGAAAAAGGTGCTCATGGTATTGAGGAGAGAGGTGTATACAGAATTCATCAGTTCGAAAAGCAGGAAATGATTGTTGTATGCAAGCCGGAAGACAGCAAGATGTGGTTTGATAAACTTTGGAAGAATACAGTTGATTTATTCAGAAGTCTTGATATTCCTGTAAGAACTCTTGAGTGCTGCTCAGGCGATCTTGCAGATTTAAAAGTTAAATCTATCGATGTTGAAGCATGGTCTCCAAGACAGAAGAAATATTTTGAAGTAGGTTCATGTTCTAACCTTGGCGATGCACAGGCAAGAAGACTTAAAATCAGAGTTCAGGATGAAAACAAGAATAAGTATTTTGCACATACTCTTAATAACACGGTTGTTGCACCACCAAGAATGCTTATCGCATTTCTTGAAAATAACCTTCAGGCAGATGGAAGCGTAAGAATTCCTGAAGTTTTAAGACCATATATGGGTGGTAAATCTAAGCTTGGCGAATAATGGACACCATATTAATATATATGTATAAATATTAATATTAAATAAACAAAGTAGACAATTTATTGAAATGCATTTTAATATATGATATATTTTGTAATTGGTAAATACTGTGAGCAATACATTTTGCCCACAGTATTTTTATGTTATAGGAGTGTAAAAATGAATGAACTTGTGCGGATGTATCTGACTGGCGTAAGCATAGTGGATTAGTAAGTATATTACATCTGTAAAGGTTGTAAAAATAGCTAAAATATGATAAATTATACACATAAGCAGAGGTGAATTTGTTTTGAACAGTTTTAGATAAATGGAGGGCAGAACAGTTCTATGAGGTTGATTAAAATTGATGATTTAAATGGGAGCGAAGTACTTGCTGTTCCGATAATGTCTGCCAAAGATCAGGTTTTAATACAGTCTGACACGGTACTGCGTGGAGAGTATATTGATAAACTGCGTAAGTATAATATTCCATCCGTATACATAAAAGATGATGTAAAATTTGACGTTGAAGCAACCCTTCAAAATTCAAAAAAGGTTGTTGAGAGTATACTTGAGCGTCATATTTATAAACATAATGATGAATTAAAAAGAATCGGTGAGCAGGCTAACAAGATTATTGACAGTGTATTATCTGAACCTGAGGTACTTGAGTCAGTAACAGATATAAGAAATATTAGTACAGATATGTATTCACATTGTATTAATGTATGTGTGCTTTCTACGATTCTGGCATTAAGATTAAAGATGAATGAGCGTCAGGTGCGTAATGTTTCCATGGGTGCGATACTTCATGATATAGGATTGAAGTATATACAGGTTCCGTATATTGATATCAGTGTTTCACAGATGAGAGCATCAGACGTTCCGGAATATAAGAAACATACTATTTATGGATATAGCTCTATTCAGGAAGAAGAGTGGATTTCAGATGTTTCAAAGGAGATTATTCTTCTTCATCATGAACAGGTTGATGGAGAAGGATTTCCATTTAAACAGAAGGGCGACAAATTAAAATCAGAAGTTAAGATTGTTTCAATATGTGATGATTATGACAGTCTTATAAGCGGAATTGGTAATAAGAAGATTAAGGTTTATCAGGCAATTGAGTATATCCGTGTTAATGCAGGTAAGAAGTATGATTCTACTATAGCAGCAAAGTTTCTTGAGACGATTGCATGGTATCCTGTTGGAATAAAGGTTGTTCTTAATGATGGTGATGTCGGAATAGTAATAAGGCAGAATAAAGATTCAACTGACAGACCGGTAATAAAAATGCTCACTCATGCAGATGGAAGTGAGTATAATCCACAGACAGAGATAGACTTGTTAAAAAAACTCACATTGTTTGTTGTTGATACATTGTAGGAATGAGGAATATATGAATTTATATTTAAGTGCCATTGGATTTTCAGATATGGATTCAATGAAAGAGTCAAGATTTATCAAGGCGGCTGTCAGACAATGTATTGATGAGGGATACATATTAAAAAATGAATCATTAAAACGTGGAGTTGCTGTTGTAAGGGTAAGTGAGTCGGCAGGAATATATATTTTTGGAAGATACGAAGGAAAGAAGTTCGTATATGAATATTATTACCCATTTATAATAGGAAATAAAATATCTGAAAATGATGAGCTTACAATAGAAAGGCATGTTGATAAGGAATCATATTCTATTGTATGTGATGAATCGCGGACAGGTGTGACCCTTATTTTTTATTTACAAAATGTCATGGATTATATGAATTATGTAACTAGTCGTCCTGATTATATAAAAGGTTCATTTAATCCGGATACAAGGAATGCCATTGCAAAATGTCCTATAAAAAATACACCGGTGGTATTGTCAGCACTTTCACTTGGTGGTATGATTCTTTTGCCGATAGATAAAAACAGTCGTAAATCAGCTAAAAATACAGAAGCTGAAAAAAAGCGAAGAAAGCTTATTGCAGCGGCAAAAAATGGTGACGAAGAAGCAAGGGAGAGTCTTACAATTGAAGATATTGATACATATACAAAGATTTGTCAGAGGATTATGTATGAAGATGTATTTTCAATTGTTGATTCAACATTTATGCCGTGTGGAGTTGAATGTGACCAGTATTCGGTAATAGGTGAAATTCTTGAGTTATCAAAAGAGCGTAATTCTTATACGGGAGAGAATATATATATTATGAATCTTGAATGTAATGATGTTGAATTTACGCTGGGGATAAATGAAAAACATTTACTCGGGGAACCTATGGTAGGCAGACGTTTCAAAGGGCAGATATGGCTTCAGGGAAATGTTAAATTTAACAAATAACAAAAATAAAATGATAGGAGAGAAATGCTATGAAAAGGTTAAGAGGTATAGGTGTACAGCTTGTTATATTTTTTATAATTGCAATCAGTATTCCTACATTCATGTTGGCAATTGATGTTGTTGTTACAACAAAGTCAACACAGAGAAGTAATATGCAGCTTACAAGTGAGCAGACACTTCAGGAGACAAAGAAAGGTTTTGAGACTTATTTAAAAACACTAAGTCAGCCTATCGATTTGCTTACACGTAAAAATGAAGTTAAGCATCTTGAAGATCAGGGAACTATTGATGATAATGTAAAAGCAATTCAGGATTCACTTTGTGCATCAGTTAAGGTTACAAGCGGTGCAAAGAGAGCATTCTTTACAACAAAGACTGGATATAAGATTACAGGCTGGGTTGAGCCAAATCCTGCAAATGGTAAGACAACTAATAAGAAAACAGTTGTGACTAATGCCAATGATACATCAAAAGTATGGTATAAGAACAGTATCGGTCTTGCTGCAAGAAATAATATTTACGCATATATGAGCGACCCATATAAAGACAGCGAGACAGGTGATACAATTTTTACTGTTTCACAGGAAATTAAGTATACAAACAATGAAAATTACGGCGTTGTGGGTATGGATATTGATTTCTCAGAAGTAACAGAGTATGTTCAGAATATTGGTCTTTTAAATACTGGTTATGTTCTTCTTGTTGACAGCAACGGACAGGTTATCGTTGATAATGAAAGAAATACATATTGCAGCGGAAGTGTTACATCGCTTGGCTTCTGGGATAAGTTGAACAGTTACAAAGGCAGCGAAAATGAATATGGCATCAATATTTTCTCAGAAAAGATTAATGGTGAAAATGTAGAAGTTATCGCTACAAAGGATGAGGTAACAGGATGGACGCTTGTTGGTTTTGTAAGTGATAAAGAAACTGCTTCAGTTGTTTCAAAGATTACAACTGCTACAGTAAGAACAGGTGTTATTTCATTTATAATCGGTATTATAATTGCTATTATTGTAACTATGACATTTACAAAAGAAATCAAGAAGATTAATGGTGTTATGAAGAGTGTAGCTTCTGGAGATCTTACACAGAGAATTCCTATAAGAAAGAAGAATGAATTTGGTACACTTGAGAATAACTTTAATGAAATGGTAGATAATGTATCTGTACTTATAAAAGATGTGGAAGAACATTCAGAAGTTATTATCAAGTCTTCAGAAAATATTTCAGAAATCAGCAAGACTACGACTGAGACTGTAAATCAGGTATCAGAAGCTATACAGAGTGTATCTACAGGTGCTGTTGGACAGGCTGAGAGTACAAGCAATGCTACTAAGGAAGTTGAAAATCTTGCAGAAAAACTTCATGAGACTAAGGCATATGTAAGTGATATTAATGATATGTCAGTTGAAACACAGAAGTTAAGTAACCAGGGTATTGAGATTGTTGATAACCTTATCGGTAAGGCACAGCAGTCTATTGATAATTCAAGACTTTCTAAGGAAGTTATGAAGGAAATGGTTGAAAGTATTGAAAAGATTAACTTCATTTCCAATGCGATTACAGAGATTACAGAGCAGACAAATCTTCTTTCACTTAATGCAAGTATTGAGGCTGCAAGAGCCGGTGAGAGCGGACGTGGATTTGCTGTTGTTGCTGATGAAATCAGAAAGCTTGCTGAACAGTCACAGGCTTCTACAGATGAGATTAAGCAGATTGTAAATGAGATTTCCGAAAAGTCACAGCTTGTTGAGAAGACTCTTGATGAGACAGATGACATTATAACAGAACAGAATATGTCAATTCAGGATACTAAGAACCTGTTTAATACAATTTCTAATTCAGTTAATGCACTCAAGGAAGGTCTTGATAATATTACAAATCTTAATACTCAGATGGATGACAGCAGACAGAGCGTTATCGAGAAGATGGAAGATGTTGCTGCAATTTCAACAGAAACAGCCGCAGCAGCAGAAGAGGTTACTGCTTCAGCAGAAGAAGTAAATGCTACAATGCACAACCTTAACCAGTGCACAATCGAGCTTGATGAGATTGCTGTCGCATTGAAAGAGTCAATTGACAAGTTTACTCTTGAATAAGATTGTGAGCCAAATTTTATGTGGTGATGGTGATTTAATTGTATTTGACCATGTAAGCAATATATGATACAATAATTGGTATGTTAGTGAGGAATAATCTTTATTGGCATACCAATTTTGTTCCCTTAGTTAAATGGATATAACGAGCGCCTCCTAAGCGCTAGTTGTGGGTTCGATTCCCGCCGGGAACATTTGATTTTGCAACAGTGAAGATAGAAGCTTCATTGTTGTTTTTTTTATTTTATGGTGCTTGCGAGCACCGAAAAAATATAAAAATGAGTAATTGGAGCACCGAAAAGACAAAACAAGCACCGAGAACTAAATCTATCCAAGCACCCAATGGAGATAACTAAAGTGTAGGATAAGATTTAGGTTGTCAATGAATGTAAAAATGGCTTTCTTGCTTGAAGAAAACAGGCCTGACGAAGTATCGCTTAGATTAGATTAAAAATTCTGTTATGATTTGATTTATTAATATCATTATGAGTTCCTCCTTGCAACTCACATATCATAACATTTGTACATTCTTATTTAATATTTATTGTACATACTTAAGTATAACTTTATAATTATGGTGCTTGGGACCGCGATATGCCTGCTGATTCCCGGCCAGTTGATGGGGCTGTTTACCCACACAGAAGCGACGATCCAGGCCGGGGAAACCGCCCTGCGCATCATCGGGGCCGGATTTATCGTCTCGGCGTTTTCTGTTACCTCTTCCGGTGCATTGGAGGGATTGAGGAAAGGCACGCCCTCCTTGCTGATTTCCCTTTGCCGGTATGTGGTGGTCATTCTACCGGCTGCGTTTTGGCTCAGCAGGCTTTTCGGTGCCGTCGGCGTCTGGCATGCGTTTTGGGTCACGGAAGTGATCGCCGCGGTCATTTCCCTTATCATTTACCACAAGGCGATTGCAAAACCTGTGACGACGGCCCGAAAGGAATGAATGCCGTCCTGCTCGACTGCACCGGATAAATTTCTGCTTCTCTAAGGTGAACTGCATATCTGATGAACACCGAGGGCAAGTATGTTGCCAATAAGCGTGTAAAGCATCCGTACAGTTGGGCGAAGACAACCGTATATCAAATTCTGAGCAATCCTGTTTATTTAGGAAAATTGGTCAGCCAACGCTATACTACAAGATCTTTCAAGGACAAGCGCATCGTAGAGCGTCCGCCAGAAGAATGGGTTATCGTAGAGAACACACATGAACCGCTGGTCGATCAAGCCACCTTTGATACAGTACAGGAGCGTATCAAAATCAAGCAGCCTGCTACTTGGACCAATACGGATAATATGTTCCGTGGGCTGATGATTTGCGGTGGGAATTTAAATTATGGAGGAATTATAGAGAAAAGAACGTTGCAGCTTGTTATATAATTTTTCAAGTGATATACTGAACATATGGAAAAGAAACCGTGCGATATTACAGTCTTGCATTGCGCACGGTTTTTTAGAAATACGCGGTTAGATGAAGCTAACACATGTGCGATTTACAGAACGATCTAAAAGAGGATTAATTTTTATGAGAATATTGATTTATGGTGCAGGCGTGATTGGCTACTTGTATGCGGCTTTATTAGCAGATGCAGGTTACGATACAAGTATTTATGCCAGAGGTAAAAGACTTGAGATCCTAAAAAATAATGGATTACTTTATAAGAAAAATCAGGACTTAATAAAGGTAAAAATTAAGATTCTCGAAGAAGTGCCAGATGATGATATTTATGATTTTATTTTACTGACTGTTCGGGAAAATCAGCTGTATGAAGCACTTACAGAATTGAAAAATAATAAAAGCAATACGATTGTTACAATGGTAAATTCACTGGACAGTTATAAAAAATGGGAAGACATTGTTGGAACAGGAAGAATATTACCGGCTTTTCCGGGAGCCGGCGGAAGTATAAATGATGATGGCATCCTTGATGCGTCCCTTACTCCGAGGATTATCCAACCAACAACATTTGCAGAAATATCAGGGAATAAATCTGAAAGAACAAAGCACTTTTCAAAGATATTAAAGCATGCTCGTATCCCATATCAGGAAGTAAAGAATATGCATATGTGGCAGCTGTGTCATCTTGCCATGGTGGTGCCGATTGCAGATGCATATTATGAAGCTGATTGTTCGGAGAGAGCAGGAAGAGACTGGAAGATCATGAAGAAAACAGCAAAAAGATTGAAAAGAAATTTTAATTTTTTGCGGAAACAGTCAGGTAGGTTGTCGCCTGGCAAAATGAATATTTTTTGTTTTCTACCATTGTCAATTCTTGCGATTATGCTTGCTATTACATTCGAAAGTAGCTTTGGAGATAAATTTATGTATCAACATGCTATGAAAGCACCAAATGAGATGAGAGAACTACATAAACAATTTTATGCATATGTTAAAAGAATGAAGGCATGTGGATGTAAGGTCAAAAATGCAGTGTGATTGGAGGAAAACGCATGAAAAACGAAGAATACAAAAAGTTGTCGATTGCTGAATTTACAAAAGCAGCAGGAAGATATGAAAGTAACCATGCTGGCATATACGAAATGTGCAAGAAGGATTATCCGGATATTCTGGCGGAGCTGGAGAAAGAGCCGTTTAGAGAATTGCTGGATGCAGGATGTGGTCCGGCTCCAATGATTTCTTTATTATCAGAAAAATATCCAGACAGACATTATACCGGACTGGATCTGACTCCTGCAATGATCGAACAGGCAAAAAAGAAAGATATTCCAAATGCAACATTTGTGGTAGGAGACTGTGAGAATTTTCCTTTTGAAAATGAATCCTTTGATGCAATTATTTGT
>OOCS01001189.1_pt1 | contig 11374 bp, 10 predicted proteins | sample 1671411 | NCBI WGS metagenome assembly OOCS01 (sample SAMN06348154, study PRJEB24527) | human gut metagenome | biome: human gut; feature: ankylosing spondylitis patient; material: feces | host: Homo sapiens | place: China | collected 2015-10 | reverse complement strand
CCTTTGCTGCAGCGTCAGCCGCCTGGTTTATGAAGAAGAGAAAAACAGGTGTGGCTTTTGGGGCCGTCGCATGCCTGATCGCATTTTCGAGACTGTATCTGTATGTCCATTATCCGACGGATGTATTGGCCGGGGCTGTCATTGGAATCCTCTGTGGGGCAGCCGCTTCAAGACTGACAGAGATGGCAGCAGCGGCCCGAGAGGCGCGCAAAGGTTCCGGTCCGGAAATTCCGGTCGGGAAGTTATAACAAGAGGAAAACTTGCCGGAAGCTGAAGCATCGGAAAAGTCCTGTTACAGTGCATGGAAAACGAGTGTCCGTGCATCGCGACAGGTAACAAACCGCGAGTTTGAGCTTCTGAGGTTCATGGCGCAGAATCCGAATGTCGTATTTTCAAAAGAGCGTCTCTTTGAGGCGGTCTGGTGATACGATTACGTCTCGGACGCGGCGACTGTGTCGGTCCATGTGAACAGGATCCGGGAGAAGATTGAGGATGATGCGAGAAATCCGAAGATCCTCGAGACAGTCTGGGGAGCGGGATACCGGCTGAATTCATAATTATAACATGAAAAAACCGCTTACGGATTTCCGGATCCATAAGCGGTTTTGATCAAATTTATTTACGCGAACAACGAGCCAAAGTCCGCGCTTGCGCGAGACCTTGGCGACTGTCGCGATAACAAGGAGAACCTCGCGAAGCGTGTTTTCACTTGTTTCTTTTTTATTCTACAAGAGCTCCATTTACATCAACCGTGTGTCCATCCGGAGTTACACAGTCAACCATGAGAGTTCCCTTGAATCCGTCGCCTTCCTCATGGAAGTAGTACCATTTGCCGCCGATCTCATGCCATCCGGTAAAGAGGGCGCCGGTCTCAAGGTCCATGTAGTACCAGTTGCCGTCATCTTTTACCCAGCCGGTCTGCATGATGTTGTCATGACCGAAATAGTACCAGGTTCCGTCGATCTCCAGCCAGTAGTCAGTTGCTTCGAGACCTTCTGCGAAATGATATTTCCAGGTGCCGTCAGCGAGTTCTTCCCACGCACCGCCAGCCGGGGATTTTAAGCCGCGGAGACGACCGCCGTTTACACTGCGGTACTGTTTAGGATAAGTCGGCTCTGTTGTGTCAGCAGCCTGTGCTGTGATCATTGTTCCGAGTGCCAGAGTTGCAGCGAGAGCTGCGATACAGATCTTTTTCATGAAAAATACCTCCTGGGATTTCCTTTTCCGGTATCAGACTGCATATAAAAAATATGAAATCTGCCGTTTTTTCTACGAACTTATCTATATCCTAATATGGAAACAGAAAAGAGTCAATAAAAAGTGGCAAAATAGAGAGTGAAAAGGCGGCAAAAATGCGGCGGGAGCTCTCACAGGCAGGAAATTTTGGGGTTACTTTTCAGAGGGGAAATAGAAAAGTGTTGTCAAGTTTTCGGGTTTGTGATAAAATGAGTGGCACAGTTTTGTGGATGACACAATTTCGATGAAACCGGCGGTTTTATGGAATTTTCTGCCCGGAATAAGGGCGGACGGATCGCCTTTTTGTATTCACTTTTGCGTTGATGGAGGCAGATATGAAATATAAGTGTCTGATCTTTGATCTCGATGGAACACTGGTAAATTCGATCCATGCGCTGACCTACTGCACGAACCTCGCTCTTGAGAAGTTCGGGCTCGGTCCTCTGACGGAGACTCAGATGAAGACGATCGTCGGGGATGGATATAAGATGCAGATGAAGCGTTCTCTGGCCGCCTGCGGAGACACGGACGAAGCGCATTACGAGGCAATCTTACCTGTATATATGGAGATTTTCGGAAAATACTGTAACTATGAGATGCAGCCCTATGATGGGATCATGGAGCTCACGGCGAGAGCGAAGGAACTCGGTCTTAAGATCGCGGTCGTGTCCAATAAGCCGGACGCTCAGGCGAAAAAGACGGTGGAATACGTGTTCGGAACAAACTATTTCGACACGGTGATCGGGGAGCAGGAAGGTGTCCCGAAGAAGCCGGATCCGTCAGGGGCGCTGAAGGCGGCGAAACTCTGCGGTGCAGATCCGTCGGAGTGCCTGTATTTTGGTGACACGAATACGGATATGAAAACTGGAAAGAATGCGAAGATGACGACCGTTGGAGTTCTCTGGGGATTCCGGGGGCGTGAGGAACTTGCCGCATTTCATCCGGAATTTCTGCTTGAAAAGCCGCAGGATATCTTAAAAGAGATAGTCGGGTGATGATACCGGAGGAGACAGATTGAAATATTTTAAGAAAACAAGACGAAAACGGGTGGAAGCATGGCTCATTGCAGCGATGTTTCTTTTTGGTTCCCTGACCGGGTGCGCTTCTGTCAGGGACACACACGGGAATGTGGGAACTCCAGGAGACGGGAAGTTGAAGGTTGTGACGACCTTGTTTCCGTATTATGATTTCGCAAGACAGATCGCCGGTGACGTCGTGGATCTTTCCATGGTGATTCCTGCCGGTCAGGACAGCCATTCGTTTGAACCAACGCCTGCAGATATCCGACTGATCCAGAATGCGGATCTTCTGATCTGCAACGGCGGAACGATGGAACAGTGGGTGACACAGGTGCTCGGATCCCTGGATGCCCCGGACCTGAAGGTCATCACGATGATGGACTATGTCGATGTCGTTCAGGAGGAAATCGTGGAAGGAATGGAAGATTCCGGCGACGATCATGGACATGATCATGCGCATCATGACCACGATACGGAGGACCATGCAGATCATGACCACGATATGGAGGACCACGATATGGAGGACCATGACCATGCCTACGAGATCGAGTATGACGAGCATATCTGGACGTCTCCGGTGAATGCCATGAAGATCACGCAGGTGATCGCGGATACGCTGGAGGATATGGATCCGGCGGATGCGGCGGTTTTCCAGGCGAATGAGGCGGATTACCTCGGGAAGCTGAAGAATCTCAACCAGGAATTCCGGGATGTCGTGGACGGTGCGGATCTTGACCTGATCGTCATGGCGGATAAGTTCCCACTCCGCTATTTTGCGGACACCTACGAACTCCGCTACCGGGCAGCGTTTTCCGGCTGTTCGTCCGACACGGAGCCGAGTGCGAAGACGATCGCCTATCTGATCGACAAAGTGCGGGAGGAGCAGATCCCGGCGGTCTATTATCTGGAGCTTTCCAGCCACCGGGTGGCGGAGATCATCAGTGAGGAGACCGGAGCGAAGCCGTTATTATTCCACTCCTGCCATAACGTGACGAGGAGAGAATTTGAGAGCGGCGTTACCTATCTGCAGCTGATGGAACAGAATGTTGTGAATTTACGGGAAGGACTTTATCGATGAACCAGCCTTTATTAAAATGTGAACATGTGGACTTTGGATATGAAAATTACGATGTGGTGAAGGACGTGTCCATGGAGATCGTTCCCGGGGATTATCTCTGCATCGTCGGTGAGAACGGATCCGGAAAGAGTACGTTGATGAAGGGCCTTTTAGGGCTCTTAAAGCCGACCGGGGGAGTCCTCACGATCGCGGACGAGTTAAAACGGTCCGGCATCGGATATCTCCCGCAGCAGACGCCGGCGCAGAAGGATTTCCCGGCAACGGTCCAGGAGGTCGTACTTTCCGGCTGTCTCGGAAAGCGCGGAAACCGCCCGTTCTATTCTGCGGCGGAGCGGAAGATCGCACAGATCAACATGGAAAAGCTCGGGATCACGGATCTGAAAAAAAGCTGCTACCGGGATCTCTCCGGCGGCCAGAAACAGAGAACACTGATCGCGAGAGCGCTCTGCGCGACCGACAAGCTCCTGATCTTAGACGAGCCGATCACCGGTCTCGATCCGGCATCGACCCAGGATTTCTATGCGGTGATCCGCCATCTGAACAGGGATGAAAAGGTCGCAGTCCTGATGGTCTCCCATGATATCGGGAACATCGTGACGCAGGCGAACAAGATCTTACAGTTGAAACAGACAGTCCAGTTCTACGGGACTGTGGAAGAGTATAAAAAATCGGAATTTGGAAGAGAATTCCTCGGAGGTGAGAGCTAAATGGGACTTTTACAGGAAATGTTTTCCTATCCGTTTCTGGTGCGCGCGATGATCGGCGGGATCTGTATCTCTCTGTGCGCGTCGCTTTTAGGCGTCAGCCTTGTATTAAAACGGTATTCGATGATCGGTGACGGACTGTCCCATGTATCGTTCGGTGCCTTATCGATCGCAGTGGCGTTTAACTGGGCGCCTCTCGCGGTGTCGATCCCGGTTGTCGCAGCCGCAGCGGTCCTGCTCCTTCGGATCACGGGAAACGGAAAGATCAAGAGTGACGCGGCGATCGCGATGATCTCTGCAGGTTCCCTGGCGATCGGTATTATCGTGACCTCCCTTACAACGGGAATGACGACCGATGTGAGCAGCTACATGTTCGGAAGTATCCTCGCCATGAGCCGTGAGGACATGTATCTGAGCGTGGTGCTCTCCGTGATCGTCCTCGGAATGTTTGTGATCTGCTATAATAAGGTCTTTGCAGTGACGTTCGACGAGAGCTTCGCGAAGGCGACCGGCGTGCGCGTGTCGGCCTATAACCTTCTGATCGCGGTCCTTACTGCGATCACGATCGTCCTCGGAATGCGGATGATGGGCGCCATGCTGATCTCGAGTCTTGTGATCTTCCCGGCGCTGACTTCCATGCGGATCTTTAAGAGCTTTTTCGGTGTGGTCGTTTCCTCCGGCGCCGTGTCGGTGGTGTGTTTCTTCATCGGACTCGTTCTTTCCTATGTATATTCGATCCCGGCAGGAGCGAGTGTGGTGGTCGTCAATCTCGTGATGTTCGGGGTGTTCTGCATCGTGCAGATCCTGAAGCAGAAGGTGCGGTAGGAAAGATATGCTTTCTTCCGGTCAGCGTAAACAGATGCGCAGATCTGCGAAAAACTTCATAATGAGAAAAAATCTCAGATACTGCCGCTTTCCGAAAAACAAAGGAAAGCGGCAGTACTTGACTTTGCGGGAAAATGTGTTAAAGTTAGTAAATGGTAACGAAAAATGAAAGTGCTATGAGAAGACGGATTCGCAGTGATCTGAAAACTGCGGCATGTGTTCCGGTCTGCGGATGAGAAGAAACACCGGAAAACAGACCTGTCAGAACTACAGAAACATGGCACAGGTGACAAGAAAGAGGTGTCATTATGACAAAGATCGATATTATCTCCGGTTTCCTCGGAGCCGGAAAAACAACATTTATAAAGAAGCTTCTGAAAGAAGCAATTGCGGGCGAGAAAGTAGTCCTGATCGAGAATGAATTTGGTGAGATCGGTATCGACGGCGGCTTCTTAAAGGATTCCGGCATCGAGATCCGTGAGATGAACTCCGGATGCATCTGCTGTTCCTTAGTCGGTGATTTCGGACGTTCCTTAAATGAAGTCCTCACAAAATATACACCGGACCGTGTCATTATCGAGCCGTCAGGCGTCGGCAAACTTTCTGATGTCATGAAGGCTGTATGCGACGTTGCAGGTGAGATCGACGTTGTATTAAACGGTTCTGTTACGGTTGTTGACGCACAGAAGTGCAAGATGTACATGAAGAACTTCGGTGAGTTCTTCAACAACCAGATCGAGAGTGCCGGAACGATCGTTTTAAGCCGTACCGATGTCGCTGACGCTGACAAGGTTGCACAGTGCGTTGAGATGATCCGTGAGAAGAACCCGAAGGCAGCGATCGTGACAACTCCGATCGACAAGCTGACCGGTGAGCAGCTTCTTGCGATCATCGAGAAACCGACCGATGATATGGCTGAGAAGCTCCTTGAGGAAGTAAAAGAAGGTCATCACCACCATCATGACGACGAGGAGTGCTGCTGTGGCCACCACCATCATCACCATGACGGCGATGACGATGAGGACGAGCATGAGCATCATCATCACCACGACGATGACGAGGAGTGCGGCTGCGGTCATCACCATCATCACCATGACGATGATGACGACGAGGATGAGCACGAGCATCATCATCATGACGGCGAGTGCAGCTGCGGTCATCATCACCATCACCACCATGACCATGATGCCGATGAGGTATTCACAAGCTGGGGTCTTGAGACAAACCGCACGATCACAAAGGAGAAACTCGAGTCCCTGTTACAGGAGCTTGCTCATTCTGAGAAATACGGTCAGGTTCTCCGTGCAAAGGGAATGCTCCCAGATGCAGACGGAACCTGGTACTACTTTGATCTCGTTCCGGAGGAGACGGAAGTCCGCACAGGCGCTCCGATCTACACAGGTAAAGTGTGCGTGATCGGTTCCAACTTAAAGGAAGACGAGTTAAAGAAAGCATTCGAGGCTTAAGAGACGAATGCGCAGTGTCGGGCATGTGCCGGACACGTATATGAAAGAATGCCCGTAGCTGTGAGAGCACTGAACAGTTACGATTACAGGAAATAAAAACGACAGGAGCTTTTTGCGTCATCAGGATCTCGCGAAAAGCTTCTGTCATACAATCAGATAGGAGAATAAAGCATTGAAACAGCAGGAAAAAATGCCGGTATTTGTCATCAATGGCTTTCTGGAAGCAGGAAAGACCCAGTTTATCACAAATACCTTACAGCAGGACTATTTCCAGGCCGACGGAACAACAGTCCTGATCCTCTGCGAAGAGGGAGATACGGAGTATGATAAGGAGATCTTAAAGAAGACAAGAACGAAGATCGTGACGGTTGAAGATGTCTCCGAGATGGATGAAGACTTCTACGGCCGGATCGAAGCGCTCTATGACCCGGACCGTGTCCTCATCGAGTGGAACGGAATGTGGCCGCAGGATCAGCTGCAGCTGCCGGATACCTGGGAGCTCTTCCAGCAGATCACGATCATTGACGGTTCTACCTTTGATCTTTATCTGAACAACATGAAGCCGCTCCTTGCGCTTCTTGTCAAACACTCCGAGCTTGTGATCATGAACCGCTGCGATGAAGTCAGCGACGAGAACATCACCCGCTACCGCCGCGGATTAAAGGCGTTAAACCCGCAGGCAGAGCTGATCTTCGAGGACGCGGAAGGCGAGATCGAGCAGGAAGTCCTGGAAGAGGATCTTCCGTACGATATGAAAGCGGACGTGATCAAGATCGATCCGAAGGATTTCGGTATCTGGTATATTGATGCGCTGGATAAGAAAGACCGCTACGAGGGAAAAGTCGTGGAGTTTACCGGAATGGTATTAAAATCCCCGGAATTCCCGAAGAACTACTTCGTTCCTGGCCGTATGGCGATGACATGCTGCGAGGCGGATATGACGTTCCTGGGCTTCATCTGCAAGGCGCGTGAGGCGAGAAACCTTGAGACAAAGCAGTGGGTCAAAGTCCGCGCGAAGATCGCTTACGAGTTCTGGCAGGACTACGACGGCGTCGGACCGGTCCTCTACGCGGAGAGTGTTGAGCCGGCGGAGGAGATCAAGGAGATCGTGCAGTTCTAAGAAAATTTGACAGGCAGAAAATTGGATTCCAATGAAAATAAAAAACAGACTCTTACTCTCGATTTGCAGGAGGAAAGAGTCTGTTTTTTACGTTAGTTCATCGGTGCCACCGGAACCGGCCGCTCGCGGTCGAACACTTCCGACACATCGAAGAGATCGCTCAGATGATCTTTCGTCGGATTCGTCTCCGGGAGATCATAGTACATCCGGTAGCCATCAATATTCCGGCGTCCCTGACGCAGATAATCCGGTCCGAACTGTACCCAGTACCGGCTGGAGTCCACGTTGCAGAAGTAGCGGAAACCGAGCTGGTGGAGATACTCGTATTTCTGATTTTCAGATGTGTACGGGTGCCAGTCGCCGACATCGGAGCCGAACGGATAAAGCAGGATATCGGTTTTTCCGATCAGGGATTCCACGCGGGACGCCCATTTATCGGAATCGGTCTTCACATCTTCAAAGGAGCGCTTTCCGAAGTTGATATGTCCCCAGCTGTGGGAGGCGAGCTCCCAGCCGTTGTCGCGGAGACACTGCGCCACCTGGCGGACCGTCTCCTTATCGGCCTCATAGTTGGGGTTCGTAGTCTCATAGGACGGGTCTGTCCGGTATCCGAGGACACCCTGATATCCTGTGAAAGCGAGGACGGCTCTTGCACCTCGGTAGGAGAAGTCCGAGTGCTCCGTGATAAAGTCTTCCAGAAGCGGGACGAGATCGTAGGAGCCGACGGACACGGAACCGTCATCCATCACCATCTCACAAGTCGGTTTCCCGTCTTCCCCGACGATCATCCGGCTCGCGAAACCGTCGCCGGTCATGTACTCATAGTAGCAGAGATCATCCTGCGACATGACGAATGGGATCTTTCCGGGCGGCAGCAGGATCGTTCCCGGCACCATTTTTGCATTGCCGTTTTCATCGGTCTCCTCATGCGCAATGTCGTGAAGTTTCACGAGAACATAGCCTTTCGCGTACATGGAGTCCAGGATCTTTAAGAATTCACTTTTTGTCGTCATCACCTGATCGTAGCCTTTTTCATCGGCATCCCCGTCAAACGCTTTGGAGTTGTCCATGATGAGGGAATGGAAAAAGATGTGGGTGATCTTATTCACATCAGCAGGAACCAGGGTGGCTTTTGTCTCTTCGCAGGACGCGATCAATGCCTTTACATCCTCGTTTTCGGCATAATCTGTCGCCGAGTTCAGGATCTCAAGGGCGGCATCGTAATCGTAGGTAACAAATTTTGCATGGGCGCTGTTTAAGATCTCGTCCAGCGCAGCATCGCCGGTATTGTAGGCGGCTGTCAGAGCTGTGGAGGAAGGCGTTTCGGAAGATGCATTTCCATCGGATCCGCTCTCCGCCAGTGAAACGTTTGTCTCTCCGTTTCCGGAGGAAGGATCGGAGGAAGTTTCTGTCTCCTTTTTCACAAGTCCGGGAAGCCCGCCATGTTTTTTTATAAGGATCCCGCCGCCGACCAGAAGGAACAGAGCAGCGAGGACCATAAAAAGGATCGTAAGATAAACGGTCCGGCGTCGTTTCCGCATCTTTTCGCGGCTTGAAATATATGCGCGGCGTCTCTCAAAATCGTCGTTGTATTCCAAAGTATCACCTCTTGTAATCAATAAGGATTTTATTACTTCTATCATAACACAACCGCATGTTCGCCGCTATGGAAAATACAAAAATTAAGCATTTTGTAAGCAGTGGCATAATAAGGAATGTCCGCTCCATATTTTATATGGAGAAATCCTGCGTGAGAGCAGGCTGGGCGGGAGAAAAAGCATGAGAGCTGGAAAAAGGATCTTTTGCGGGATCATGGCCGGGATCCTGGTGATGATGGGACCGGTAAACGGATATGCGGGGACAGGAAACAGCAAAATAGCGGAGAGTGGACGGATTATAGCGAAAACTGCGGCGGGAGCCGATCCCGGCCCGGAGATCACAGCCCCGTCCGCAATTCTCATGGAGGCGTCCACAGGGACCGTGATCTGTGAGAAGAACGCGGATGAGCCGAGAAACCCGGCGAGTGTCACGAAGATCATGACGCTGATCCTGATCTTCGATGCCCTGCAGTCCGGGAAGATCCACTTGACGGATGAGGTGGTGACGAGCGCCCACGCGAAATCCATGGGCGGATCGCAGGTGTTTCTGGAGGAAGGCGAGATCCAGACGGTGGAGACACTGATCAAGTGCATCGTTATCGCATCGGGGAACGACGCGTCGGTGGCGATGGCGGAGTTTGTCGGCGGAGATGAGGGGACATTTGTGAAGATGATGAATGAGCGGGCGAAAGGACTGGGGATGGAGCACACAAAATTCATCGACTGCTGCGGACTCACAAATTCCCCGGAACATGTGACGACCGCGCGGGATATTGCACTGATGTCCCGGGAACTCATCACAAAATATCCGCAGATCACGAACTACACGACGATCTGGATGGAGAACATCACCCATGTGACCAAACAGGGATCAAAGGAGTTCGGCCTCTCCAACACGAATAAGCTTTTAAAGATGGCGACGAACTTTGAGGTGACAGGATTAAAGACGGGGTCCACGAGCATCGCGAAATACTGTCTCTCCGCCACGGCGAAGAAAGACGGTGTGGAGCTCATCGCCGCGATCATGGCAGCGCCGGATTACAAGGCACGATTTAAAGATGCGGTGACGCTCTTAAATTATGGATATGGGAACTGCAGGCTCTATAAGGACGAGACGCCGCCGGAGCTTCCGAAGCTCCCGGTCAACGGCGGAAAAGAACCGGAAGTGGAACTTTCCTACGGGGAACCTTTTACATATCTCGGGCTCCACGGCGAGGATTTTTCCGGCATGGAGCGGGAACTGACGCTGGAGGAAGACGTAAACGCCCCGGTAAAGGCGGGGGACCGGCTTGGAACCTTAAGTTACCGCCTGAACGGGGAAGAAGTCGGAAACATCCCTGTCATAGCGGCACAGAATGTGGACACTGCCGGATTTGCTGATTATATGAAGTGGATGACAGGGTGGTGGAGAATGAAAGGTGAAGAAGCTGGTGGTGCTTTTCACAGGTAGAAATTTTCGGGATTGAAAATTCAATCTGGCGGTTCCATTTTCCGGAAAAATATTGTATGATGGTAACTATTCAGCAGATCGGTGCATTTACTGCACGGACTGTAAAAAACGATAAAGACACTGCGTGCCTGAAACGTGTACTCGCCCGAAGTTGAAGATTGGCGCAGGCAGCCGCGCCCGGAGCGAGAATGTGTCAAGGCACATTTTTTTTATAACTGAGGAAGAAAAATGGCGGACAGACAGGAGAATAAAAAGACTGTGGTCGTGGTGGATGACGAACCGATCATCCGGATGGACCTCGGTCAGATGCTGGAAGAGTTAAATTATGAGGTAGTAGCGGAGGGCGCGGACGGATTTGACGCGGTGGAACTCTGCAGAAAGAAGAACCCGGATGTGGTCCTCCTGGACCTTGAAATGCCGGTATTTGACGGAATGACAGCGGCGGAGACGATCATCAATGAGAGTCTTGCTGGATGTGTGGTGATCTGCACTGCTTTCGCGGATGAGGATTTTCTGGAACAGGCCGGCCGGATCGGAGTGTCCGGTTATATCGTGAAGCCGGTCGAAGCGAGAAATCTGCGGCCGACGATCGAGATGGCGTATGCGCAGGGAAGACGGCTTGCGAAACAGAAGCTGGCGATCGGTGAGGCGAACAGAAGACTGGAGGAGAACCGTGTGATCGAACGGGCAAAAGGTCTTCTGGCGAGATCAAAACATATCTCTGAAATGGATGCGTACCGGAAAATGCAGAAGACAGCCATGGAAAAGCGTGCACCGTTAGTTTCCGTGGCCCGTGCGATCATCCGCGTGGAGTCCCAGAGGGACGAGGCAAATCAGGCGAAGAAGTGGCTGATGAAGGAGCGCCGGATGACAGAGCA
>OOCS01001187.1_pt1 | contig 11378 bp, 9 predicted proteins | sample 1671411 | NCBI WGS metagenome assembly OOCS01 (sample SAMN06348154, study PRJEB24527) | human gut metagenome | biome: human gut; feature: ankylosing spondylitis patient; material: feces | host: Homo sapiens | place: China | collected 2015-10 | reverse complement strand
ACTACAAAAGGAGGATACCGATTATGAAGACCGATATCGAGATTGCACAGGAGACGAAGATGCTCCCGATTACCACCGTTGCGTCCCAGTATGGAATTACTGAGGACGATCTGGAACTTTACGGAAAGTACAAGGCAAAGATCTCCAATGAGCTCTGGCAGGAGATCAAGGACAGACCGGATGGAAAACTCGTTCTGGTGACAGCGATCAACCCGACTCCGGCAGGAGAGGGAAAGACCACAACCAGTATCGGACTTGCACAGGCAATGACAAAGTGCGGAAAGAAAGCGATGCTTGCTCTCCGTGAGCCATCCCTCGGACCGTGCTTTGGAATCAAGGGCGGAGCAGCCGGCGGCGGATATGCCCAGGTCGTTCCGATGGAGGACTTAAACCTTCATTTTACCGGTGATTTCCATGCGATCACGACAGCGAACAACCTGTTGGCAGCACTTCTTGACAACCATATTCAGCAGGGAAATACCCTTGGAATCGACCCGAGACAGATCCTCTGGAAGAGATGTCTTGACATGAACGACCGTGTGCTGAGAAACATTGTAGTGGGACTCGGCGCAAAGGCAGACGGTTTCGTCCGCGAAGACCATTTCGTAATCACGGTTGCCTCCGAGATCATGGCGATCCTCTGTCTGGCAACGGATATGAAAGACTTGAAGGAGCGCCTCGGAAGGATCATTGTAGCGTATAATTTTGCGGGTGAGCCGGTGACAGCGAAGGATCTCAACGCGGTCGGCTCCATGGCAGCTCTCTTAAAGGATGCCATCAAACCGAATCTGGTACAGACCTTAGAGCACACGGGAGCTCTTGTACATGGCGGACCGTTTGCGAATATCGCCCACGGCTGCAACAGCGTTATGGCGACAAGAACCGCATTAAAGCTTGCGGATGTGGCGATCACAGAGGCAGGATTCGGCGCAGATCTCGGCGCAGAGAAATTCTTTGATATTAAGTGCCGCAAGGCGGGGATCCATCCGGATGCCGTTGTTCTCGTGGCTACTGTCCGCGCGTTAAAGTACAACGGCGGTGTTCCGAAGGACCAGCTTTCCGAGGAGAATCTTGAGGCATTGAAGAAAGGTATCGTAAACCTTGAGAAACACATCGAGAACATCCAGAAATACCATGTGCCGGTTGTTGTTACTTTAAACTCATTCCTCACGGACACAGAGGCAGAGTATGAATTTATCCGGAACTTCTGTGAGGAGAGAGGCTGTGAGTTTGCGCTGTCCGAGGTATGGGCAAAAGGCGGAGACGGCGGAATTGAACTCGCAGAGAAGGTAATAAACACCCTGGAGAAAAAGACGAGTGATTTCGCTCCGTTATATCCGGATGAGATGGGAATCTCCGATAAGATCGAGACCATTGCGAAGGAGATCTACGGCGCGGGCAGCGTAAGCTACTCACCGGCGGCAAAAAAGGCGATCGCGAAGATCACAGAGATGGGCTTTGGCGATCTTCCGGTCTGCATGGCGAAGACCCAGTATTCCTTATCCGATGACCAGAAGAAGCTTGGCCGTCCGGAAGGATTTGACCTGACTGTGCGCGATGCGTATGTGTGCGCGGGCGCAGGCTTTGTGGTTGCGCTTACCGGTTCCATCATGACTATGCCGGGACTTCCGAAGAAACCGGCAGCGGACAATATTGACGTGGACGAGAACGGAAAGATCATAGGATTATTCTAAAAAAGCAGTAAGAAAACTCACAGGCGGGCGCATATGTTCCCGCCTGTGTGGGTTATGAGAAAGGATGACGACAGTGGTAATTGGAGATTGGTTAAAACGCATGAAATACGATCTGGTTTGCGGCAGTCTGGACCAGAACGTAGATGAAGTGATCTATGATTCGAGAAAGGCAAGACCGGATTCCGTATTCGTGTGCATTCAGGGCAGCACCAGGGATTCCCACGAGTTTATTCCGGACGTATTAAGGGCTGGCTGTAAAGTTCTTGTGGTAGAAAAAGAAGTGGAAGTACCGGCGGATGTGACTGTGATCCGGGTCGAGAGCGGACGACTCGCGCTGGCGGAGCTTTCTGCGGCGAGATTCGGTTATCCGGCAGAGAAACTGATCACCATCGGGATCACCGGCACGAAGGGAAAGACCACGACGAGCTATATGATCAAGGCGGTCCTTGAGGCAGCCGGAAAGAAGACTGGTCTCATCGGAACGAATGGCGCAGTCATCGGGGATGTGAAATTCCCGACCTCCAATACGACACCGGAATCCTATGTGGTGCAGGATTATTTCCATAAAATGGTGGAAGCTGGCTGTGAGTGCTGTGTGATGGAGGTCTCCTCTCAGGCCTTAATGCTTCACAGGGTCGGCGGGATCATGTTCGACTACGGTCTGTTCACAAATATTTCTCCGGACCATATCGGGCCGAAGGAACACAAGAGCTTTGAAGAGTATCTTTTTTATAAGTCAAGGCTTCTTACTGTCTGCAAAACGGGGATCGTGAATCGTCTGACAGACCACTACGATGAGGTCGTAAAGGATGCGACCTGCAGACTTCTTACATATGCCCTGAATGGAAACGCGGATTTCATGGGTGATGACATTCACTATGCATCAAATCACGATTTTGTGGGAATTGAATTCTCAATCCACGGCATGCTTGACGGAAGAGTCCGCGTAGGGATGCCGGGAAAATTCAACGCGGATAATGCTCTGGCGGCGTTGGCGGTCTGCACTCTGGCGCTTTCCGGTGGAAGCGGGGTGCTTGATGATCATACAAAACAGGCAATCCTTGGATCCCTCGTGAAGGTCCGCGTGGATGGTCGCATGGAGATCGCGCACGTATCGAAAAAGTGCAGTGTGATCGTGGATTACGCCCACAATGCGGTCAGCATGGAAAGTCTGCTCACAACACTCCGGGATTATCATCCGAAGCGTCTCGTATGTGTATTCGGCTGCGGTGGAAACCGCGCCAGAGATCGCAGATATTCAATGGGGGAGATCGGTGGAAAGATGGCGGATCTCTGCATCATTACGGCCGACAATCCGCGTTTTGAGAAAAACGAGGACATCATCAAGGACATCGAGGTGGGCCTTGCGAAGACGGACGGAACATATCTTGTGATCCCGGACAGACGGGAAGCAATCTTTTACGCGATCAGGAACGCCGAGGAGGGTGACATGATCGCCATTATCGGAAAAGGCCATGAGGATTATCAGGAGATCGAAGGTGTGAAACATCATTTTCTGGATCGGGAAGTCGTGGAAGAGGCGGTAAATAATGTATGATCGTCCGCAGAGGGACGCAGACTGCAGCAGTAAAGGAGATTGGAAAGGAATGGAGAACGTAAGCGTTCAGGATATCGTCCTTGCCACCGGAGGCGTACTGCTCTCCGGAGATGACGGTGTCATGTTAAACAAGATCCGCCTGGATTCCAGACAGGTTGAGACCGGAGATCTTTTCGTGCCGATCATCGGCGAGAAAGTAGATGCACATAAATTTCTGGAACAGGTTGCCGAAAAAGGAGCCGGTGCGGTGCTTACAAGTGAGCATAAGGAAAAAACGGAAGAAATGGCGGAGACCTCCTGTGCCTGGATCGCTGTGGATGATACGAAAAAGGCACTTCAGGCCGTAGGCCGTTACCTCAGAAAACGTCTGACACTGCCCATTGTCGGTGTCACAGGGAGCGTCGGAAAGACCACAACGCGGGAAATGATCGCGGCGGCACTCTCCGCGCGGTTTCATGTATACAAGACTCCGGGCAACAGCAACAGTCAGGTAGGAGTTCCGATCACGGTGTCCGAGATCACAAAAGAAGATGAAGTGGGTGTTCTGGAGCTTGGAATGAGCGAGCCGGGTGAACTTACCGTGATCGCACGGATCGCGAAGCCGGATGTGGCAGTGATCACAAACATCGGGATCACCCACATCGAGCAGCTTGGATCCCGCGAGAATATTTACAGAGAGAAGCTGACGATCCAGGACGGACTTTCCGATGGCGGCATCCTCATCTTAAACGGCGACGATGATATGCTTTGCAGGACCAGAGGAAAGGCCGGTGTGAAGACAGTCTACTATGGCACCGGGGAAACCTGTGATTACCGCGCGGTGGACATCGTCCTCATGGACGGAAAGACGGAGTTTACGGTTGTTCATGCGGGAAAAACCCAGAAAGTCCTCTTGAACGTCATGGGCACACACAATGTGATGAACGCCCTGGCAGCCATTGCGGTCTGCTGTGAACGCGGTATGACGATGGAAGAAGCCGCGGAGGGTCTTCTGACTTTCCATGGATTCAAACACCGCCAGCAGGTCTATGCCGACGGAAGATTTACGGTGATGGATGACTCTTACAACGCGAGTCCTGCATCCATGAAGGCGGCTCTCGATGTGTTTCAGGGACTCACGGGAAAACGCCATATTGCTGTCCTTGCGGATATGAAGGAGCTTGGCGGGAATTATCTGGCCTACCACAGGGAGGTGGGCGAGTACGCGGCCAATTCCGGCGTGGATCTTGTTGTGACGCTGGGCGAGGCATGCAGGAGTCTGGCAGAAGGCGTCCGTGCGGTAAAGGAGATTCCGGTGGTGGAATTTTCAGACTGCGGGGAGATGGTGAAATATCTGGAAGCGGAGATCCGGGACGGAGACTGCGTTCTCTTTAAGGGATCCAACTCCATGGGATTGTCTGCTGTGGCAGATCAATTCGTGGAGATGGCCGGAAGGTAGGAATGGCCGGAAGTTTTGAGAAGGGAGGGATCCGAAATGGAACCGTATGCAGATGTCATCATTGATCTTTCCGTAAAAAATGTGGACCGGATCTTCCAATACCGGATCCCTGACCATCTGAAAGAGCTTGTAAAGCCCGGAGTTCAGGTGAATATCCCTTTCGGAAAGGGAAATACCGAACGGAAAGGGATCGTGGTAGGTCTCTCAAAAGAGACAGATTATGACCCTGAAAAAATGAAAGAGCTCCTGGATGTGGAGACAGGCGCTGTTCCGATCCGTACTCAGATGATCTGCCTCGCCTTCTGGATGAAGGACCGCTATTCCACCACGATGAATCAGGCACTGAAGACGGTTCTTCCCGTAAAGGCGAAGGTGATGCCGAGGGAAGAACGTGTGATCGTTTCCTTAAAACCGAAGAATGAGATCGAAACGCTGCTTATAGAAGCGGAAAAGAAGAAATACCGGGCACGGATAAGGCTTTACCGGGCACTTCTTGAAAACGGGGAGCTGCCTTTGAAGCTGACTTCCGAAAAGCTCGGCATCACGGCTGCGATGCTGAAACCGTTAGTAGAAAAAGAGATCGTGGACCTGAAAACAGTCAAAAAAGAACCGGGAGCAGGAAACAGATTTCCAGAGACCGGACCTGTTGCCCTGAATCAGGAACAGAAGAACGCGGCGGAGACCGTGATCCGGGACTATGATTCCGGACAGCGTAATACCTATCTGCTCTACGGAATCACGGGAAGCGGTAAGACGGAGGTCTACATGGAGCTCATCGACTACGTCCTTCGGAAAGGCCGACAGGCCATCGTCCTGATCCCGGAGATCTCCCTGACTTACCAGACCGTGATGCGTTTTTACCGGCGATTTGGAAACCGGGTTGGTATCATGAATTCCAGACTTTCGGCGGGAGAGCGCTATGAGCAGTCGGAGAGGGCGGCAAACGGGGAGATCGATATTATGATCGGTCCGCGTTCCGCTCTTTTCACACCGTTTCCGGATCTGGGGCTCATCATCATCGACGAGGAACATGAGGGAGCTTACAAGAGTGAGACAGCACCGCGGTACGATGCCAGGGAGGTTGCAAAGGTCCGGGCAGATATGAGCCGGGCAGCCGTAGTCTTAGGATCTGCGACACCGTCCGTGGAGAGCTATTATCTGGCAGAACAGGGCGAGTATAAGCTTTTGACCCTCACAAAGAGGGCAAAGGAGAACAGCCGTCTGGCGGGGGTCCATATTGTGGATCTGAGAGAAGAACTCGCAGAGGGAAACCGCTCGATCTTCAGCCGGAGATTAAAAGGGCTGATCGAGGACCGGCTGGCGAACAGGCAGCAGGTGATGCTGTTCATGAACCGGCGGGGATATGCAGGCTTTGTGTCCTGCCGCTCCTGCGGAAAGGCGATGAAATGCCCACACTGTGATGTGAGTCTTACATACCACAAAAACGGACGGTTAAAATGCCACTACTGCGGATTTGAACGGCCGCTGCCGGATCGATGTCCGGCCTGCGGTTCCCCGTTTATCGCGCCCTTTGGGACGGGGACCCAGAAACTGGAAGAATTTACAAAAAGGGAATTTCCAAAGGCCCGGATCTTAAGGATGGATGCGGACACCACGGCAAAAAAAGGAGCTCATGAAGAGATCCTCGCCACCTTCGCAGAGGGCGGGGCGGACATTCTCATTGGGACCCAGATGATCGTAAAGGGTCATGACTTCGCGAATGTGACCCTTGTGGGTGTCATGGCAGCGGATCTCTCCCTCTATGCACCGGACTATAAGAGCGCAGAGCGTACCTTTGAGCTCCTGACCCAGGCATCCGGGCGGGCCGGGCGCGGGGAGCTTCAGGGAGATGTGGTGATCCAGACATATGCGCCGGACCATTATGCGGTATCCTCCGCGGCAGAGCAGGACTATCTGCAGTTTTACCGGCAGGAGCTTCTGTACCGGAAGATGATGGGATATCCGCCCCTTGTAAGACTTTTGACCATCGGACTTTCCTCAAAGAGGGAGGCGGATGTGATCCGTGCGTCAGAGGATATGAAACGGGTCATTTTGAGGGAATATGCACTGGATGGACTGAAGGTCATCGGTCCGGTGGAGGATTCCCCCTACAAACTTAATGATAATTACAGAAAAATTTTATATATGAAACATGAAAGTTATGATATACTATTAAAAGTCAGAAATTGCGCCCGGAAGCGGGAGAACATCCCGGATCTTTTCCGGAATGTGTTCGTCCAGTACGATCTGACTTAGTAGTTTTCGATAAAAAATTGAGAGGAAATAAGATAAAATGGCAATCAGACAGATCAGAACCATCGGAGATGAGATCCTTACAAAAGAGTGTAAGCCGGTAAAGGAAATGAATGAGAGGACCCTTGAGCTCATCGAAGATATGTTTGAGACAATGTATGAGAATAACGGCGTCGGCCTTGCCGCACCGCAGGTGGGTGTCCGCAAGCGCGTCGTGGTTATCGATGTGGAGGACGGAAACCAGTATGTGCTGATCAATCCGGAGATCCTCGAGACGAGCGGAAGTCAGACCGGTCAGGAAGGCTGCTTAAGTGTTCCGGGAAAATGCGGACAGGTGACCCGCGCGGATCATGTAAAGGCAAAAGCTCTCAATGAGAATATGGAAGAGTATGTGATCGAGGCAGACGGACTTCTTGCGAGATGCATTCTCCACGAGTGCGACCATCTGGATGGAAAACTTTACGTCGATCTCGTAGAAGGCGAACTTCAGGATACAGCCGGAGAGGATGAGGAATAGTATGCGTATTGTTTTTATGGGAACGCCGGACTTTGCGGTTCCGACGCTGACTGCTCTCATTGAGGGCGGACATGAAGTTGTGGCTGTGGTGACACAGCCGGATAAGCCGAAGGGGCGCGGAAAAGCCGTCCTTATGACTCCTGTAAAGGAAAAAGCGATCGAGTATGAAATCCCGGTATACCAGCCGGTAAAGGTGCGGGATCCGGAATTTGTGGAGCTTTTAAAAACGATGGCACCGGATGCCATCGTTGTCGTCGCATTTGGCCAGATCCTTCCGAAGTCCATTCTGGATCTTCCGAAATACGGCTGCGTGAATGTACACGCGTCCCTGCTTCCGAAATACCGCGGGGCTGCCCCGATCCAGTGGGCGGTCATTGACGGTGAGAAGGAGAGCGGAGTGACGACCATGATGATGGATGTGGGGCTGGATACCGGCGATATGCTGGAACAGAAAGCGATCCCGTTAGATGAGAAAGAGACTGGCGGAAGCCTGTTTGACAAGCTCTCTGCTCTCGGTGGATCCATGATCTTATCCACTCTAAAGGGACTGGAAAACGGAACGATCACGAGAACTCCGCAGGGAGAGTCCGGTACTTCCTACGCGAAGATGCTCACGAAAGAAATGGGACATATCGACTGGACGAAGGACGCGGTGTCCATTGAGCGTCTTGTCCGCGGCTTAAATCCGTGGCCAAGCGCATATACATCATATGCCGGAAAGACGATGAAAATCTGGTCAGCAGAGGTTACGGATCTTCCGGGAGAAAGAGCTCCGGGAAAGATTCATGTGACAAAGGACCGGCTTTTTTTTGAGACCGGAGAGGGTGTCCTTGATGTAAAGGAGCTTCAGCTTGAGGGAAAGAAGCGGATGGATACAGCTTCCTTCCTGCGCGGTTTCCAGATGGAAGACGGAAGTTTCTGCGGGTAAGCTTCGCGGGTGATGCCGCGGGCGGTCCTGAAAAATCCGGCTGAAAAGCCGGCTGCCGGGACGACAGAAACGAGATCGAAAGGAGAGATGTTTTATGTACGGAATGTATGGTTACGGTTATGGTTATGGCCTTGATCCGACGATCATCCTTGTATTGATCGGAGTTGCCCTTTCTCTCTGGGCTCAGGGACGTGTAAATTCCACGTTCTCGAGATATTCCAGAGTCCGCAGCATGACTGGCATGACAGGGGCAGAGGCGGCGAGACGCCTTTTAAATGCGCAGGGAATCTACGATGTGACGGTCCAGCAGATCGCCGGTGAACTTACCGATCACTATGATCCGCGGACGAAGACCGTAAACCTGTCCCAGTCCGTTTACGGAGCGACTTCCGTTGCGGCTATCGGTGTTGCCGCCCACGAATGCGGCCACGCGATGCAGGACAATGAGGGATATGCGCCGTTACGCTCTCGTTCCGGTGGCAAACTTCGGCTCCAGTCTTTCCTGGCCGCTGATCCTTTTAGGACTTGTGTTCGGCGGACTTGGTTCTCCGCTGGTGGAGATCGGAATCTTAATGTTCTCTCTGGCGGTGCTGTTCCAGCTTGTGACACTTCCGGTAGAGTACAATGCGTCTGCCCGTGCGGTAAGACTTCTGGATGCACAGGGCATTCTCGCGGGCGAGGAAGTAAACGGGACGAGAAAAGTACTGAACGCGGCGGCACTGACCTATGTGGCGGCAGCAGCGACTTCGATCCTGCAGCTTCTCCGTCTCATAATTCTCTTTGGAGGAAGAAACAGACGTGACAGATAATACGACAAATATCCGGGAGGTCGTCCTTGACGTCCTTCTGGAAGTCCTCGAAAACCATAATTTGAGCCATATTGTTTTAAAACAGGCACTGGAAAAGTACCTGTTTCTGGAGCGTCAGGACCGCGCGTTTATCACAAGATGCGTGGAGGGAACTCTGGAGTACCGGATCCAGATCGATGCGGTGCTTGACCGTTTTTCGAAGGTGAAGACCGCAAAAATGAAGCCGGTGATCCGGGAGATCCTCAGAATGTCGGTCTACCAGATTCTGTATATGGAGCGTGTACCGGACTCCGCGGTCTGCAATGAGGCGGTAAAGCTTGCAAAGAAACGAAAATTCCAGGGTCTTTCCGGATTTGTGAACGGTGTCCTGCGGACGGTCTCCAGAGAAAAAGAGAAACTTGTCTGGAAGGACGCTTCGGAGCGCTATTCGATCCCCCGGTGGATGTTATCCATGTGGGAGGAAATGTATGGAAAAGAGACTTCTGAAGCCATTGCTGCGTCATTTTTAGAAGAACGCCCCCTTACGGTGCGCTTTAATGAGAGCATCTCCCCGGCGGAGAAAACGATCGGAGAGTTGAGAGATCATGGCATTACGGTGGAGGAGTCCGGGATATTTCCGGGGATCGCTTCGATCCGTGGCTTCGACTACTTAGACCGGGTGTGCGCGTTCACGGAAGGAAAGATCACAGTTCAGGATCCAAGCTCCTCCCTTGCGGCACAGATGGCATCTATTGCCCCGGGAGATTTCGTTCTTGACGTGTGCGGAGCTCCGGGAGGAAAGGCCATGCATGCGGCAGATCTTTTAAAAGGTACCGGTATGGTGGAAGCGAGAGATGTGAGCGAGAGAAAGACGGATCTTATTGAGGAGAACATCATGCGCTGCGGCTTCCGGAACATTCGCACGAACGTTTGGGACGCGACTGGATCCGTCTATGGTGGAGCAGGCAGATGTGGTTCTGGCAGATCTCCCATGCTCCGGTCTCGGAATTATCGGAAAGAAACCGGATATCAAAGAGCGGATGACGAGAGATGAGATCAAAAATCTCGCAAAGCTGCAGAGGGAGATCCTTTCTGTGGTGACTCAGTATGTAAAACCTGGTGGAACGCTTGTTTACAGTACCTGTACGATCACTGAGGAAGAGAATGAAGAAAACGCGGACTGGATCGAGAAGCATCTGGCGTTTGAAAAGAAGAGGATCGCAGATCTCCTGCCGGAGGCTCTTAAGAGTTCCTGCGAGGAGAACAGGATCCAGCTTCTTCCGGGACTCCATCCCTGCGACGGCTTCTTTATCTCTGTGTTCAAAAAGAAGAAATAATACTGTGCAGGTTCTGAATCCGCGGACATGACTGCCTGCGGATCCGTTAAAAACGGATTTATGTGGAAACATGACAGAACCAAGGCTTTTGGAGAATCGAGAATGGAAAAGAAAGACCTGAAATCAATGACACTGGAAGAACTGACAGAGTTCGTGAAGGAGCTGGGTGAAAAACCGTTCCGGGCAAAACAGTTATACCAGTGGATGCATGTAAAATTAGCCGAGTCTTTAGACGAATGTACGAACCTTCCGAAGTCGCTTAAGGAAAAGCTTTCGGAATACAGTACATACACGTCCCTTAAGACCGTAAAGATGCTGGAATCGGGGATCGACGGGACAAGAAAGTATCTGTTCGGTCTCGATGACGGAAACGTGATCGAGAGCGTCCTGATGAAATATCACCACGGAAATTCTGTGTGTATTTCCTCTCAGGTGGGCTGCCGCATGGGCTGCCGGTTCTGTGCGTCCACTCTGGACGGACTCACAAGAAACTTACGTCCTTCGGAGATGCTGGATCAGATCTACCGGATCCAGAGATCCACGGGAGAGCGTGTCTCCAACGTTGTGGTCATGGGAAGTGGTGAGCCGATGGATAACTATGATAACCTGATCCGGTTTATCAGGCTTCTTTCCGATGAAAACGGTCTGAATATCAGTCAGAGAAACATCACGGTATCCACCTGCGGGATCGTACCAAAGATCTTAAAGCTTGCGGAGGAAGGTCTTTCCATTACTCTGGCACTTTCCCTTCATGCGCCGGACGATGAGACGAGAAAGACTCTGATGCCCATCGCCAACAGCTACTCCTTATCGGAGGTGCTTCCGGCATGTAAGGAATATTATAAAAAGACAGGAAGACGCCTGA
>OOCS01001178.1_pt1 | contig 11597 bp, 9 predicted proteins | sample 1671411 | NCBI WGS metagenome assembly OOCS01 (sample SAMN06348154, study PRJEB24527) | human gut metagenome | biome: human gut; feature: ankylosing spondylitis patient; material: feces | host: Homo sapiens | place: China | collected 2015-10 | reverse complement strand
GTTTCTGGTAGATATCGTCGCGTCCCATGTAGTTTGTAGTCTTTCTGGCACTTCTCGCAGTCTCTCTCTGAACCTGCATTGCCTTGTGGAAACCTTCCTCATCGACAGTGAGTCCCTTATCGTCAAGAATCTCCTTTGTCAGATCGATCGGGAATCCGTAAGTATCGTAAAGTTTGAACGCATCCTCACCTGCAAGGACTTTTGTTCCCTTTGCTTCCATGTCTTTTTCAAGGTCAGCAAGGATCTCAAGTCCTTTGTCGATCGTGTTTGCGAAGCGCTCCTCCTCCTGGTCGATGACGCGGAGGATCATATCTTTCTTCTCTTCCAGTTCCGGATAACCGTCCTTGGAGAGATCGATCACAACCTGGGCGAGCTTTGTCATGAAGTTTCCTTCGATTCCGAGGATACGTCCGTGACGTGCAGCTCTTCTTAAAAGTCTGCGGAATACATAGCCTCTGCCCTCGTTGGACGGCATGATCCCATCAGATGCCATAAATGTGCAGCTCTTTACGTGGTCAGCGATGATACGGAGAGAAACGTCCTTCTTGTCGTCCTCCTCGTATCTGCAGTGAGCCAGAGTGCCTACCTCGTCCATCAGAGCGCGGTTTGTATCTACGTCGAAAAGGGATGCAACATCCTGGCAGACAACAGCCAGTCTCTCAAGTCCCATACCAGTATCGATGTTCTTCTGGATCAGATCGGTGTAATTTCCGTGTCCGTCATTGTTGAACTGGGAGAATACAACGTTCCATACTTCCATGAAACGGTCTCCTTCGCCGCCCATAACGTCCTCCGGACCTGTTCCATACTTCTCTCCGCGGTCATAGTAGATCTCAGAACACGGACCGCACGGACCTGCGCCATGCTCCCAGAAGTTGTCTTCCTTGCCGAAACGATAGATCCGCTCTTTCGGGATACCGATCTCCTCATTCCAGATACGGAAGGCCTCATCGTCATCAAGATAAACAGACGGGTAGAGACGGTCAGCCGGGATTCCCACGCACTCTGTCAGGAACTCCCATGCCCAGTGGATCGCTTCTGTCTTGAAGTAATCGCCGAAGGAGAAGTTGCCCAGCATCTCAAAGAATGTGCCGTGGCGGGCTGTCTTACCGATATTCTCGATATCGCCGGTACGGATACATTTCTGACATGTGGTGACTCTGCGTCTCGGCGGGATCTCCTGTCCTGTGAAGTACGGCTTTAACGGTGCCATACCGGAGTTGATCAAAAGTAAGCTGTTATCGTTGTGCGGAACGAGGGAGAAACTCTTCATCGCAAGATGTCCCTTGCTCTCGAAGAATTCAAGGAACATTCTCCTCAGTTCGTTTACACCATATTTCTGCATGGTACTGCCTCCTGGTTACTGTTGTGTACTTTTTTTATCTCTGAATTTCTTACCCAGAACGATTCCCGCCAGGGCAACTGCGGCCAGAATCACAGCCTCTAAAGCTGTTGAAATACATGATGCGAAAAATGCGGACATAAAAACGCCTCCTTCTCCGGCTGTCTAAAATTCAGACGCCTGTGTTTAAAATGACACATTTGTACAGTTTCTATTTATATTATTTTTTCGGGATCTGCCCATAAAGCCAGTGCGCCGGTCTTCTGCGCAGATTCTCATAACCTATACTATAATCGTTTCTCGTTCTGTTGGCAAGATGTTTTTTCTGTTCCGTGGCATTCTGGTGGACCTTTTCTGCCGTCAAACGGCTTTTCTGTCACTTCTTCATAAGTGAAACCGGCGCATCTGAATTTTTTAGTGATTCAAATGTGCCGATGTGTCGTCTTTTAATTTTTCTCAGGCTCCAGGTAATCCCCATAATTTTCCAGCAGTTCATAGCATCGGTCCATCGTCACGCTCGCTGATGTGCGGACATACTCGATGCTCTGGGATGGTGTGCTGTTTGACTTCGCACTGGCTTTATCCGCCGCCAGGTCGCGCTTTCGAATCCACTCCACTTCTTCCCGGCGGAGCGCTTCCGCTGCACTCTCGTCCATCTCTTTATGGATGCTTGAATAGATCAGGTTCAGCTCGCGGTCCCAGAGATTTCTCACATATTCCGCCGTCGCATACCGGGAGGTCTGACTCATCGTCTGATCATCCTGGTACTTTTCCGCCTCAGTTCTAACCGCCTCAAGGCGCTCCTCCAGATCAGAACGTGTGTATTCGATCACAAGTTTTGCTTCCCCTGCATTTTCCGATGCTGTGCTGTCCGGTTCCAGCGGGGACTTGACCGTCTCTTCCACCGGTATCCCTGCCGCCTCGTCTGCGCCTCCGCTCACCGCCAGCTGATCATTATCCGCCAGTGACAGGTCGCTGACCTCCGCATCGGGAGCTTCTGCCGCTGCGTTTTCTTTCGTCGCAGATTCTTTCATCCTTGTTTCAGTATCAGAAGCTTCTCCCCCATCTTCCGGTCCCCGGCTGGCTTTTGCATCCGCGTGATACAGGGCGATCCCATTATCGGCAGGGCCGCACGCCGGAGCTGGCGCATTCTGGGCTGCCGGGGTATTTTCTGCCACCTTCATCCGATTCTCTGTCATATAGGGATTCCCGGAATTTCCCGCATCCGGCTGCATGGCATCCGCCTCGAAACCGACGACAGCCGCGGTATTCACCCCATGGGAAGAAACAAATTTTTCCATTTCCCATGTGGCGGATACCCCGGCCATCAGGATTCCAATAATTATCAACCATATTCTGCGTCTGCTCATATGTGCCCTCTCGATTTTTCAGGTAACTTTTGTTCTACTAAAAAGATACCATATCGTGAGATCTTTGTGAACAAAAAACGCAAATTAGTAATAGATTGTAAGACTTTTGTAAAAAACAGCGTAGCTGCCTTTTTAGTTACTAAGCCCCGTATCCACCAACAGATCCCCACCATCCGCAGCGCTGGTGGCCAGGCGGTCACAGCGCTCGTTTCCGGGATGACCGTCATGGCCCTTGACCCAGTGGAACGTCACTTTATGCGGGTTCATCGCGACGAGCAGCCGTTTCCAGAGGTCCGAATTTTTTACCGGTCCCGTCTTAGGGCGGACCCAGTTATGCTTAACCCAGCCGTCGATCCATTTCTGGTTGAAAGCGTCCACGAGATATTTCGAATCGGAATAAAGGTCTACCTCACAGGACCGGTTTAACGCTTCAAGTCCCACGATCGCTGCCATAAGTTCCATCCGGTTATTGGTTGTCCGCACATATCCCGCGGACAATTCCTTTTCGTGGAGAGTCCCATTTTTATCAATAAACTGGAGCACCGCTCCGTATCCGCCCGGCCCGTCTGGATTTCCGCGGGCCGCTCCGTCCGTATAAAGTGTTACTTTCATGTCTATTTTGTAATTCCTCTCAGATGTCTTATTTTATATGATTCCGGAATTCAGACGGCTCAAGCCGCAGTTACAGATCCCACTTCTCGCAGAGCGCGTTGACCTCTGCCGTAAATTTCTTGATATCCTTGTTCGCGCAGTCGCGGTTCTTCTGGATGATCCGCATCAGGCGCTCGCCTGCAGCCACAAGAAGAGCAAAGATGGACTTATTCTCCTTCTGTCTCGCTGTCTCCTTCTGGATTGGAATACCGACGGTCTGTTTGAGCCACGCACCCGCGGCAAGGTCAAACTCTGATCCCGAGAACGGTGCGTCCGCCACAAGATCGTAGTCCGAGCGCAGGAGGTTCGCGAACTTCGTGCATACGAGATCGTCTCCGTGTACCATAAACACACGGTCCGGTTTCTTCTTAAAGGCGTTGATCCAGGTGAGAAGTCCTTCCCTGTCCGCATGACCAGAAAGTCCGTCCAGGCACACGATCTCCGCTTCTACATCGATGGTCTCACCGAATAGTTTTACGACTTCCGCCCCCTCAATGAGGCTCCTTCCCAGAGTTCCGACAGCCTGGTATCCGGCGAACACGATCGTACACTCCTGTCTCCAGAGATTATGTTTTAAGTGGTGGCGGATTCGTCCGGCATCACACATACCCGCCGCGGAGATAATGACCTTCGGCTCGGAGTCGAAGTTGATCGCCTTGGAATCGTCGCTGCTGACGGAAAGATTTAATCCCGGGAATGCGATCGGGTTGATTCCCCTGTTCACAAGATCCATCGCCTCCTCGTCAAAGCACTCGGAAATGTTCTTATTGAACACATGGGTCGCCTCGACGGCCAACGGGCTGTCCACATAGACCGGGAATCCGTCATGTCCGGTGACAAGGCCCTCTTCCTTGATCTTACGGATAAAGTAGAGGATCTCCTGGGTCCTGCCCACTGCAAAGGCCGGGATCACAACGTTTCCGTGACGGTCCAGGGTTCTCTGGATGATCTTCGCGAACTCCTCGATATGCTCGTGGGTCCGGTCGTGGGAACGGTCACCGTAGGTACACTCCATTACCACATAGTCGGCCTCATCCGTGTACTGCGGATCCTTGATCAGAGGTTTGTTCTTGTTTCCGATATCACCAGAGAAAACAATCTTCTTCTGTACGCCGTCCTCATCGATCCAGACTTCAATGGACGCGGATCCAAGCAGGTGACCCACATCCGTAAACCGTACTTTCAATCCATCGCAGATCGTCAGGATATCACCATAATGGCATGGCACGAAATGCTTTAAAACGCCTTCCGCGTCGTTTACCGTGTAGAGCGCCTGGACCTCCGGGTTTCCGGCACGTCTTGCCTTTCTGTTCTTCCACTCAGCCTCCATTTCCTGAATGTGGGCACTGTCTTTCAACATAATGTTACAGAGATCGCAGGTGGCCTGTGTGGCGAATATCTGCCCCTTAAAGCCCTTCGCATAGATCAGTGGAAGCAGGCCTGTGTGATCGATGTGGGCGTGGGTGATAAAGATGTAGTCCACATCAGAGAACGGGATCGGAAGCTCCGCGTTCTCATAGACGTTTCCGCCCTGTTCCATACCGTAATCAACAAGAATGTTCTTTCCCGCCGCATTCAGATAATGACAGCTTCCAGTCACTTCATGATCTGCACCGATAAATGTCAGTTTCATGGAACTCCTCCTTTCGCGGCGAAATCTGGAAACTCATGCAAACATCCTATTCCTGTGGTCGATATACAGAAATATCCATTTTTCCCAACCGGGCAGTGTCCGCAACCCTTTTCACGTTCACCGCGGATTTTATCCTTCAGGTTTCTGCCGCAAATACTGTAATTTCAGCATCGTTTTGCAAAATTCGATGAAAATCTTCGTTTTTGCAAATCAGCTGTATTATTTGCATCTATTATAGCAAATTTCAGATAATTATGCAAATCATTCCGCCATTACTGTCATTAATAATTTTCTGCAGCGTATCCTGAAGTTTCATCTGACAGTCCTCCGTCATCTGGGCGATCTTCGCCTGCATGCCGTCCTCAACAATCTGTTCCACGGACTTTCCGAAGATATTCGTATCCCAGACACCTTCCTCCGTCGCTTCCCCGTCCTTTATGTACGCGATCAAGTCCTTCGCCTGCTGCTCGTTCCCAACGATCGGCGCGATCTCCGTCTCGATCCTGGCCTTTATGAGATTGATGGAGGGTGCCTGGGCATGGATCTTCACACCGTACTTGCTGCCATGACGGATCAGCTCCGGCTCATCTAAGGAGATCTCCGTCTTATCCGGCAGGACGATTCCGTAGCCCTTCTGGCGCACCTCCGCCAGGGCGTTTCTCACCTTCTCATACTCTTCCTTCATCCCGGCAGATTCCTTTAAGATTTTAAACAGGCTGTACTCATCCCGCACCGGCAGGCCGGAAATATCGCTTAAGACCTCAAAGTATGCCGCCTCATCCATCAAGACCCGGATTGTCACCCGGCCGCTCGCAAGATCCAGCTCATCCGCGATCAGTTTTTTCACTGCCTGATCTGTTTCCGGCACAGCCTCCTTCGGCACGTCCTTCATCTGGACGGATGTCTTCAGGAGTTTTCCCGCCTCCATGATCAAACCTGCCTTTAACGCATGATCATCCGGCAGGATCTCCACCCATTTCGGGATCTCAAAGTCGAGCTCTGTCACCGGGAACTCCAGGAGCACGGTGCCCAATATCTCCTCGATGTCTTCTCGCTTTAGCTGTTCACAGTTTGCCGCCCGCACCGGGACCCCGTACTGGTTTTCCATCTTTAACGCCAGGGCTTTCGTCTCCGCCGCATAGGGTCTTGTAGAGTTTAACAGGATCAGGAACGGTTTTCCGATCTCCTTCAACTCCGAGATCGTCTGCTCCTCCGCCTCCTTAAAATCATCCCTGGAGAGTTCCCCGAAGCTGCCATCGCAGGCCACAACGATCCCGATGGTGGAATGGTCCCGGATCACCTTTCTCGTACCAATTTCCGCCGCCTGGGTGAAGGGGATCTCATAATCGTACCAGGGCGTCTTCACGAGACGTTCCTCCCCGTTTTCCGTATGTCCCGCAGCACCTTCCACCATAAAACCCACACAGTCGATGAGCCGCACCTTCGCCCGGATCCCCTCCGCAAGCTCCAGCTCCGCCGCCTCCTTCGGGATAAACTTCGGCTCCGTGGTCATGATCGTCTTCCCCGCAGCACTCTGGGGAAGCTCATCCCTGGTCTGAGCCTTTTTCTGCCCGTCCGGGAGGTTCGGGAGCACAAGAAGCTCCATAAACCGCTTGATAAATGTGGATTTTCCAGTGCGCACAGGTCCCACAACACCCACATAGATCTCTCCGCCCGTCCTCGCCTCGATATCCTTGTATACATGGAAATGATCCATAAAAATACCCCCTCGCATATACTGTTGCAGTGTATGCGCGAGGGGGACATTTTATACCGGCAGAGCCTTTTCTTACGCCGCAGTACGGAAAAATACAGGCTGCTGCAAGGCTTGTTCTGACTTCTATTCCCACGGAAGATCGCTGTGCTCGATGCGCTTATCGCGGAGCATCAGGTCAGCCACCGCCTCTTTTGCAGGTTTTCCTTCAAACAGGACCTGGTTTACCTCCTCAACGATCGGCATGGAAACATTGTATTTCTTTGCGAGGGATCTCGCAGCCTTCGCTGAGTAAACGCCTTCTACCACCATCTGGACTTCCTTCATTGCCTCTTCCATCGTGTATCCTTTTCCGATGAGGATACCGGCGCGGCGGTTTCTGCTGTGCATGCTGGCGCATGTCACGATCAGATCGCCGATTCCGGAAAGTCCAGTATAGGTCTGGTATTTTCCGCCCATGGCGATGCCAAGTCTCGCGATCTCCGCCATACCGCGGGTGATGAGGGCTGCTTTCGCGTTGTCCCCGTAACCCAGGCCATCAGCGATTCCCGCTGCCAGGGCAACAACGTTCTTTAACGCGGCGCCTGTCTCGATCCCCAGGACATCCGGGCTCGTGTATACACGGAACACCGGGCTGATAAATGTGGACTGGACGTACTCTGCAACGTTCTTCTTGCGGGATCCCGCAACGCAGAGCGTCGGAAGTCCGCGGCTTACCTCCTCCGCGTGGCTCGGTCCGGAAAGAACAGCTGTCTCCGCCATCGGAAGTTCTTCCTTTATGATCTGGGTCATTGTATCGAGAGTATTCTCCTCGATTCCCTTTGCCACATCCACAATGAGCTGTCCCTCTTTACAGAACGGCTTCATCTTCTGCGCCGTGCTGCGGACAAATACGGACGGAACCGCCATCACGAGAAGGTTCTTATCCTTCATCGCTTCCTCAAGGTCAGCGGTATAGATGATTCCCTCCGGCAACGTCACTCCCGGAAGATTCTTGTGAGTCCTGGTCTTTGCCATCTCCTCGATCTCCGCCGGGATCGCGGACCACAGTGTGACCTCATGTCCATTGTTTCTTAACAGCACCGCAATCGCGGTTCCCCATGTACCGGAACCGATAATACCAATTTTTTCCATGTTCAGGAACTCCTTTTCTCTTTAATCTCACTGCCCTGTACCGACTGATATTTTCGTGCTTAAGCGCTTATTCAGTTTTTCTTTCCACCCCAGAGCTTGTTCTCTGTGCCGGATAAAAGTCTTTTTATGTTCGTCTTGTGTCTCCAGATCGCCATCGCCATCAGGACGAAGGCAACGACATAAAACTCCATGAGATGATCTGCAGAGACGGTAAATGTTCCATGCGCCCCGTAGACCAGTATCTGGATAAAGAATGAGATCACCACCAGAATAGAACCAAGGGAGACATATCTTGTAATGATGACAGCTCCAAGGAACAGTGCTGCACAGACAAGCGTCACGCGCCAGTCCATGGACACGAGGATACCCGCCATGGAGGCAATTCCCTTTCCTCCCTTGAAGTTTAAATAACACGGGAAATTATGACCGAGGACAACGCCGAGACCTGCGTAGAGCACATAGAGGTCTGTGTCCGGGCTTCCCTTAAAGATGATCCGCGCCGCAAGACAGGCGAACACCGTCTTTAAAAAGTCTCCCGCGAACACGACGAGCCCCGCTTTTTTTCCCATGACCCGGAGCGCATTTGTCGTTCCGGAGTTTCCGCTTCCGTAGTTTCTGATATCGATATGGTTCAGCTTACCGTAAAGATATCCTGTCTGGAATAATCCAAACACATAACCCATAACAAGACAAAGCACTCTGCCCATCGCTTAATCCTTCTCCTTCCTCTCACGGATGATGAATTTCAGGGATGTTCCGCGGAAGCCAAAGGCCTCACGGATCTTGTTTTCCAGGTATCTCGTGTAGGAGAAATGCATTAACTCCTTATCGTTCACGAAAATTACGAAGGTCGGCGGTTTTACCGCAACCTGGGTCACATAGTAGATCTTTAAGCGTTTGCCCTTGTCGGACGGCGGCTGCTGCATAGCGACAGCTTCTGTCACGATCTCGTTCAATACACCGGTAGCCACGCGGAGCGTCTGGTTCTCGCGGACCATATCGATGAGCTCGAAGAGCTTTTCCATTCTCTGTCCGGTCAGGGCGGACACGAAGATATACTCCGCATACGGCATGTAGGACAGGGTCTCTTTTAATTTTCTTGTGTACTCATAGATCGTCTTGTCGTTCTTCTCGATGGCATCCCACTTGTTGACAACGACGATCACGCCTTTTCCGCGGTCATGGGCGATACCGGCGATCTTTGCGTCCTGCTCAGTGATTCCCTCAACGGCATCGATGACCATGAGGACCACATCAGCGCGCTCCACCGCTGTCACAGTACGGATAATACTGTAGCGCTCGATATCCTCTTTGATCTTGCTCTTTCTTCTTAAGCCCGCAGTATCGATAAAGATATATTCAGTGCCGTTTCGCACGATCTCTGTATCGACAGCGTCTCTTGTGGTTCCGGCGATGTTGGATACGATCACACGGTTTTCACCGAGAAGCTTATTGATAATAGAGGATTTTCCGACGTTCGGTTTTCCCACGATGGCGATTCTCGGACGGTCATCCTCGCTGTCGTCATACTGGTCCTCACGGAAATACTTGACTACCTCATCGAGAAGCTCGCCAAGGCCAAGTCTTGAAGCCGCGGATACCGGGACCGGGTCTCCGATTCCCAGGTTATAGAATTCGTATACATCGTTTCCGAACTTCGCCATGCTGTCCACCTTATTGACCGCAAGAACGACCGGTTTCTTGGACTTTCTTAACATGTCCGCAACCTTGGAGTCCGCGTCGACGAGACCCTGGCGCACATCCACGATAAAGATGATGACGTCCGCGGTATCGATGGCGATCTGCGCCTGCTCACGCATCTGCGCAAGGATGATATCCTTGGAATCCGGCTCGATTCCGCCTGTATCAATTAAGGTAAAATTGTTGTTTAACCAGGTGCAGTCCGCATAGATACGGTCTCTTGTCACACCCGGAGTATCTTTTACGATCGAGATCGTGCTGCCGGCAAGTACATTAAAGAGTGTGGATTTTCCCACATTCGGTCTGCCGACGATCGCCACTACTGGTTTACTCATATATCTTCCTCATTTCTATACTTCGCCGTCCCAATCAGGGATAACTTCCCCGTCCTCTGTGAGACCGGCATCTTTCATTGTAAGCTCATATGCCCCGTGTTCCGCAGTCTGTTCTCTCGCCGCCTCCGGGTCAAGGATCGCGTCCACAAGGTCATATCCGCTTGATTTTACTATATTTATCGGAATCTGTAAAGCATCTTCCGCCTGGGTCTTTGTGATATCATCCAGGAAAACCTCCTCGCCGCTCTTAAACATAACGGCCGGAAGGATCAGCCTGTCGCCTAAAGGCTTATCCTTTAACTGGGCGATCAGATCCTGTCCTGTGATCAGTCCCGCCACCGTGATCTTTTCGCCGAAGAAATCATTCCGGATCGGGTAGATATGGACCTTTCGTCCCGGATAGACTTTCATGATCTCCTTTACAAGCGTGTCCAGATACGGATACGGCAGACGTCCTGTGGCGATTGAGAGTTCTTCCTCTTTTCCATCGTCCGTCTTCTCATCCAGGGCATCCATGACTTCCTCATGCAGCAGCCGCAGCATACCGACGCCGTTCTCCAGCTGGATATATCCGTCGTATCTTCCTTCCTCCGGCATCTCGCGCTCCGCCAGGATATACCACTCATCACTTGCATGGATAAAGTGGATCCCGTGGCGCTCGTAGTTGATCTTCTGCCATTTTTCGATGAGATCGATCACCTCGCAGGCATCTTCCTTTGTAAACGGTTCCAGCGGGTAAAGACCCTCACGATACTTCGAGAGACCGACCGGAACCACCGACACGCTCTGCATCACCGGCGCGTACTTTGAGAGCTGTTCGATGGTGTACGCCAGCTCATTTCCGTCATTGACGCCCCGGCATAGAACGATCTGTCCGTTCATCTCCGTTCCCGCCTCGTAAAGACGGTCGATCTTCTTTAACGCCTCCCCCGCAAACCGGTTGTGGAGCATCTTACAGCGTAGCTCCGGGTTCATAGTCTGCACGGAGATATTAATCGGGGCCAGGTGGAAGCGGATGATCCGCTCGATATCTTTATCCTTCATATTTGTCAGGGTGATGTAGTTTCCTTGAAGGAACGAAAGTCTGGAGTCGTCGTCCTTAAAGTAGAGCGTCTCACGCATTCCCGGCGGCATCTGGTCGATAAAGCAGAAGATGCACTTATTGGAGCAGGACTTATAGTCACTCATAAGTCCGTTTTCAAAGGTAAGTCCCAGGTCCTCACCGCCGCTCTCGATCTCAAGTTCCCACTCTTCTCCGTTTGCCTTCCGCACGACCATCACGAAGCTCTCGGCATCCGTCATATAGTCGTAGTCAAAGATATCTTCCAGCTCTTCCCCGTCTATGGTAAGCAGCACATCTCCCGGTTCCAGTTCCAGCTCTTCCGCGATGGATCCGGGGGTAACTGCCATAATTTTATGTCCCTGATATTTCACTTCTTTTATCCTTCCTGCATGGTTCTAAACTTAATCATACCAATCTTCCTCCGATTTGTAAAGGAACGATATTCTTTTTTCCTTCGAATTTTCATGGGAAACTATTGACGAAAAATGTCTGAAAATGGTATACTCGGCGTGGAATGCCTGCAGGTTCCCGTATAAATAAGGAGATCCAGGCAAAAATATGATCTGACAGTCCGACCGCAGAGGCCGGACCGCAACACAAAAAATCGGAGGATTATCTGACATGTCTAATCAGTACGTTTTCAACGACCGTCTG
>OOCS01001174.1_pt1 | contig 11653 bp, 6 predicted proteins | sample 1671411 | NCBI WGS metagenome assembly OOCS01 (sample SAMN06348154, study PRJEB24527) | human gut metagenome | biome: human gut; feature: ankylosing spondylitis patient; material: feces | host: Homo sapiens | place: China | collected 2015-10 | reverse complement strand
CAGCCATCTTTGGTCCGAGTGGCGAGAGTCGAACTCACGGCCTCTTGAACCCCATACAAGCGCGCTACCAAATCGTTCGATTTATGGTAGAAACAAGCCATTTCAATTAAATTTAATCGTTATAACCGGCTATCTACAAATTTTTAGGGGGCGGCATCTGATATTTTTTCAATATTTGTAATCTATCGTGCGCTGTCAATACTCATTTTGCTGGAATCATGCTCTATATAAGGTTTGCTTCACACCTTCTGATTTAAAGCGTTTCCCGTTACTTTCTTAACTTCAACTGTCATTTCAGCAGCACGCTCCGGTTTCAAATCTCCATCCTGAACAAATTGCAGGCATCCCAATTTCACTGATATTGATGCCCGCTTTTCTGCCCTCTCTCCGGCATTCTTTTCTACCTTCGGCCTTAATGTTCTGACTAAGGTTGCACATAATAAGGACTCTTTTACAGGACGTCACATGTTAGACGCATACGCAATTATAATATATGTCCAAAAGCCCTCACGATTACGTTTCTAATTGCAACCACATTTATACATCAATTATGCCGCCATTTTGGCGAATTTGCTTCTTAATTTCCTCATCGCAGATACAGCCACGAAAATCATATGCATCAACATTGAAGTTTGTAATAATATCGGTGGCGCTATGAAATCTACAATATCTTTCGTGGCAGAACATAATCTGTCCATTGGAAAGAATCGCAACAAGCTCATGGTTTTCTGTATTGAAAGCAATATCCAATACATCTCCGTTTATCGTAGGATCTTCAGATGAATATGGATTACTATACCACCATCCCCTCTTTTGTCCATCTACAGTCTTTTCATAATAGTTGAATGTCTGAAGTGCTTTATGTCCGTTAGAACAGGCAATCACCGTACTTTCAGGACTGACAACCATCATATAATTTCCGACCGTCTTACCGAGAATTCGCTTTCTCATGCAATCCCCGATATGATAGATGCTAATAACATTGTCCTGCGTAGCAACCGCTATAAATGGCTCATTCTTGAAACTACTGATACCAATTACCGGTGCACTCTGACTGTTGACCTCAGAATCATTACCTGTACGAATATTTTTGAATTTCACCTTTCGAATATTGTTTCCCACAGCTGCAATCGAGCCATCCGGCATAAAACAAGCTAATTTAACATTCTTGCAGGGATTCTCTACATTTAGCACTTCATCTGTCTTTAAATCATAGAGACAGAGGTTAAGATCTGCATCCTTTCTCAAAACCTTAGTGCCATAGGTCGAAACTTTTCCATGTTGATCTGACACAAAGTGTTCATTGAACAGTCTAGATGTTCTTTTTTCCACATTGTAAACCCAAGTCTTCGTATCAGTTTCTCCAAGAATAAATGCACCATTTTCAGACAAGTGAACCTGCTCAACAGCACTTGGTGCTAAAACATCACCAACTCGGATCTTTTTATCCAAATCCCACAACTGTATTTTTCGTTTTCCGTTGCTCAGTTCATAGCTGAGTGTTGCCGCAGACTTTCCATTCCCTGAAATAGCCCCATCCTTTAAGCACGTAACACCTCTCGCAAGGATTGCTTGAACCTCGTTACCACTTGTTATTGTTAAATCGCCTTCTACAGTGGCCGTTGCCCTAAGTCCTTGACTCTCTGTCTGACAATTCACGCCGGCTTTTCGATTTTTCTGTGCATTATCCTTTGCTTTCAGGAAAGAAGCATCAATTCCATTAACTGGATTTTTCCATGCATTCTGCTTCTGCTTGTTATAAATACGCTTGCACTCTGTAAGAGAAAAACGTACCTCTCGATTGTTGTAGTAAAAATACAGGACATCATCCTTTAGAATTGCAAACCGAAAACGGCTATTGAAGAGGTCACAGTGCATTTCTGCTGGATTCAAAATCTTTCCGCAGTATACCCATTCGTCCTTTTTCTGAAACACATGAATCCCTGTATTAAATCCACCCGTTACAACAAACAAATACCCACCTATAAATTCGATTCGCGCAATCGAACTGCTGATAGAATAAATGAAGGGCGGTTCTTCTGTTTGTAATGAAAATACAAATACTTTCCCATTTGAAGATGCCGCCAAAAATTCATTCTGTGGCGAAAAACGAAGATGCGTATAAAGTGTCACATCTTCTGAAGATTTTCCAACTGACACACAGTCTATCTTCGCTCCCCGCAACGAAATCCTATCGTCAGTCATTGTTACAGCATTGGGAATTTGTAGACCTCTTAAATCGAGATTTGAATAATTCGCGCACCCTCCAGTTTCAGAAGAAGGGAAACAGTCCAGAAGATTTCTCACGAGCTGGAATGCATCATCACGATTTTCTCCTATTGCGTGAATCTGTTCAGCCAGACCGTCCCAGTACTTTCCAGAAAGATTCCGGATATGTTCCATAACCGGAAACGGTATTGCTCTGCCATTCCAATACTTTTCAAGTTCTGTCTGTTGTAAAATCCAGGTTGCAGACAGATAGTCTCTGTTAATTTGATGTGGGAATGCAGTGACAGTATCGTTTTTGTACAACAAATTCATTTGACAAGTCAAAAAATCAAAAACCGTTCCAAATTTGAGTGCTGGCAATTCATAGTCACGGAATCTTTCCTGGAGCGGCAGAATTTTTTCTTCATTTACATGGTGCTCCTTCAAGATTCTTTGGAGAAGTCCCCGGCATTCCACATTACTCTTATTTAAACAGTACGAGATATCGAATTCATACGCCAATGCAGGAAGAATTTCAAAAACAGCTTGATACGCAACTTGTATTTTTTCTCCATCAACACCACTTCTCTGCAATAAGACAGCGATTTGTGCAACATAATAATTATGCAACAAATCCGACGAATTCTTAATTGGAATAATCCAGTCCAAACATTCTTCTTTTTCGTACTGTTTTATAATTGGACATATCTCCTTATACATTGTAACCATCATCGGGTTAGATAATAGTTTGTGCAATGTAAAGGTATCTTTGATTCCAGACCATTCTTCGGCGGAGAACACGGTCTCTATTTGCTCGTCACTCAATGGAATCAGTTGTCGCACGCTGTATCCGGTCATGCTATAACGCGCAGTAAAGTTTGTTCTTGAAGAAACAACAAACTGAATTCCCTTGAGCAAATTCAGTGCCTTTATTTCATTAATAAAATCTCGTTCTGTTTTCGCATCAATCTCGTTTAGGCCATCGACCAGCAGAACCAAACTTGGCTGAGAATATTTAACTCCGCAGAATTCCTCGAATCGCGCTTCATCGCCATCAAATAAGGATCGCGCACAGTAGCTTTTTATCCCCATTCTCATGGCCACCAAACGTTCAGCCGGAATATATAAATTCACGTTCTCGCTATTTTCACACATATTAAGTAGCATGGTTGTCTTTCCCATGCCACCATTTGCAAGAAGGATCAAATGTGGTTTTTCTGTAATCCACGCATGACTCAACACTTCTTTTAGGCTATCCTCTTCCACGCCCTCAATGCGAGGAAGGATGCTCTCAATGACATTTGTTCTTCCGACAAACTCTGTGTTGGCCCGGTTCGCTTTCACGGCTTCACGGGATTGGCCATTATCACCCGGAAGCCTTAATTGAAAAGGGTACTGGTCCTCTTTTCTCCCATCGTGCCAAAGAATTGGATATTTCGCCCATCCTTCCGCAAACCATGTGTATGCCGTCACATAACCTGTATGTGTATTCTCGTCAACTTCACCAATCAACACTGTCGCACGGCTCCGTTCTTCCATACGCAGTTCACCTGCTTGGAGAGAATCGAGGTAGTCAATCGGATGAACCATATGGTCATGCTCATGACCTCCCAGCCATAAGCGCACGCCTTTTTTCCACAGCAATTCCCGTACGTACTTTTTCTCTTCTTGAAGAAGTGCTGTAAAGGGATAATGTGAAAGCAGAATGGTCGGCTTATTCGGGTTAAGATTCCTTAATGCATTTTGCAACAATTTCGTTCCTATAATCAAATCTGTTGCTTCCTGATCTTGGGTATATGTTAAAGTCGAGTCGATATGTAAAACATTGAAATCGGGCGTTTCTATATTGAAATGAGGTTGCAAGGGATTTGAATACTTTTCCACGCGACTAGCAGGATACAATTTAGAAAGAAGATTGCGAAAATCTTTCTGACCAGAATAGATCAACTTCAAATCTTCGTCTTTGATCGTTCCGTATTTGGGATCATAATATCCCCCCCGCTGAAAGCTGATTTTCTTTATCGCACCATCTCGCCCATCCGAATTTCTATCCACATCATGATTTCCTGGCACAATAAACAGCCTATCTGTTGTCAACCCTACTGCGGCGCAAAGATCAATCAAATACTTTGCTGCTTCATCTGTAAACGTATTAGAATTCGCATTTGCTGTACGAATATCCCCCGTACAAAAAACATAGTCACAGAGAAGATTATTACTCTTCAAAAATTGTGGTAACTCTTCACGCAGAGAAATTGTGCTCATGTCATCATTATTAAAATGGAGATCCGAAATATGTAACCACCTTAGCATAGAGCACACGTTCCTTTCATTGTTGTACTACGGGTTTTGTCGTTTCTGTCATTTGCAAAACAGCCGTTTGCTTCTTCATTTCATTTGTTCATAATTGCAATGCATTCCATTAAGAAAATAGAATCTTTTCTGGTATATCAATTTTTCGTTTTTTCAACTTGTTTTTCCTCTTCACCATTTGCTTCTTCAAGTTGCTTTTCCAGGTCATCCACCCTATTTTTCAAATATTCATTTTTACTTTTATAGTAACCTATTAGTTGTGCGATAAAAACTTCTTGCTCCTCCATGCTTGGCATTTCCTTAAGAATCATTAACAGTTGCCCTGCAACCTGTGTTTTTTGTAGATAGCCTCGGTTTATGGCGAATATTGCTTTCTGATACATTTTTTTTACTTTTTCCAACAGTGTCACATATTCATCATCTTCCATAGTGTCTACTGTGGAAAGCTGATAGTATGGAATCTTTTCCATAAAGAAAAGTTGAATTATAATTGCCACAACTGCATCATCAGAGGGAAAAAGAATCTTGTTTTGCATTTGTTCCCAAAGGAGTTGATAAAAATTTTCAACGCTTGGATTTTGTTCAATCAAGTTTTCTACGATTTTTGCTACGACATCTCGATTTTCATCTATTAATTGTGAAAACATTTCTGGTGCTGTCTCGGCTTCAACATGAATCGTTTGATCAGATTCCGTATAGCCACAGTTCTCATAAAATTCTCTCAATCTTTGCGCCGCTATTTCTGCTGTAGCTGCCGTTTTCAGATATTTCAAATAGAATATTGCGCACACATCATATACTTTTCCATCCACATGCTTCAAAAAATCTAGAGTGTTTTCTGGATATTTTTTCATTATGAATACCTCTTCATTAGTTTTGTAAATAATCATTGGCAAGAACGTATCAACACATTTTCCTGTGAACAGGCAATAATTAAGCACATCTGACGATGTCGATAAAATCAGCCTTAAGTGCCCTATATCTATATAGTTTACAGAAAATCGGATGTTCTGGTGAATGTACCTTCTATATTGGCATTGCTTTCTTCTTGCATTCTGTGGAAGTAAAACTCTAATGTCCTGCAAGTCCATTTGGCAAATGGAAATTTTTATTTGTCCACTACTCCATTACGAAGTCATGCTTTTTTAGATAGAATCTGACGCAACCAGCCAAGCTCCGCTTTCTTAATTCAATGCATTTCTACTATCTAACATCTTTACTAGCAGACACTTTCCATGATGACCACTATAGTTTCAACGCTTTCAGCTTCAAGGAACTTCTTTTTAGAGTTTCTTCCTGCAGAAGTTGTAAATTCTACCGTACATAGCTGTCAGTAGCTAAGCTGTCCCGCCTAATTAGCTAATTCTATACTTATATACTGAGAAAGCCTTTTATTAAAAGAAGTTTCTTTTTCGTCATCCTCATACAAATTACCATCTTTTCCTCTTGTAATAGGCGCATTTAAACTGCTATTATTGATTTCTCTCAAATAACTACTATGTAATTTTACATTTTGATATTGGGCTGAAATTTTGTCTTGAAACTCTGTTGCTCTTTCCAGTATTGGTTGATTCCGTTCATAATAATTCAATCCTGCGGGAGTTAGTATATAATACTTGTATTTTCCACTCCGAATAAACGTCACAAGACCAGCCGCAGTCATCCGATCCATTAAGCCTGTCAATGTTCCTGGACTAATATTAATATCCCTAGCCAATTTTCTGTGCTGTATACGCGGTGTCTTATATATTGTTTCCAAAATTTGTGCCATATGCGGGATATTTTCCCATTCCAGCTCTTTCAGGCACTCTTGAATATTTAATTGCTTATGATTTTCTTTTACTGCAACTTTAATCATCCTCAGAATACCCGCATAAAATCCAATGAAAAATTGGACAGGTGATTCTTTTTCCACTTTTTCTATGCAATAGGTACTATTTAGTAACTCTTTCTCTAAAACGCTCTCTAATGTCACATACTGCATCGACCTATACAATTCGATCATATACTTACTCACTTGATTCGTATATGCCCTAACAGCCTCCTCATCGTTCTCTAATGCTGCAGTTTCTATATCATAATTCGGAATCGGTAACTTGCGATACTCTGCCATAACTCGTAACCTCCTAATTTTTAATTTCATATAATTATCTCATAAGCCATGATGATGGTAACACTTTGCTGTACAGTCTTGCCACCGGCTTATGCCTGCGTAATTTAAGGGAAGGTGAACAATAAACGCACATTCTTTCATGCACTTTCCCTTACAATCGAGTTCAAATCGGACTGGGGATGCGTTCGTTCCGACATTTGGCAACCGCACAGCACCCACGTACCCGCAATCCACCAAATGCGGTTGCAGCGCGGAACAACTATTCCCCCACAAACTTGTTGTTTGAAACTGTACCCCGGTGGACAACGCAGCTTCGAAGTTCGTTGCTCCATTGCTATACGATGGACACAGCACAAGCGTTGCCTGCAATACACGAATTAACACATTTTGATAGGAGGGATTTAAAAAGTCCATACAAATCGGAAATACCATTCGACCCCAATGCGGGACATGTAACATTACTATACGATTTTCACAATTTTTTAAGTTCTCTGTATAAAGTTTTTCCATCAACGCATCTTTTTTTCTATATACAAAAGGATATTGCTTATCCTGTTCCAGCAACATTTTTCCGTATTTATCGAATACTCGGACGCTGTTTCGTCCATTCTTGCAATACGTCGGCGTCAAAACTAATGATGGTACACGATTGCCTTTTTTCATTTTTGCTTTGGACCATTCATGTAAATTTTCATTGAACTTCAATTTGTCCAACTTATACAGCCCATCTACGCCGAGCATCTCAGGTGCCATTACAATATCCGCATCAAATTCGCATGCGCATTGGTAAAGCTTTTTATATTTTTCAAAGCATAATTCTGGCCACTTTACTCCCTCTGCCGAAAAATAGTTTTGTTCCAGACCGTTTTCATCCCTCTCTGCAAAATAATTGATTTGCAGTATATCGTCTAACGGTAAATTTGTCAACGGAGAAAAAGCAATCGTTAACGATTCGCGATCCTTCCCTTTAATCTCCGGTTGATAAATAACATTTTCTAATTCATACTTAATCCCATCTACATTCAGATTTTCTTCTTTTATGTAGTAACAGTTTTGGAGATTTGCATTTATATAGTCACAAAAGCTTCTTGCATCTCGTCGTAAATGCCCTTCATATGCAAATTGAGGGATTTTCACTCGTGGTAAAATACGAATGCCTGTTTCTTCTATATTATCGTTTAGCGCGCGAAAGCTCTTTGCTTCATCTATTGCCTCACAAAATTGCTCCCACGAAAAGAAGTAATCAAGCTCTTGCAGAATTTTATATAAGACATAAAATTCTTTTGTTTCGCATTGCCTAATAATAGCAGCTATCGCTTGCAAATCAAGTCCGATTGTGGCAGCAAGTTTAAGTTCTTTATCATATGGTTCAAGAAGTTTTCTAGCTTCTTTTCCACATCTTTCATCAGCTTCTAATGTTGGTGTGTACCAATGTGACGATTTTCTTTTCTGTTCTGCCAGCCTCAGCACCTCGGCCATCAAATCAAAAGGATTTCCGCCAAATAGTTCATACATCTTACGTTCCTCCTCTTCCTCTTCTACAGTTAATTATATAAAGTGTTCTGGAAGAAGTCAAGATATCGTTCGAAAATTGTTCGATTCTTGTAAATCGAAACGTTCCTCAAACAATTGCAATTTAGGTATAACTGTTCAACCACAACCACTCATACCAAAAAGGCCCGTACTCGCACCAACTTTAGCTTTTCCGGTTTGTTAGTAACCGCTCAACCACAGCCGTCAAGTAAAAATAAAGCTGGAGCCAAAACTGGCTCCAGCAAATTTCAAATTTTCTTTTTGCAAATGTCAGACAGTTTGTCCGACCACGGCAGCAGATCATTTAAGAATGTGCGGTCAGTCGGATCATGCTCCCGGCCATAAAGATGCGTTGCAATTTCATCAGGCAAAAAGCGGAAATACTCATACGACTTTAACTGATTGGCCTTGGCTGTTTCTGCAATGCTGTATAGAATTGCACTGGATTGTGCCTCCTAGGTGTGTTGAGCATCATCCAATTCTTGCGCCCAACGGTAAAAGGACGGATAGTACGTTCACTTGCAGAGTTGTTAGCAGGAATCTCTCCATCACGCAAGAACATGCGAAGCTGTTTTTCTTGGTTCAGGCTGTAAGCCAAGCCATCGCAAGTTTTTTGCTGCCAATCTGCAACAAGTTCTGTTCTTTTGCCCATGCGAAATAAGCCTCTACCAAAGGCGCAATCTCCTTTTGGCGGCGGCACAGGCGTTCTTCCATTATTGCACAGGAGTCGTCACTTTCACAGGGCGTCAATTGTTGAGCGGTTACGTTTGTTACGCCCAACATGAGCAACAACTAGGTGGTGAAAGACCATTACGTGCTCGGGCAGCCGGAAGCGTTAGCGGAAGCCAATGAAAATAACTTACTGTCATGCAACGCAGCAATAATCCAAGTTTCCGCAAAGTAAACGGAAGCCTCTGTCGAATCCTTGTCCTTCAAACGGCGCACACGGACTAGCACAATAGAAGTACCGGCCAGGCCCGGAGCTTGAGGAAGCCCTAGAAGGGCATATTACAGACAACGCCCCTCAAGGGGCCTCGAACGGTTCGGCCAACTGCATTGCCGACTCGTAGCATGCCCCCCTTAAGGGGCGTTTTACTTATGCCTTGGTATTCTTGCTACCCGTAAACGGGTCAATGAACTCTTTCAGACTCATTTGGTCTACTATCTGGTCTTCGTCAAGCTGATGCTTAATGTACTCACAATTTGCTTTTTGCTTCGCCCTACTGTGTCTACGTAGTACCCCCTTGTCCAGAAGTGCCAATCTCCATACTTGTATTTTAAGTTCGCATGTCTGTCGAATATCATCAGCCTACTTTTCCCTTTGAGATACCCCATGATTTGTGCTACACTATATTTGGGTGGAATACTGATTAGCAAGTAGATATGGTCCGGGCATGCTTCTACCTGAATGATTTTCACTCCTTTTTGCTCGCACAATTTTCTTAAGATTACTGATTTGTCCGTATATCGCCATCCTGCGGTATTTGGGTGCAAATACGTAAGCGTTTATCTTTCATTAGACCAGAAGGTTCTTTTCGCTATATAATCTTTTTACTCTCCCCAGCAGAGTTGAGGCTTGTCGCTCCGCTAAACTCAGCAATCCCTTGTTTGGTCCAAGTGGCGAGAGTCGAACTCACGGCTCCCTTGAGCCCCATACAAGTGTGTTACCAAATCATTCGCTTTATGGCAGAAACAAGCCACATTCTATATAGTTTTCGTTTTATATAGTCTGCAACGGGTAGGTCGCCATTATTTTCTTGAACTCTTCGACTGTCATTTTGGCCTTTTCGGCAGCACGCTCTGGTTTCAAATCACCGTCTCGAACAAGCTGAACGAGCATCCCAATCTCGCCGATGCTGATACCTTCTTTTCTGCCTTCGGCCCTGACGCCCTGACTAAGGTTGCACATAATAAGCACCTCTCTTTCCAGTTCATCGCTCATTGCAACGCCAAACTCTTCTTCGAGAATTTTCTTTTTCTCTGTAGCTGCCCTTGACGAAGAAAGCAGCACATCCAAAAACTTTAGAATACCTGTATAGTTTTCCGAATCAGGTTTTCCCAGACAAATCGTTACCACGCTCATTAGATCATAGTTTTCTGATTTTTCAGTTGCATTTCCAATCAACTGTTCCGGGCAAATCGAATACCTTGTGAGTGTATTTTGAAATTCATCGGATGGTTTTGTACAAACCCATATAGAATACACTTTTCGGATTTTTCCATACTCCGACTTTTTGAATATCGGCCCGTGCTGGGCGGAAATCATTCTGCTGCAATAATAGATTGCACGTTTCGTCAGCGGATATCCCGGATTGAACGCAGTCTGTGCTTCCACGTTAATAATAAGCCGAATCACATCTTGCGAAGCCGCATCATGCGCTGATGTCGGCGCAATCGCATCAAAGCGAACATCATAATGTACCGTTCCCTCAGTCAGCGTAGAATCCTCATTATTGCTTCCAGTTATTACTTCAGGAGTCCTCGGCAATCTGTTGGTATCGTCAACATGAACGCCAACCGTGTCAACCTCCGGCGTTCCTTCGATATACTTTTCAGCAATTTCATCTACGGAACATTCGCTGTATTCATCTACACAGCCCTTCATATCTCAAATTCTTACCAAACATAAGCGCACCTCTTTCTGTTTATGTTATACCGCAAATCAAAAAAAGTAAACACCAGAGGCAACTTCTTTCATATAATATTTCTGCTTTGTTTCGCCAACATTTTCCAGCATGTCTTTCTCACACCGCCTTTGATCACTCTCCACCCATTCGCCATGTATCTATAGCGTGTAATCTAAACGCCCCTGGAGAAATTGGTTACCTAATATGGACACTTCGCTAGATATTTATTTACTAGTCCTGTTATATGCAATTATTAATTGATGACATGAAGTTTAATTATATATCAAATTATCGTCCAAAATACAACTTATTATAGAAATGCGCACTATCAAAAAACTGGGTTTTTGTATGTAGCCTTATTTAGAGTAGGCTTTTGTCCTTAATCTAGTAAGCTATTACAGTAAGCGCTCAACCTCAACCGTCAGGCAAAAATAAAGCTGGAGCCAAAATCGGCTCCAGCTTATTTTTGCTCGATGGCTGTGGTTGAGCGCTTACGTTGCCGCAGCCCAAACAGCATCTACAGCAATCAGTGTTATTCAATCGATATTGCCGGTTTCGCGGTAACTGCGCCAGACGTTTTCAAAAAAGTCATCATCCTCGGGGATGGGGCGCGGGGCGCGCCAAGCGGTGCGGCAGGTACCATCCTCGAACCACAGCTCCTGAATCAGCGGGGCTTCGGTTTCGTCCAGGGCAAAGGTGAAGGTATCCGGCAGCTGGGCAAACGGCTTGACCCCGCCCGTCAGGTCGGTGTACAGGGCACTGCCGCGGCTTTTGCCGCCGTGGGCGGTATAGTCCGCCATGGCAGTCAGGTAGGCGCGCTGGCTCAGCAGCATATCGCGCAGGCGGTAGACCATGGCAA
>OOCS01001170.1_pt1 | contig 11668 bp, 8 predicted proteins | sample 1671411 | NCBI WGS metagenome assembly OOCS01 (sample SAMN06348154, study PRJEB24527) | human gut metagenome | biome: human gut; feature: ankylosing spondylitis patient; material: feces | host: Homo sapiens | place: China | collected 2015-10 | reverse complement strand
GTAAAATACAAAGGAAAGAGCATCTATGATGTCCTGGATATGACAGTAGAAGATGCGTTGAAATTCTTTGAAAATGTGCCCTCCATTACCAGAAAGATCCAGACCTTATATGATGTAGGTCTTGGTTATGTCCGTCTGGGACAGCCATCTACCGAACTTTCCGGTGGTGAAGCCCAGCGTATCAAACTTGCTACCGAACTTTCCAAGCGCAGTACCGGAAAGACCATTTATATCCTGGATGAGCCAACTACAGGCCTTCATTTTGCCGATGTCCACAAGCTGATCGAGATCCTTCGCCGCCTGTCCGATGGTGGAAATACCGTTGTTGTCATTGAACACAACCTGGATGTGATCAAAACAGCAGACTATATCATCGATATCGGTCCCGAAGGCGGTGACAAGGGAGGAACTGTCATTGCCAAAGGAACTCCCGAAGAAGTGGCAGAAAGCCCGGTTTCCTATACAGGAAAGTATGTGAAGAAGTATCTGGAACAGTGATCAATAGGAGATCCCGCCTGTTAGCGCAGTCGTAGGATCGTAAATGTGCGGTATTTATAAGTAATAAACGACAACATATTTCAGAAGTCAGAGATATAACAGCAGTAAATAATCCTTGACTTCTGAAATTTTTTTATCTAAAATACTTAGGAACCGAACTAATTACAAAAACACAGGAGTACAGTCATATGGAAACAGGAAAAGTCATTAACCGTATATCTAACCGTCTGCGCCGCAGATCTGCAGCTTTACAGGAAACACTGGGAATGAGCGGGGCGCAGGGGAATATTTTAAATTTTATTTTAGTGGAAGGACAGAAACATTCTATTTATCAGAAAGATATAGAAAAAGAATTTGGTCTCCGTCCATCTACGGCTACAGAAGTATTAAAGGCCCTGGAAAAGAAAGAACTGATCTGCCGTGTCAGTGAAAAGCAGGATGCCCGTTTAAAACGGATCGAATTTACGTCCAAGGCCGAAGAAATCCGTCATCTGATCGCTGCTGAAATAGGCGAGTCGGAAAGCATTTTATTAAAAGGTATTACAGAAGAAGAAAGGCAGATCTTTATAGCAATCGGAGAGCGAATGCTAAAAAATCTGGACGAAGCTAATCAATAAGGAGATCAATCAGTAAGGAAGCTGATCCTTAAAGAAGTTTCCAGGAAACAGGATAGAAGAAAATAGGATAGAGAAAGGAAGAAGATCAAAATGGAACATTCAAAAGAAACGGGTACAGACCAGGAACTGATGCGTTCTATGAAGGTGTCAAAAGCAGTAGCCGCCATGGCGATCCCAAGTGTGATCAGCAGTCTGGTTACAGTCGTTTATAACATGGCAGATACCTTTTTCGTAGGACAGACAGGAGATGCACTTCAGGTAGCGGCAGTCAGTCTGACAAACCCTATTTTCATTCTCCTTATGGCTTTTGCCAATATGTTTGGAATGGGCGGAAGCGCCGTGGCATCCATGGCAATGGGAGAAGGAAAACCCAAAAAAGTAAAGAACACTACCGCATTTATCACCTATGCCAGTTTGGCAGTAGGCATCATAATTGCAGTTATTTTATTTGCATTTATGTCCCCCATTTTACATATTTTTGGCGCAAATACAGAAACCTATGAATACGCTAAAGGTTACATCCATTACATTGCCTGGGGCGCTCCCTTTATCATCTGGTCTGCGGCAGCCAGCTTTGTAGTCCGGGCAGAAGGTGCCAGTAAAGAAGCCATGATCGGAAGCATGGTGGGAACCATTGCAAATATTGTATTAGACCCCCTGTTTATCTCTGGTCTGCATATGGGAGCTGCCGGTGCGGCTATTGCAACTACCATCGGAAATATCCTGGCAAGTCTGTACTTTGTATGGTATTTCTTAAAGAGATCCGGTCAGCTGTCCATTCTTCCAAAAGACTTTACTTTAGGAGAAAATATCCCGCAGAGAGTCTGCACTACCGGCTTCCCAACTGCTATCTTTTCTGTTCTCATGAGCGTTTCCACCATTGTAGTCAACCAGATTTTGGTAAAATATGGAAATGCACCGGTAGCAGCCATCGGTATTGTTTTTAAAGCCAATATGTTCATTACTTTCCTGCAAATGGGACTGGCAAACGGAGTACAGCCATTGTTGGGTTACAGCTATGGAGCTGGAAATATCAGCCGCTTCCGGGAAGTAGAACGCTTTACGAAGATCTGCTGCCTGATAGCCGGAGTTGCGGCCACACTGCTGTATTTTGTGGGAAGAGAGCCTATTATCCGCATGTTCATCAGTGATGATGAGGTGGTTTATTATGGGGTAAAGATGCTGATTGCATACATGCTTTCCGGTCCTGTGATCGGCATGCTTTTTGTAAATATGAACTGTATGCAGTCTGTAAATTACGCATTGCCTGCAACCATCCTTTCCGTTATGCGTCAGGGCATCCTCCTGATCCCGCTGCTTTACATCCTGCAGCTGATCGCAGGATTAGAAGGCGTGATCTACGGTCAGGCAATTACAGACTATATCGCGGTGGTCCTTTCAGCGGTATTTTGGAGAAATATAAGAAAAAAGCTGTAGGATTTGCCAGAGTGACCTGGATCATTCTACAGCTGAAAAATGAAATCCCAGCGGGCGTCAGATCGCAATCTGCCGTCCGCCATTTTTTTCATATAACCGGTGACTGATGGAAAGCACGGTACGTCCGTTTCCGGCTCGGTTTAAAGCAGAAAGAACGGTCTGTTCTGTGTCTGCGTCAAGATTTGCCGTGATCTCATCTAATAAAAGGATGCGGGGGTTGGTTGCAACAGCCCTGGCAATGGAAAGCAGCTGCCATTGTCCCTGGGAGAAAAGACCTGGTTTGCAGGGAGTGTTGTAGCCTTCCGGGAAACTGCGTATAACTTCATCCAGTCCTGTGAGACCTGCGGCAGTCTGGGCCTGTTCCAGTGTGATATCCGGGTCAAACAAGGTAATCTGGTCCAGGATCGTTCCGGGAACCATGGAAAAATTCTGTTCTACACAGCTGATGATCTTTCGTCTCTGGTGTTCAGAGAGTGCATCGGCAGGCTGTCCGTTAATAAGAACGTTTCCTTTCTGAGGTGTATAAAGTCCCAAAAGCAGTTTAAAAATAGTACTTTTTCCGGCACCGGTACGTCCGGTCAAAGTAACCTGTTCCCCTTCTTTTACAGAAAAACTGAGGGACTGTAAAATATCCGGGTCACTTTCCTCATAACGGAAGGTTACATTCTGAAGTTCTACCGGGCATGCAGCCGGATCCGGTCTGGAAGTGTTTGTTTCCCTAGCTTTGGTACGTTCCGGAAGCTGCAAAAATTCATTGATCCTGTGTACTCCGGCAGCAGCAGACTGAATGGTCTGTATTTCCATACCAATACTTTCAAGAGGTGTAAATACCTGGGTAATATAGGAAATAACAGCGGCAGCAGTACCGGCAGACATTCCGAAAAACAGCTGGACTTCCCCATTTCCAAAAGCAGATAAGATCATAACAATGGCGATGGTAATTGAATTGGAAATAAGGATGACCGGTGAATAAATAGCATCATAAAAATTTGTTTTATCAATTGCCTTATAGCTGTCTTCCAGAAATTTACTGTATTTTTCTTCCATATACATTTCTTTGTGAAGATTGTGAATGGTGCGGATACAGCGCAGTGTCTCCGGTACATGACCAGAGGCTTTTGCAATGGCAGCACGGTTACTTAACTGGGATGCAAGCATGCGTTTTTGTACATGACGGGTGTAGAAAAATACAGCGGGGAGCACAAAAAGCAGCAGAATAGCCAGACCGCGGTTTTTCGTAAAGATCACAAAGAAAATACCGCAAAGCTGGCAGGCGTCTGCAAACATGCTGATGATACCGGAAGTAAAAAGTTCCTCTACTGTATCCACATCACCTACAAAACGGGAAGCAATGGCTCCTGAGTCATGGGAAACAAAAGAGTCTGCAGGCAGAAGGCTGATCTTCTGGCATAAAACAGTGCGCAGTCCATGCGTAATGCGCTGCCCGAAGATCGTCAAAAGGCTTTCACGCAAAGAGGTGGCAGCATTTGTTAATAAAAGCAGTCCAAAATAGGACAGAGCCAGAGCAAAAGGAAAGGTCTGGCCGGCTGTAAGATAGTCAATGGCTTTTGCCAGTACCAGTGGCGGGAGAAGAGCAAAGATTGCAGATCCCACCACAGCTGCAAATAAAGTTACGCACATTCCCTCATTCTGTTTTACAGTGCGTAAAATAACCTTAAGGACAGAATGTTCTGTTTTCATAGTCAGCAGATCCCCCTTTCAATCGCACTTTCTGTTGGTTTTACAACGGAATGGTCAGTTTGAAGCTGATATAATTCTCTGTAAGCACTATTTTCTTCCAACAGTTTTTCATGGGAAGAAAATTCTGCTGTTCCATTATCCATCCAGATCACGCCGTCTGTTTCCGAGAACAGATACAGGCGGTGGGAGATGAGAAAGATAATGCTGTCCGGTACCATTTGACGCAGGTGTTCAAACACTTCTACTTCTGTTGTCTTGTCTAAGGCGGAAAATGGATCATCTAAGATCAGGATCGGGCGGGGATGGGCCAGTGTACGGGCCAGAGCCAGCCGCTTCTGCTGTCCGCCGGAAAGACGGAGGCCCGTTTCACCGATTACTGTATCTTCACCCTGAGGCATATGACGTACCTCATCTTCCAGGCATACAGCCTCTAAGTATTTCCACAGATCCTTTTGATCCCCAAGTAAAACATTATTTTTAATGGTATCACTTAACAGATCCGGTTCATGTCCTAAGTATCCCACCAGAGAATTGCGCACATCTGGTGAAAGGGAAGAAAATTCCTTACCGTTAAAGGTGAGGGAGCCGGTGTAAGGATGCTCGCAGAGGAAGATCCGTCCTAATGTGGATTTTCCGCAGGCAACCGGGCCGGTAATACCAATGATCTCACCAGGAGAAGCCTGGAATGTCAGATCTTTGAAAAGAGGAGCACTGTTTTCATAGGAAAATCCAAGGGATCTTGCGTTTACCTGTCCAAGGCTGGAAGCTGGCAGAGGTTTGTCTTCTTTTCCTGCTTTCATAAAAGGAAGGATACGCTTCCAGGAAACCTGGGCTTTCTGGATAGCATTAAAAAGCTTGGCTGCATGGGAAGATTTTACAGACAGCCTGGAAAAACAGGAAAGGAAAGCGCTGAAAGCGGCAATATCCCAGGAAGTCCAGCCGGTTCCCATTACATTTTTACTTCCAAAATAAAAGATGAGAAGGACGCCGGTCATGGAAATAAGCTTATAAATAGGAGGCAGGGCCGCTACCGGCAGATCCGCACGTACAGAGGCTTTTTCGTAATCAGCCAGGTGGGCTTCATAATCTTTATTTCTCTGGGTCTCACAGCCGTAAATACGGTAAGGTTATGGCGTTTTTTTTGCGGTCTAGGTTGCGGCATTTAAACGTCCGGCGCTTTCTTTGCAGGCAGCACCTGTTTTCAGGACAACGACTTTCATCCTTTCTGCGATCACATAGGAAACAGGAGGGAAGATAAGGCACAAAAGAGCCAGTTTCCAGTCGTAGGCGAAAAGCATGAAAACATAGGAAAACAGTGCTACACCTGTATCGAAGATCTCAGTTGTAAATTTACGGATCCCTTCGGAACATGCGTCTACGTCGGATAAAGCTTTTGTCATGGCATTTCCGGTATTGACATTTTTCAGATCGCAGGTATCCGTATGGACCAGGTTGTTATAATACGTCTGTTTCATACTGCGGTTGATGTTGTTGGCGAAGCGGCGCACATACAGACGTTTGATGAAACGGGAGATCTGTACCGTAAAAATGGCAATAAAATAAGCAGATGCCAGTTTCAGCATATCTGAAAAATGACTTTGGCCTTTCTGGATAAAAAACAGGCACTGTATCATCTGGCCTTCAAACCAGGGACGGGCCATAAGTCCAAGATTGTAAATAAGACCGGACACTGTGATAACAGCTAAAATTCCCTTTTGCATGGAAAAATAACTGGTGACATGGTCTGGATGTTTGCATATGGGGGGTGCAGATTGTTTACTCATGTGAGAGTTCTCCTTCCTGTGGTTCTTTTTCCGGAGCCTTTTTTGGGGGCAGTTCTTTATTTAGTATTTCTTTATCTGGTATTTTTTGATCGGTCATTTCTTCGCTGGGGATCCGGGAAAGTTTTTCATTGGTCCATGCCGATACATGGGTAAAGTCTACTCTCCGTTCTTCCTTGGATTTCCAGTAAAGGATATCCAGGATGCGGCAGAATTCCCTGCGGTCTGCTTCTGAGAGATCAGCAATGAGCCAGTCATAAAAAGCGTCTTCAATGTTTGCCTTGGAGTTTTTCAGCTCTTCCGCTTTTTCTGTGGCAAAAAGAAGCTGGCTGCGTTTATCTTCAGGATTTGGTTTTCGTACCAGATAGCCCTTTGCTTCCAGGCTTGCAGCCCGGCGGGCAGCGGCTCCTTTGTCGATCTTTAAGGTTTCACGGATTTCTGCCTGGGTGATTCCCGGTTTGTGGCGGACCAGATGGATAAAGTCAAATTCAGCTGTGCCGATGCCCTCGGCTTTCATGGTCTGGACTGTAAATTTGGCAGCTTCTCTGGCTATTTTTGTTATTTTACGCTGTGTATCATCCATAGATTTAACGATCCTTTCTAAAGAGAAGATGTATATACATCTATATAGTTGATGGTACATCTAAATGTTTGCATTGTCAATACAGGAAGATCTTACAGACCATCTTTAAAAAATAAAAAGCGGTTGACGTTTTTTGAGAATACGTGTACAATAATACGTACATTATTAATAACCTGTTATGAAAATAAAGGCAGGCTTCGATTGACTGAGAGCAAGAGCCACAGGACCTGTATTTTCATAAGATCCGCATAAGCGGCAGCAGCGTATGTTTATACGATACTACAGGTGTTTTACTTTCCGTGAAAAGTGAAAACTTCTGACAGGATCAGTTAATCATCCGTCCCTTAGATCTTAAGGGGCGGATTTTTTATATTCACTGATGCATCATGCAAAAGAATGATATAGAAAAAGCGGAAATAACACAGGATCTTACACAGGTAAAAGCATTACATATTTAGGAGGAGAGCAGTATGAAAGGGTACAAAAAGCTTATGGACTTTGTAGCGCTGGTTGAAAAAGCAGTTCTGGCAGCTACCATGATCATGATCCTTGTACTGACAGTAGGAAACGTGTTTTCACGTAAAGTGATCCACCAGTCATGGTCTTTTACAGAGGAACTGGTGGTTGCAATTTTTGTTCTGATCACCCTTATAGGCGCAGCATTGTCTGCAAGAGAGGGAGGTCTGGTAGGTTTAAACTTGGTAACAGAGCGCCTGCCAAAGTCATGTAAAAAGCCAGTGATCATTCTCATCACACTTTTTTCCGTGGCTTTTATGGGAATTTTATTCTATTACGGTATGGACAAGGTATTGGCACAGCTTGCCAACCAGAAACGAACCTTCGTATTAAACTGGCCGGAATGGATCTTCTGGTCCTTCGTACCCATTGGTTCCGTGTGCATGGTCCTGCACTTTATTGAGTATTGTGTGGATGAATGTGCAAAAACAAACGCAGCAGAAAAGAATGATATGAAAAAGGAGGATAAATAAATGGTAAGTGCAGTTCTTTTTATCACCTTTTTCGTTTTACTGGTTTTAAATGTTCCGATCTCTATCTGCCTGGGACTTTCATCCGCAGCAGCGATTCTGTATTCAGGAACTTCTTTAACCATTGTAGCAACTAACATTTACTCCGGTATCAGCAAATTCCTGCTTCTTGCTATCCCGTTTTTCGTATTATCCGGAAACATTATGGCAAAGGCCGGTATTTCCACCAGACTGATCCGTTTCGTTGACACTTGTGTTGGACACCGCAAAGGCGGCATTGCAAATGTATGTATCATCGTTGCCTGCTTCTTCGGCGCGATCTCCGGTTCCGGTCCTGCAACGGTAGCAGCATTAGGCGCAGTTCTGATCCCAGCTATGGTAGAAAGAGGCGGCTTCTCCGCTCCATTCTCTACTGCATTAATGGCAACTGCCAGCTCCATTGCCATTGTCATCCCGCCAAGTATCGCCTTCGTTGTGTATGCTTCCATTACCGGCGTTTCTATTGGTGACATGTTCATGGCTGGTATTGTTCCTGGAATTCTCATGGGACTTGCACTGATCGTAGTGGTAATGTTAGAAGTGCGTAAAAACCATGTCGTTCCGTCCAATGTACAGAAGGCATCTGCAAAAGAACGTCTGGACGCATTTAAAGACGCATTCTGGGGATTTTTAATGCCAGTTATCATCCTTGGCGGTATTTACGGCGGTATTTTCACACCTACTGAGGCAGCAGCCGTTTCTGTTGTATATGGCCTTTTTGTAGGTATGGTAATTTATAAAGAAGTAAAATTAAAAGACCTTTGGGATATCCTTATTGACTCTGCAAAGACTACCGGCGGCATCATGCTTATTGTAGCATGTGCGTCTCTGTTCTCCTTTGTATGTACCCGTTTTGGTATCTCTGCTGCAGCTTCCCAGCTGCTGGCAAAAGTAGCAGGCAATCAGTTCACTTTCTTGCTGATCTGCAATGTGATCTTCCTGATCGCAGGCTGCTTTATTGACGCAAACTCAGCCATGTACATTTTCATCCCGATCATGCTTCCTGTATGCAAGCAGTTGGGCTACAATGTGATCGCCTTTGGTATTATGGCAACCGTCAACCTGGCAATCGGTCAGGTAACACCGCCAGTTGGTGTCAACCTGTTTGTAGCCATCGGTGTAAAGCTGAAGAATGGTTTACAGGTAACTTTACAGCAGATCTCCCGTGCAGTTGTACCTATGGTAGCTGCATGTATCGTGGTTCTGCTTATGATCACCTATATCCCGGGAATTTCCACTTTCCTTCCAGCAGCATTAGGAAGTGCGGCAGCAGTTGAAAATGGAACCACCACAGGCGGTGACAGCGGTACCACAGCAACTGATAATGACGATTTTAATACCATTGAAGATTACAGTGATCTGGATTGGCCGGAAATGACATGGAACTTTACCTGCTCTACCACAGAGACCAGTACCTGGGCCCAGGCCGGGCGTAAGTTTGGTGAATTAATGGAACAGGCAACCGGCGGCAAGATCAAGGTAGAAGTATATGCAGCAGACCAGCTGACCGGCGGCAACCAGTCCGAAGGTATCCAGGCACTGATGAACGGCGATCCGGTACAGATCTCCATGCACAGCAACCTGATCTACTCAGCATTTGATCCACGTTTCAATGTAGTTTCACTGCCATATCTGTTTGACTCTGTAGAAGCAGCGGATGCTGTTTTAGACGGACCTGCAGGAGAAGAACTGGTAAGGATCCTGGAAAGCTATGACCTGCATTGTATGGGAATGGCAGAAAATGGCTTCCGCCAGCTGACCAACAGCGTCCGCCCGGTACATTCTGTAGAAGATATGAAGAACCTGAAGCTGCGTGTAGCAGGCTCCAACCTTCTGATGAAGTGTTATGAGCTTTGGGGCGCAGATGCCACCAATATGAACTGGTCTGAGACCTACACTGCTCTTCAGCAGAAGACAGTAGACGGACAGGAAAACCCACTTCCAGCGATCGACGCAGCCAGCGTACAGGAAGTACAGAAATATGTATCTCTCTGGAATGCAAATTATGACTGCTTGTTCTTCTGTATCAATCAGGGCATTTATGACAGTCTGACCCAGGAGCAGCAGAAGGTAGTTGACGAAGCAGGCCGCAAGGCAGTTGCTTATGAGCGTGAGATCAACCGCGCCGGTGACGAGGAGATCTTAGAACGCTGGCAGTCAAAGAATGGCGTAGAAGTTGTAAAATACGAGGATCTGGATGTAGAGTCCTTTAAGAATGCAGCAGAGCCTGTAACCGAGTGGTTCATCAATGAGTTAAAGAACCAGGGATATGAAGATGCAGAAGACCTGGTACACATTTTCACCGATAATGCAGCAAAAGCAGCAGGCGCAGAAAGCACCGGAAGCACATCTGCATACCAGGTAGAAGACCACAGTGACTTAAACTGGCCGGAAATGACCTGGAATTTCACCTGCTCTACCACAGAAACCAGTACCTGGGCCCAGGCCGGACGTAAATTCGGCGAGTTAATGGATCAGGCAACCGGCGGAAAAGTAAAAGTAGAAGTATATGCAGCAGACCAGCTGACCGGCGGTAACCAGTCCGAAGGCATCCAGGCCCTGATGAATGGTGACCCGGTACAGATCTCCATGCACAGCAACCTGATCTATTCTGCATTTGATCCACGTTTTAACGTAGTTTCATTGCCATATCTTTTCGACTCTGTAGAAGATGCAGACGCAAAACTGGACGGGGAAGCAGGACAGAAAATGGATGAGATCTTATCTTCCTATGGCTTACATTGTATGGGAATGGCAGAAAATGGCTTCCGCCAGCTGACCAACAGTGTCCGTCCGGTACATTCTGTAGAAGATATGAAGAATTTGAAGCTGCGAGTAGCAGGTTCTAACCTTCTGATGAAGTGCTATGAGCTTTGGGGCGCAGATGCCACCAATATGAACTGGTCCGAGACATACACCGCTCTTCAGCAGGGAACCGTAGATGGCCAGGAAAACCCGCTTCCAGCAATCGATGCAGCCAGTGTACAGGAAGTACAGAAATATGTATCTCTCTGGAATGCAAACTATGACTGTCTGTTCTTCTGCATTAATCAGGATATCTACGACAGTTTAACTCCTGAGCAGCAGGCAGTAGTAGATGAGTGCGGAAAATTAGCTGTTCAGTATGAGCGTGAGATCAACCGCGCCGGAGATGACGAGATCTTATCCAGGTGGCAGTCTAAGAATGGCGTAGAAGTGGTTAATAATGATGAACTGGATATCGACTCCTTTAAGGCAATCGTAGAACCTGTAACCGAATGGTATATCGGCGAACTGCAGAGACAGGGATATGATGATGCAGAAGAGCTGGTAGCAGCATTTAAGTAAGTAGAATTAAGTAAATAAAGTCAGGAAAAGGCTGATGCAGAAGAGATAGGATCTTTTTTGCATCAGCCTTAATTGTTGCCAGGCATATCGAGGAGACGCCAGTGGCGCATCCGCTGATCTAAATGAGTGCCCTCAGCCATTTGCCATGCTTCCTGTGGGACAGAAATGATATAAGCAATGTAAACAGGAACATGGGGACCAGAACGGAAAGCATAATGTTTGTTTTAGTCATAGGAAGTGGATTATAATGAATGGTCCAGGTAAACAAATGGATGAAATAGTAATGGGAGAAATAGATCCATTCACTTTGTTCCCGTAAAAAAAGGAAAAATCTGGAACCAGTTCCGGTAAGGTTTAATGCCAGTTCTGTAAGGCAGACGACGGCAGGTGCTGCTGATAATACCATATTGGCATTGGAGCAGAGGGAAACTTCTATGTACATTACACTTAGAAAGAAAAGGCTTCCCAAAGCGGCCGGTACAGGTGACAGATGCCGTTCCCTCTTTGCAGACCAGGCACCAAGAGCTACATAAAAGCTTCCATAAAAAACGCCGTTTCGCATAGTCATGAACCGGGGCGTGTACCACCGGACAAAAGCTTGAAGTATTGCCTGAAGTGTTTCAGGCGTATGCTCTAAAAGAACACGGTTGTCACAGATACATCCCAAAATAAAAAGGATCCCTGTAAAAAGGAGCAGCA
>OOCS01001153.1_pt1 | contig 11848 bp, 14 predicted proteins | sample 1671411 | NCBI WGS metagenome assembly OOCS01 (sample SAMN06348154, study PRJEB24527) | human gut metagenome | biome: human gut; feature: ankylosing spondylitis patient; material: feces | host: Homo sapiens | place: China | collected 2015-10 | reverse complement strand
GGGGGTGTTGAGCCGAGCGAATACCGGCGCGAACCGCTCGATTGGGGTGTCTGACATGCTGAGCATTTAGGGACCTCGCTTGCTTCATTGACGCGGTGTTGTTCCCATCATACGAGCTTCAGCCCGTAAGAGACCGGAATGACGCAGCTATGACGCTGGTATCATGGAAACGCTTAGCCGAAGGCTAAGGATAGCGCAAGGTGTCTGGTATGCGGTACTCGCTCGCATTCAGGCGACGTAACCGTGTGCTGTCGTCATCCTCAAACGTGAGCATCGGCAGCTGTGGGCCATCGTCGGATGCGGAGTGAAGATTGGAGCATGTGCCATGTATGACATCTCGTTAACGCATCAGTCATTGCCGTCAGAGGAATACATTCGTCTGTTGGGTATTGCTATGTGCGTGTTCAGCTCAAATAATGGGTTCATCATCGAGAATGTGATTCATACTGATGCTAGTCAATCTTGGCGTGACCTTATCGATAAGGAATCCGGGCAGTTGAAAACCACTATCGCCGCTACAATCACCAAAGTGGCGGGAGATGACATTCAAAAGAAGTTTTCGGACATCGTGGTACGACGTAATCGGATTATTCATGGCTTCCGTATTACGTCAAAGGCCGGAGAACAGATTCTTGGAACCAAAGACAAGAAAACACAGGAACAATTCGAGATCAGCGAAGATTACCTTCGGGAGTTCATTCGTGCCAACGACGAATTGAGCCAGATGCTTGAACGCTATAGGCAATCGATTACATGGGCTGATGCCGATTAAGGCACAATACGCTTAATAGGGTTGACAAGCACGAGCAGGATACGCAGGTCAACCTATTCGACATGTCCGTCCCTACGCAAGAGTTCGAGGAGATGCGAGAAACAGTGCAAATCGGAGAGTACAGTCTATTATCCGCCGGTGATGACATGTCCGACGGTGCGGAGTGCGCCGTGTTGGATACGAATGTCGTCATCGATATGGAGCATTTTTACTTCACTCAGACAAGCGAAGAGAAGCGTCAATCTCTAAAAGATTTACTGCTGTATCTCGTGAAGGACAGAGTGGAGCCCAGCATAGGTTTTGCCTTATTGGAATCGTGTCATCAGTGGCGTTCTGGATTCGACGAGAATAATTTCCAGAGGAAGCGGTATGTCGCAGAAACCTTGTTCCAGTGGGATGAGGATGTGATTGAAAGACAATTCGCCAATCGGCATCCTCCGGTCAATCGCGATAGGAAATGGCGAGACCGTCCGTACCGGACTCGAATGGACCCATTGGCCTATGGTTTTGATGGGACAATAAGCGACTGTGTCCAATTTGCAATTCATTACGCTTCATTGTTAAAAATAATGCTGTTGGCTCAAAAGATGAAAACAGATAATCGTCTGAATTTACTTGCCGAGTATGTCTCGTGGGTCAATACTCAGTTGGGCTCACTTTCGGCGTATGAGCTTCAGGTCGCCGTTGACATGCTGGTTGGAAGCAACAGTCGATCGGAACAAGTACGTAAATTGACTAAGTATTCCGGCAATGAATCCATCGATGACTTATCTCATAAGGCATGGAACGCTGCGTGGGACTGCTATTTTATGAGCGTTACTGATGCTTATGAAACGGGACTGGAATACGAAACAGGAATGCCTAGACGGAAGACGGTACTGGTCACAAGGAATATCGATCCGGTATGGCTGCGAAGAAAGGCCGCTTTATCCGATATTGAAAGTGAAAGGTATGCACTTCCAATTCCCAAGATTGAATGCACCCTAGATCTTAGAAAAGGGATTACCGACTCAGAGGTTCTTTCCATACTGAATACCGTTCATGAAATGCAGGAGGTACGTCAATCGGTGAACCCTTCTAACACACAAATGATGAGGTATATCCAGAGGTTTGAGGGTGAAGCCGGATTGAACCAGTCTGCTTTTGTGGACACACCTTTAAGATAGAGAACACTCGAAACAGACGCATATATTCTTAGGAAAGGTAAAGGTAGAGAGATGAATCAAAGAGTGCATGTCGGAGCTGTGGAACCGTTCCGCGCTGATTTGCTGCATCGGGACAAGTCGCAGGCGTTGAAGGTACTTGAAGAGGCTGCGGAGGTGGTGGAGGCGTTCAAGGACTGGAACAAGCACGGACAGACCGCAGAGCAGCGCCATGACCTGATCGACGAGTGCGCTGACGTGATTCAAGCGACGGTCAATCTTATGGCCGCGATGGAGTTCACCGACGATGAGATTCATCAGGCCATCAAGGATTGTCGGGCGAGGAATGACGCACGTGGTCGCATGGCACCGCACTCCGGTGACTGAAAACATTACTGACACTCAATCATCAGGCCGCATCAGCCGCTGGAATGATGTTCGTCATCGTATCTGTAGCTCATACACGATTCAGACACGATGACCCCTGAGAACAGCGAAATCAGAGGCAATCAACGAATCTGCCGAAGGTAATAGAACCAGCGTTATTACAACGAAAACACAACTGACGAAGCTCTCGATAATCAGCGAATCAACCCTTCAAACCAGCAAGGGGTTTACTCAGTCATTATTAGTATACATTTTCAGCAATAGCCGATATCCGTCGATAATCACATGGTTATCGACACATGAATATTGCCGCAGTTGCTCGGTACCGACTCAACTAGATAATATGTTAAGCTTTCTCGCCTCGTGTTACTAAACCAGAAGAAAAAAATTGAACTAAGAAAACAGCCGAGAAAACGGCAGCCTTGGCCTTTTCTTCAGTAATAACTCCATCTCCGCTGCCATGCCGATCGGAATGACTATACATTATATGCACTCATAAGAAGTTGGATAACTCCACCGTTAACATTATTTTTTGGATTAGCCTCAATCTGGAAAGACCACTTCTGGTCTCTCATTACTGCTGCGGCCTTACTCAATGTAGATTTTTTATTATTTGGCTCAACTATGGGTAGTACTACTGCTTCAACTGATTTGACAGCGGTAGCATACGCCTCCGAATAATCAGGATTACGGCCAAACATAGAATGCCATGCATCAGATAACAACTGGCTGGCCGAGGATTTTGATTCAACGAGTTCATCAGCTATTTGCTGCATCATAGGAGAAACACGTTCTTCCAGTCCGCAATATCCATTCCTTTTACCTACACGCCACTTAGATCCAGATTCAGATAATATCTTTTCAAGATCTTCATATAGATATTCCACCGCACTGTCGACGATAGGCATTCGGCCAGAAACAAGAGAAGAATCATAATCCTCTCTTAATTCATCCAATTTCTCAATTAAATAATCAAGATACATCAAACCTATTCGATTCATATGCTCTTTGACACGGAAATAACTTTTTGTATTCGCATCATATAGATAAGAATCCAATCTAGATTTTCTATCGAATTCAGAAACCAATGAACGCCTGCGACGACTATCTAGTTCCATTTCATCGAAACAAGAATAATGATTCTCATCATAACAAAGCAGCAACTCGGCCTGACCCATCCAATCAATAACACTGTTCACCATATAGGGAGGGACCCCGTCAACAAGCGTCTCAGATTCTTCTTTGGCCCCAAATGGTTTCCAACTCATTGCCATATCCTCCTCTACTGAGCTATCCATATTGACAATATATTCCAAGCAAAATTCATTATTTAACTATGCATTCCACCAGTAACCGCCCAAATATTCCCAAACGACAATCCATGCAATTCTTGAGGTACGAGTCCAGTTTCCTCACTCACCGTGGAAACTGATATGCCTTTCTGCCTGTTCGTATCGGCCACGAAGCGGAATACCTTCGACTGCTCTGGCCGCAGGCCACGAGGCTCGCCACTCTTGTATCCTTGAACCATCAATTCCGAGCAGGCCTGTCGATATTCCCATTCCGACAATCGGCCCAGCTCATAGGCACGGCGAGCCATGGCCATTGCGGAAACCTTAAAATATCGTTTCGCAGCCAAAATCTGCGACACTGAAGCGTGAGTCGGCACCATGCCCAGAACACGGCGCTTCGGCATCAAAAGATTCGCGGCAAACGAATGAGCTTCACTTTCGATATCGCGCGTTCCGGCAGCCACTACATCTTCAAACACCATCTCATGCATCATCAGATGCCCAATTTCATGCGCGATATCGAAACGGACACGTTCTGCGGTCTTGCTGGTATCTACAGCCACATACGGCACACCATCGAACATAAAACTGAAAGCATCCACTTCCCGTCCGACAGTCGGCAGACTAAATAGTCGAATGCCATGAGCTTCCGCAAGACTCGTCATTTCAGGCAACGGATTCTCACCATATCCCAAAATCGCGCGCAACATAGTCGCCGCCGAGTCTGGACGCATTCCGACGCTATCGGCAAAAGGCAAATCACATTCAGGCAGCCGGAAGTGATCTTCAATCCATTTGAAGAACAGCAATGCATTCCGACCATGTCCCACTGCCGAACGACGTTGCCTTACCGTCGATTTTCTCAACGACCTGAACCATACCTGCCCTTCCGATAAATCCTCAATCAGCGGAGCACTAGGAGACACGGAAAAGAACGATGGCATGACCTGCAATGCATCAGCCAGCGCCGCTGCCTGAGACACCGGCGCTCCGACTTCTTCATAATTGGCAACCGTCCGCGAAGTCACACCGAGAGATTCGGCCAATTGCACCTTGCTCAGTCCTGTCGTTTCACGGGCACAACGGATACGTTCTGGATTCAGCGAAGCCTTCTGCTCAACGCGCGGAAATGGCGACGGCAACTCCATCTTCACCACGCTCATCGTTACGTGCCTCCACAAACTGATCGGTCAAATTAACTTCATCCAGCACAAGTCGGTTATCCCAGCCAATGATTTTTCCATTAGAATCCACACCAGCGGGAAGCGACACTTCCAACCGCACCGAATCAGTCTCTCGGTAGTACACAACCAACCACATCTGCGGACGCATTGGCACCATAGAGGTCCAATCATCAAAAGACAGCCCTTGCTACTTCACCGGAGCCTTTCCTGAAGCACCAATAACGTTATAGTTCCCGGGACTTTCTTAAGATGCAACTCTTTGCTGATGTTTCCGGTAGCCTCAGCAACCGCAACGTGTCTGAATCATCCACGTTGTAATCTGGTGCGGCTCTCTCATATGGCCAAACCTGAGCGAGCCAGATATGTAGGTTCTTGAACCGGGAGAATGACATGAGTAACGTCGATGAATCACCGTTTAATCTTGTGTGCTTGATATGCGGCAAAATGATAACTGCCGAAATCGTCGATGAAAACCACCCCCGCACGATGGAACAACTCGTCGAAAGCGCCAACGACAGCGGATTCCTGCCCCTTGATGCCATCGAAATGACTTCCTACGGTCATTACGGAACCACCTTTTTCGATCCATGCGACGACGGTACACAAGTCGCCGCACTCATCTGCGACAAATGCATGAAAGAGCGCAGCGACCGTCTCATGCACATTGACACAAAGCGCCGTCTCACCCCTTTCAATGTGACGATGAAATCACTCCGCAAATCGAGCTAACTCCGATCATGACATGAGCGACTGGGATAACCCTGTGTCTTAGCAGCGTCGCCGACGTTGGATTGACGCTTCGTGATAGTTTGCCGGTTGGATATTGCATCAAAACGCAATATCCAACCGGCAAACTCATTATCGAACAACACTATTCATCAGCAGTATCGTCACTGGCGTCAGCAATGGTGACGGTAAAAGTCTTGCCAAGCGCCGTGCAATAATCAGCACTTGCGCGGCTACTCAGCCATGGTCAGTCACCTTCCCGCTCAGTCCCACAAATCGTAGATATTGTCGCCAATCCACCGCCATACGCGACGGAACTCGGCCTCAGTTTTCTTAGTTACCGCACATGCTGCATCTGTCCCGAAAACAATACGGTAAGGACGGTAATGGGAATCCGATGAATTAGGTCGCCATTTATCGGTCAGCACGAGCACGGCAGCCGCATACTTAAGATCCTCTCGCCATGCACAGTATCCAATACCGAGTTCACGTACTGTCTTCCTCGTGCTGCCTCTGTCATTATGCTCCAACGCGTCTAGGAATGTCCAAAAAGGCGTGGATTCGAGCCAACGCGATAACTCGTCATCAGTGCGTTGCTTCAACCAGCGAGAGCTGTCGTCATATCCTGATGGGCTACTCATACAGTGTTTCTCCATTGCGGTCAGCAACTGGGACATTCTTATGATTCCCCTACTTCCCAGATACCAGACATCCATGTCCGTGAATCCACGGGTTTCTAATTGCCGAATACGCAATATTTCCTTTTTGATTCGCTGATACTGGACAGTAATCGGCTTGGCAACGGTGTCTACCGAATCAGTCATGTTCCATACTGTTTTGCCTAGTCTTCGCAAAACATGCTTTGGCCTTCGCGCGCACTTCTTTTCTGTTTTGTTGATTTGATGCATAGGCGGCTCCTCTCTGAAACCATTTTGAATTGGACATCACCAGCATACTCACTGTTACCGCGCAAATCATCTGCTCCGACATCTATGTTTTCTATCTAGACATAATTCCGATATGATGCCCCAACAAATTAGCGGTGCGCTCAGTCTCCTCGCTATCAGGAGCTTTCCTGTACATTGCTGCGCGACCTCGGTATTCGCTCTCGGCGTTCCGTGAACAATCTCAAGTCTTCCGGACTACAGTAAACGGCAGATATAGCCGGTTACGCCCAGTCCGAAGGAGGACATCATGGGATTGTTTGATTCGCTGAAGAACGTGTTCGCGCATCACGAGCATCATGGCACCCGCATTGGCCAGCCGCTCACGCTCGCCGACGCCAAGGCACTGCTCGCTTTCATCGTGGTGCACCAGCATCTGGCGGATATGCGCAAGGTGGCCGCGGCGGTCAAACAGCTGCAGGACGAGATGCCGCAATTTATCACGTTTGGCATGTCACATTACTACAGCGAACCGAAGCGCGTGCGCTTCCAGTCCGAGGGCGGCAAGTTCATCGATGCGGACGCCATCGCCACCGCGTTCGCCGAAACAACTGTGTTGCAGGACGAGTGCAAGATCCAGCATCTTATGGGCGATATCGAAGACAACCGTGAGCATCGCGATCCGGCAAAGACGCCAGCAGTACCGATTGACGCACTCGTGCGCGTCACCGATGAAAGGCTTGCGACCGGCAACGATGAGGAGCAAAGTCGTGCATGGCTGTTCGCCTTATTCGATCAGCTCGATGACATTGCCGAGGCGACAAAGAACAACCTGGAGCCGCTTGTCACAGCGTTGGATACGACTCTACAAAACAGCTCCGCCACTGCCGACGCCGGCAACAGCAGCAACAATGCCAATGCCGGCGATGCACGTTCCCGTATCATCTCCCTAATCGCCGACGCTCTGTTCCCGGCCGCAAAATCCTCGAAGACAAGCGAGTCCTCAGCATCCGCCGCCATCCGCGAACTGATGCTCAATCCCACCGCAACATCGCTCGATTACATGCCAGCCATAGACGTACTGCGCGCCCACGGTCTCACTATTTGCCGGTGAGTCCGAGAAGTCAACCGGTGGTTCATACGGCAGTGGTTCATACGGCACATACCGCGCGGAGCTGCTATGCACGAACCACCGTGTCCGAACAACGAGAACGCACTACTTCTCCAGCTTGTCCAGCGCTTTCAGCAGCGAATCAACATGACCTTTGGCACGTACGTTGTAACGAGCGATAACCACGGAACCGTCAGGATTGATGACGAGCGTTGAGCGGATCACGCCCACATGCACCTTGCCGTAGAGCTTCTTTTCGCCGTATGCGCCGTACAGCTTGTGCACGGTCAGGTCGGGATCAGACAGCAGCGGGAACGTGAGATGGTCGTGCTCGGCGAACTTGCGCAGCTTGTCAAGCGAGTCCTTGGAGACGCCAAGCACCGTAACGTTTTTCGACGCCAATCGGGCGAGATTATCGCGGAAATCGCAAGCCTCGGTGGTGCAACCGGGCGTCATCGCGGCCGGGTAGAAATACAGCACTACCTTGCGGCCGCCCTTGAGTACTTCGGACAAGGTGAGGGAAGTTTCTTGCGAATCAATATCAGATTCGGCTTCATCAGATGATGCAGAATTCGGAACAATCGCCGGCAGAGTGAAATCCGGGGCTTCGCTCCCCTCACTCAGACGAGCGTATACAGAAGCCTGGGCGGAATCATGAACAGTGGTAGTCATGCGTCCCATAATAGGTGTCCGGGCCCACGACATTTATCACGGACTTTCGATGACCACTGATTGCGCCAATAATTCGGCACGTTTTATTTGATAGTAATATGCCATCAAAGCGTCAGCAGCGGGCTCCGAAAGGCTCGACTAATCACGCAACTGTGGGTCGGCAAAACGACGATTCTGCGGAACCGGCAATATTCGGCGCGTGGATTCCAAGGACTCACGATTCAGCTCGGCAACGATAAGCTCGGCTCCCTCATCATCCGCCGACGCAACAACCTCACCCATCGGATTGATGATACGGCTGCATCCGATATTCCGCGAACTCACCTCGCTGCACGCCAGCACGTAACACGTGTTTTCCAGCGCACGGGCGGCATTCAGCAGCTTCCAATGCTGTTCCTTGAGCGCGCCACGCACCCAAGCAGCACTTACGACGATCACATCAGCACCGCGCACGGCCAGAGAACGCGCCGTCTCAGGGAATCGTACGTCATAGCAGGTCATAACGCCGATCTTCCAACCGTCAATATCGACGATAGGCGGCAATGCATCTCCCGGCCGAACCACGTCAGATTCGAGAGCCGAGAACGCATCGTAAAGATGCAGCTTGCGATATGCAGCGACAATCTCGCCATCACGAATCACGAGGAACATATTGGAGACGCGCGAGTCCGTATCCTTCATCGATTCCGAAATATCTGATTCCAACGCGCTCACTTCCGGCGCAACATGCACGGTACCCATCAGCACAATATGCCGCTGCGCGCTGATACGCCGCAAGCCGTCTACAAACGGCCCGTCCAGTGGTTGCGCGTGCGCGGCAGCATATGAATCGTCATCGCCACGCCGCGCAATCAAACCTTCCGGCAATACCAGCAACTTCGCACCGCCCGCCGCAGCATCACGCGCAAATCCGTCGAGAATTTCCAGATTCCGTTCCGGCTCCTCCGTCACCGTAAACTGCGCAACAGCAACCGGCAAGGACTTCGCACTCATCACACCAGTCCCAACGTCTTGAAGGCGTTGGCCAGGCCGTCCTGGTGAATATCGGTGGTGGTGAAGTCACAAAAGGCTTGGATGCCGTGGATGGCGTTGCCCATGGCCACGGACGTGCCGGCGGCTTTGAGCATGGCGGTGTCGTTGTCGGAGTCGCCGATGGCGATGGTGTCGGCAACGGAGTACCCCAGCAAAGAAGCCACGTCGCGCACGGCGGCGCCTTTGTCGATGCCGTTGATGAGCAGTTCGCCGTTATTCGGCGAGATCTTGTCGTATGAGCCGTGCACGAGTTCGAACCAGGGGGCAAGATCATGCTGAGTGTCCTCGAAGGAAACATCCGGCTCGGGCCCGGTGAAATACGATCCCTTACTCACATGAATCGTGTGACCCAGCGTAGATCCAGCCGGAACCTCTACCTCGTCCAGCAAATGCCAGAACCGCGCAAACTCACCACGATTCCACGTCTTGCCCTTGGACTCCAGATGGCGGCGATAACCTTCGGAAATGTACATGCCGTCCGCACCCTGCCACTGGTAGCTCTCGATATGATGTTCGGCAAAATAGGCCATCGCCGCATCGATGGCTTCGGGCGATACGAGGTGCTGGAACAGCAGCTTATCGCCGATATTCGCCTGTGCGCCGGCTACGGAAACTACACCGTCGAATCCAAGATCCAGAATGTTGCGTTCGATTTTCGGCACGGAACGACCGGTACAGATGAAGAGCTTGTGACCGTTGGCTTGGGCCCGCGCACACGCCGTTTTTGCCGACTCCGGCACAATATGATTCTCATCAGCCAGCGTGCCGTCGATATCAATGAATACGAGTTTGCTACTAGTCATGTCGCTTTCCGTCATATGTCGAACCTTCCCAAGTCAGCTTACGCTGACAGCCACCTCCAGAGGGGGCGAAGAGAAAAATAAAACCTGCCGAAAAAGGGAAAGTACTGCTGACACCTCCCCCAGTCGGCTTGGCCGACGGCTTCCGCTGGCGGAGGCCAAAACGGCATCACACGGCGTAGGCGGCCCAGCGGCCGTGAGTGTGCTGGACTTCGATGGGCATGCCGAACAATTCCGAAAGGCGTTCGTCGGTCAGTCCATCTTCCAGCGAACCGGTATAGACGATGGTGCCAGCACCGGGATTGCCCATTGAATCCACGCCCGCTTCGGTGGCGTCCTCAGCAGGAATCGGCTTGCGACCCATAATGGCGATGTGATCGAAGCCTGCCGGAATCTCCTCCAGACGGTGAGTAACCAAGACCACGGCGCGATCGGAACTTTCCTCGCCGATACGGCTCAGTGTGCGCATCACCTGCTCGCGGCCGCCCAGGTCAAGGCCGGTGGTCGGCTCGTCCATAATCAAAAGCTCGGGATCGCCCATCAGCGCACGGGCGATGAGCACACGGGTGCGTTCGCCTTCGGACAGTCGCCACATCTCCTTGCCTTCCAGATAGGAGACGCGGAAATCACGCAGCAGCTGGCGTGCGCGGGCGTATTCTTCGTCCGTGTAGGTGTCGCGCCAGCGCCCGGTCACGGCGGACAGGCCGGTGACCACGGCATCCAGCGGGTCTTCGAACTCGGGGAACTGGCGACCCAGATCGGCCGAGGCGAGACCGATGCGGGTGCGCAGCTTGAACACGTCGTATTTGCCGAGCTGGTGGCCGAGAATGAACACGCGGCCTTCCGAGGGGAAGGTGCGGGTGGCCAGCATGCCGACTGCGGTGGATTTGCCGATGCCGTTCGGCCCGAACAGCACCCAACGCTCCCCCGCGTTGATGGTGAGGTTCACGTCGGTGATGATGACGCGGCGGTTGCGGCGGAATTCGACGTTGTCGAGTTGGAGGACGGTTTGGGACATGATTCTCCTCAGTGGTACAAAACGGAGGGAGGGCACCGCTTATTGCACGGTCTCTCCCTCCGTCACGCTGCGCGAGCCTGCGCTGTCTCGCTTTTACTTCTTCTGCTCGTCGAGCACCGACTGGTAGACCTCTACGGTCTTGTCGCCGATGGATTCCCAACTGAACACGTCGCGGGCGCGTTCGTAGCCGGCCTGGCCCATCTTCTTGGCGAGTTCGGGGTCAGCCATGATCTTGTCGATGGCGGCGGCCATGTCGTGCACGAACTTGTCCGGATCGGTGGGGGTGCCGGTGCCGTCGTGCAGCTGGTCGATCGGCACCAGATAGCCGGTCTCGCCGTCGACCACAACTTCCGGAATGCCACCGGTGGCGGAGGCGACGACCGGCAGACCGCAGGCCATGGCCTCAAGGTTCACGATGCCCAGCGGCTCGTAGATGCTCGGGCAGATGAAGGCGTCGCAGCCGTGCTCCAGAGCGTTCAGCTCAGGCTTCGGCAGCATTTCCTCGATCCACACGATGTTGCCACGCTCCTCGTCCAGCTTGGCGAACGCGTTCTTGACTTCCTCGGCAATCTCCGGGGTGTCGGGCGCACCGGCGCACAGCACCACCTGAATATCCTTGGAAATCAGGTGCAGGGCCTTGAGCAGGTACGGCAAACCCTTCTGACGGGTGATGCGGCCCACGAACAGCAGGGTCGGCTTGGAACGGTCGATGTTGTAACGCTCAAACACCTTCCAGCCCGGATCGTCCGGCGCCGGAGTAGCAAAGTCAGACATGGTGATGCCGTTGTAAACCACAACCACCTTGTCTGGATCAAGATTCGGATAGGC
>OOCS01001151.1_pt1 | contig 11858 bp, 12 predicted proteins | sample 1671411 | NCBI WGS metagenome assembly OOCS01 (sample SAMN06348154, study PRJEB24527) | human gut metagenome | biome: human gut; feature: ankylosing spondylitis patient; material: feces | host: Homo sapiens | place: China | collected 2015-10 | reverse complement strand
CTTATAGCTTGCGCCCTGTCAATTATTCTGATGTCCTTTACCTATAAGGACGAAAAGGCATTGCTTGCAGAAAGAAATAAAAAATAATCTTTTTAAGATAATATAGAATGACATTAAACCAGTATTTACCTTAAAAATTGAACTATGTCGAAGAATCCAATCAAATTAAGTGCAACCTTGTTAGGTATGGCCTTAGTAGCTTTCACTTCCTGTGAAGATCAAGATTTTACAGATGTGAATAACGATGCAACACGTGTTGAAGTAAACACAATCTCTGCCGAAATGGCAAAAGTGCGCGACTACGTACCCCCTTATGCTGTAATGGCTCACCGCGGTTCTACTTTCTGGGCTCCGGAAGAAACGGAATCGGCTTGGCGCTGGGCACGCGAAATGGGTGCGGACTACCTCGAATCCGACCTTCAGTGTACGAAGGACGGTGTTATCCTTGCCAATCACGATGACAACCTGAAGCGTACCACTAATATTGAAAATGTATATAGCGAACTGGTTCCGGCAACCCGTAAGGCGTTCTATATGCGTCATGGAATGAGTGAGGCGGAAGCCGAAAAACTTGTAGAAGCCGATAAAGCAAGTTTCCGTCCTTACTATGCAATGTCTTACATGTATGAGGAGTTGCTTGCACTCGATGCCGGCAGTTGGTTTAACGAAACAAGCATTGAGCAGGCTCGTGAGTCGTTTTCCGAACAACACCAGTATATCTCGGCTCTTGAAGACCAAATCCGTTACGCTGAAGGAAAAATGCTGAAGCGTGATGTTAACGGTGAACGCATATACACTGTTACCGGTACTTGGAATCCGGATAAACCCCGCGACTGTCTGACCTATAAATTTGAATATGTGGATGATCCGCAGGATACAGGCAACCGTCCGGGTGTCTATATTGAATTCAAAGAGTCTTGGCTGAATCCTTCGGACTTTGAAAAGCGCGTTTACAATAAACTTGACGAACTTGGTTGGAACATCATTACCAAACCTTGCGACGGCGAACCGTTCTATAAGAATAATAAAGTAAATGTCGGTAATACCAACGGTAAGGTCATTCTCCAGACATTCTCTCTCGAAAGCCTTCGCCGTACGGCAGAAGAATTCAAAGGCAAAATTCCTATGTGCTTCCTGTTGTGGGAGGGTAACGGTGCTACCGACCTGAAACACGATACTCCTCAGGGTTATGCTTCTTTCATTAATCTCGGTTTGGAATACAAGGCTCATATCATCGGTCCTTGCATCGCAGGCGCTCCCAACGACTATCCGGAAATGAATGCTCCGTGGCAGGCCTATCTTATCAAGAAATCCGGTATGCTCAACCATCCGTACTCATTCGATTCTTATGCGCAAATGGGAAAATATTTCGGTCAGTACAACTGGGGAAATACAGTACAATATGATGAGCTCCTGCATGGCATCTATGGCGACGGTCTGTTTACCAACCGTTCTGAAATGAGCTTGAAATACTTAATTGACAACGGTCTGCGTAAGGCTCCGGCTCCTCAGACAGTGCCGGATGCTGTTGAAACACTTAAGAGACTTGGTTACTAATTAATTTATTAACACTAATACAGATTATATTATATGAAAAAGTATATTTTAATGCCGGTATTGGCTGCATTGTCACTGTCAGGATCGGTTGCCCAAGCCCAGGACTTTGATAATAAGCCGGTTGTTAATGTAAGCAACTCCAAGGAGAATCTGAACTTTACGATTGGCGCACGTTTTATGATGGACGGTGCATACTATCATTCGGATTTCACTCCGGTGAAATCGGGAGCTGCTATTACCGATGCGCGCATCCGTACCTCTATGAGCTATGAAGACTGGTACTTCTATGCCGATTTCGACTTTTCCAAAGGCAAGTTCTCACAGAAGAATATCTTCCTGCAATACTCGCTGGAAGGTGCAAAAGGTACTCATCGCTTTAAAGCCGGTTACTACAATAATCCGGCATCCATGGCAAACAATACCAGCCGCGGAAGCCTGCACTTCATTTCCCGCTCGGCGGCAGCCAATGCTTTCTCACCATCACGTGAGCTGGGTTTGAGTTATATTTTCTACAACAACCACTTCTTCGCCAATCAGGGTGTATTTGCCGAGAACAAGTACAACGACCAGCCGTCGGGATATCAGGGCATGTCATTCGGCGGCCGTTGGGTATGGCGTCCCATTAATAACGAAGACAGAACATTCCACGTAGGAGCAGCTTTCCGTTATGCCAATATCGCTACGGGTGTGGTGGAGAACAACGTGCTAAAAACAGAACTGGATCTCGGTTCTTCATTGGAAACCTACGTAGATGCTACTCAGGACTTCCTGTCTGCCAAACTGCCGTGGGCGAAGAATGTATTTGATGTAGGTGCTGAATTCTTATACAAGACAGATAACTTCTTTACCCGTGGTGAATATATGTACAAACATGTTACCAAAGAACGTGACGACCAGGCATTGTTTGAAGCTAATCTGGGTTCTATCGACTCTTGGGGTTCACTCGAAGCATGGCAGAAAGGTAATCCGCTTGGTGAGAACTCTTTCCACGGAGCTTATATCGAAGCCGGTTACAAAATCTTCGGCGATCCGTATCAATACAGCAATTCCGATGCTTTGTTGAAAGGCTTGAACGGAAGAGCGCTTGAAGTGGTTGCCCGTTATAGTTATACCGGTCTGAATGACCTCGTTGAAGGCGAGAAATATATTCCCGGACGCGACCAATACTATCCCAACGGTATATTGGCAGACTATCCGGCTACATCATTAAGTGTCGGTGGCGGTAACATGCACTCCGCTACTTTGGGTGTAAACTACTCTTTCAACAAGTTTGCCCAAGTAATGTTGAGCTACACTTACAATCGTCTTGACCGTGACAAGTTCCAATATGACAAGAACTTCCACGTGCTCCAGGCCCGTCTGATGTTCCAATTCTGATTGTGTGCATTTGTTTATAATAATGGTTAGTGAGCCTCTGTAATGAGGTAAAAACAAGAAAGGGGATGCAGTGAAAAGCATCCTCTTTTTTGTTGTACAGAGGTGTAGGTGCAGATATTTCCCGGTGTGGGCGGCATAATAAACGAAAAAGTTATAACTTTGATTGCATTTTTAATTCAGACTAAAATAAGTAGACTTATGAAAGTATTCTTTGCGGGCATTTGCCTGTTCTTCTCCACTCTCTTCTCATGTCAGCAGAAAGGAGAGGATTTCGAATCCGTCTCGGCGGACGAGTTTGCCACATTGATAGCAGATTCCGACATTCAGCGATTGGATGTACGTACGGTTGCCGAATATTCAGAAGAGCATATTCCGGGCAGTATCAATATCAATGTGCTGGACGAACAGTTTGCTGCCATTGCGGATTCTACACTTCAAAAAGATAAACCGATAGCTCTTTATTGCCGCAGCGGAAAGCGTAGTAAGAAAGCCGCCGCTATTTTGAGCCGGAAAGGAAACGGAGAAATAGTTTCTTTTAATTCTGATTCTGTCCCCCTTGCCGACACATAGCACTGACCGAGCTGTCGTTTTGCAGAAAGGAGCTTGCGTGAGTGCTGGCAAATATAAAGAACAGTGCTGGCAAATCCTTGGCCGGTATGCTGTGTTTTATTCTTCGGGCACATGTAAAATGTCGTTATGCTTATAGTAAAACTTCGTTTTGCAGTTGCGGGCTGCCCGGTTGCCAATTGCGGGCCCGACAGCCCGCAGCTGGAAACTATTCGTCCCGCAATTGCGGGACGAAAAAAAACATAAGGCATACTAAGGTTTTGTATCGTATATAAGCGTATTATCTATGAGAGATACGGAGATTACGATAAAATGGTATTTATAACCCTTCTATCAGGCGTTTCAACACGACTGTCGCAGAAATCTCTCGGTTGGCAGCTTCTGGTATTACGATGGATTGCGGGCTTTCAATCACGTCGTCCGTTACAATCATGTTGCGTCGTACCGGCAGACAGTGCATGAAATAGGCATTGTTGGTTACTGCCATTTGGCGGTCGCTTACGGTCCAGTCGCGGTCTTTGCTCAGTATTTGTCCGTAGTTGTCGCCGGTATAGGCAGCCCAGTTCTTGGCATATACGAAGTCCGCACCTTCAAAGGCTTTCATCTGGTCGTATTCCACACGGGCATTGCCCACGAATTTCGGGTCGAGCTCATAACCTTCAGGGTGGGTAATGACAAAGTCATAATCCGTGGCGTTCATCCATTCCGCGAAGGAGTTGGGAACAGCCTGCGGCAACGGACGGGGATGCGGAGCCCATGTCATGACGACTTTGGGACGTGCCGTTTTCTTATATTCCTCAATAGTAATGAGGTCTGCAAAACTTTGCAGCGGATGGCGCGTGGCGGCTTCCATGGAGAATACCGGCCGGCCGGAGTATTTGATAAACTGGTTCAGTATTACTTCGTTGTAATCGTATTCGCGGTCTTCGAAGCGGGCGAAGGAACGCACACCGATTACGTCGCAGTAGCAACCCATTACGGGGATAGCTTCCAGCAGATGTTCAGGCTTGTCGCCATCCATGATGACGCCGCGTTCGGTTTCCAGCTTCCATGCTCCCTGGTTGATGTCCAATACAATGACATTCATGCCCAGGTTCAGAGCGGCTTTTTGAGTGCTGAGGCGGGTACGCAGACTTGAGTTGAAGAATATCATCATCAGTGTCTTATTACGTCCCAGCTCTACATATTTGAAACGGTCTTTTTTGATTTCGAATGCTTCGTCCAGTGCAGTTTTCAGATTGCCGATATCCTGCACACAAGTAAAGTTCTTCATATTTTTTTTAGCGATTAGTGATTAGCGATTAAGCGTTAATTTACTTTCTTATCTGTCCTTCTCCTTCAATAATCCACTTGTACGTGGTGATTTCCTCTAAAGCCATAGGACCGCGGGCATGCAGCTTCTGTGTGCTGATGCCGATTTCCGCACCCAGTCCGAACTGTGCGCCGTCTGTAAAGGAAGTCGGGGCGTTGACGTAGACGCAGGCGGCATCTACTTCGCGGCAGAACCAGTCGGCATGTCCTTTGTCTTCGGTTACGATACATTCGCTGTGTTTGGAACCATACTGCTGTATGTGTGCTATGGCACTGTCCATGCCTTCAACGACTTTTACAGCCAGTTTGTAGTCCAGAAATTCCGTACCGAAATCCTCTTCCGTGGCTTCTTTCAGCAGTTCCGCCGGATAGTGGCCTTGCAAAGAGGCGTATGCAAGTGTATCTGCGTAGATAATCACATTGCTTTCCTGCAGCGGTGCACAGAGGGCGGGCAGGTCTTTCATGCGGTCGCCGTCTACGAGCAGGCAGTCCAAAGCATTGCATACGCTGACGCGGCGCGTCTTGGCGTTGTTGACGATGGCGGCTCCTTTCTTTACATCTCCGTAACGGTCGAAGAAGGTGTGGCATATGCCTGCACCGGTTTCTATCACCGGGATGGTGGCATTCTGACGGACAAAGTTAATGAGGTTGCTGCTGCCGCGCGGGATAATCAAATCGACATAACCGTTGGCATGCAGTAATGCTGCGGTGGCTTCACGGTCGGAAGGAAGCAGCTCCACAACGTGCAGGTCTACTTCAAACTGTTTCAGTACGTCGTGTATCACGCTGATAATGGCGCGGTTGGAAGCGTCTGCGTCACTTCCGCCTTTTAGTATGCAGGCATTGCCGCTCTTTAGGCAGAGCGAGAATACATCGAAACTGACGTTGGGGCGTGCTTCGTAGATGATGCCGATTACTCCGAAAGGAACGCTTACACGTTTTATCTTCAGTCCGTTGGGCATTACTGCCTGCTTTTGTACGCGCCCTACCGGTGAGGGTAGCTTGGCTACCTTGCGGATATCGTCTGCAATTCCCTTCAGGCGGTCTGCCGTCAGCTTCAAGCGGTCGTACTTCGGATTAGAGATGTCCATGCGGTCCAGGTCTTTCCGGTTCTCGGCAAGGATAAAGTCTGTCCTTTTCTCGGCTGCATCTGCAACGGCCAGTAATATCTGGTTAATCTTTTCGTCGTTCAGCGCCAAAAGCTTGCGACTGGCATACTGTACGGCGGAAAAGGTCTTGTTTAAATCCATTTTCAGTGATTTATTAATTGATACTTCTGCAAATGTAGTGATTATAATCGGTATTAACCGGACTTATTCTATATAAAGATAGTCATAGTGCACTACAGGTTTCTTGCCGTGCTTTCCCATAGCCTCGCGAGCCTGCTCCGAACTGCAATTGGCTTTGCCTACGCCTATCGGATTTCCTTCAAAGTCTATGATGCGCACAATGTCGTCCTTCTCGAACTCACCCCGCACATCGGTGATGCCTATGGGAAGGATGCTGACTGCCTTGTCGGATGCAAGTACTTTTGTGGCGCAATCGTCGATGTGCAGTTCACCTTTGGCAAACCCTTCACTGTGGGCTATCCACTTCTTTACGCTGGATACAGGCTGGGGAGCGGGAATGAAGCGGGTGTAAGTTAGTTGAGAATCGAGAGCAGAGGACTGAACATCGGGGAACAGGGCGGGGAGCTCCTGATGCAGCAGGTCTACCAGGATATTGTCGCGCTTGCCGTTGGCGATGATAACGGTAATTCCCTCATCAGCCACTTTACGGGCAATATTGGTTTTGGTGAGCATGCCTCCGCGTCCGAAACTGGATTTGGAAGTCTGTATGTAAGAGGACAGGTCTTTGCCGTGCTCTATCTCACGGATGACTTCCGATGCAGGGTCGGCAGGCGAGCCGTTGTAGATGCCGTCGATGTTGCTGAGGATAATCAGGACTTGCGCATCCATCATGGAAGCTATCAGTCCGGAGAGCTCGTCATTATCGGTGAACATCAGTTCGCTGACGGAAATGGTATCGTTCTCGTTGACAATGGGAATCACTCCGTTTTCCAGCATTACGGTCATGCAGTTTTTCTGGTTGAGATAGTGGCGACGGGTAGCGAAGTTCTCTTTCATGGTGAGCACCTGCCCCACAGGGATACCGTGTTCACGGAATAGTTCGTAATAACGGTTGATGAGTTTGGCTTGCCCCACGGCAGAGAACAGTTGGCGCTGGTCTACGCTATCCAGCTTCTTGGCGGGGTGTATCTCGCTTCGTCCCGAAGCAACGGCTCCGGAAGAAACGAGAATAATTTCCACGCCTGCTTTATGCAGCTCCGCCACTTGGTCTACAAGGGCGGACATGCGGGTTACGTCCAATGTGCCGTCACGACGTGTCAATACATTACTGCCTATTTTGACAGCAATTCTCGTTAGTTGTTGTTCCATATTTGTGTGTTTCCCGATGCGGGAAGGTTTAATCTCCGTCTTCTTTCTTTTCGTATGAGCGAACCACTTCCATGGCTGCTTCATAATTCGCTTCATTGACGAGTACTGCTACATCGACTGCTGTCTCGGGCAGGACAATGTTTACTACCATCCCGTCTTTCAAGGTTGATTCGATGCCATTGTTTTCCAGCAAACTTTTTACAAGTTCGGCTTCCCAAAGCGATCCGTTGAATACTTCGACGAGCTTGCTTTTATCTTCTTCTTTCATAGCGGTATGAATTTAGAGTTCTTGTCCTACAAATATAACAAGTTTTTTCGATTTAATGTTTAATGCCGGACAATTTATGCCTATAGCTCGATGCGCTGCACCGTTACCGCTTCATTCAGGAAGATAGAGGCGGACTCGGTGAATTTGTCTTCCGCTTCGGTGGTATAGTAACTGCATTTGCCGTTCCGGGTACATTGGGCGTCTATTTCGGGATGGCGGTGGAGATAGTCTTTCAAACTGTCGGCCACTAATTTGCCTTGTGATACTATCGTGATACTCTCCGGCATATATTTCCGGATTTTGGGTAGCAGTATCGGATAGTGTGTACAACCCAAGATGGCGGTGTCTATCTCCCGGTCTTTGGCAAGGAGTTCATTTATGTATTTGCGGACGAAGTAATCCGTTCCGTCGCCTTGTGCTTCATTGTTCTCTACAAGGGACACCCATAGCGGACAGGCTTCTCCGCTGACTTTGATGTCGGGGAACAGTTTATGTATCTCCAACGGATAGGATTCGGACTTGATGGTTCCGCCTGTAGCAAGGACTCCGACGTGGCGGCTGCGGGTTATATTGCCGATACATTCCACGGTAGGGCGGATAACGCCTAATACACGGCGTGCCAGGTCAAGGTGCGGCAGGTCGTTTATCTGTATGCTGCGCAGAGCTTTGGCGGATGCTGTATTGCAGGCAAGGATTACAAGGTGGCAACCCATCTCGAACAGTTTGGTAACTGCCTGCAATGTAAACTCGTAGACGACTTCAAAAGAACGCGTTCCGTAAGGGGCACGGGCATTATCGCCCAAATAGATATAGTCGTATTCCGGTAAGGCTTCCCGTATTTTACTTAAAATAGTAAGCCCGCCGTATCCTGAATCGAATACACCGATAGGGCCGGGAGTGGAAGGTAGTTTTTGTTTCATACAATCTTTCTGACGCTAAGAGTATAGTGTGCAGCAAAGATAATGTAAATTGTGAGGATAGGGCACGGATTGTACGGGATTTTACGAACAGAAGAATTGATTTTGTAAGTCATTCAGTATAATTCGTGCCCTTAGGATATTTATTTAATCTTTTCGTAGATGTAGAGTTCGTGAATTTCTCCCTTATAGCCTTCTTCGGTGAATGGACCTTGAGACATACCCAAAATAATTTGAGTGCCGCGGTTGTTCAATACAACGAGGTCATCGTTCACAGGGTCAATGGAGAGACCTTCTATCTCACCGGCACGACGGAAGTCGCTCATTTCCCGGAACAGTTCAACCTTTCCGGCTTTAGCACCGGCTGCAATACTACCCTTGCGTGTCACTACTTTTCCGCTTTTGTCCAGTTTTACGCTGAAAGGAGTGTCTCGTACAGGTTCTACTCCTTCTTTCAGTCCAGTATAGGGTACTTCGGTGATGTCAGCGATATAAATATTATCGGGTATCTGATAAAGTGATTCACCGTCATCTGATGTGAAAAGCATTTTACCGTCGGCAATGAAGATACCCTGACACCAATAAGGAGTGGGACGACATTGCATTTTGGTGTAGTACTTGCCGGTTTCAAGGCTGTAGCAATATACATAGCGGCTGTCTACCCAGTCGGACATCCATACCATGTTCTTGTCACGGTCTACTGCCAGACCGGAAACTTCTACCTGACCTGATTCAGGACACCAGGGTAGGTCTCTTTTCCATTTCAATGTTTCAGCATCGTATACCGATACTGCAATATTGTAACCGCGGCCATATTCGAATTTTTCTACACCGCAGTAGATTTCACCATTATAGACGTCAATATCACCGAAGTGATTGGCTATTTCCGGGTGCTGAAACGGCTGGTCATTCTTCATCAACATATTGCCTTCTTTATCGTACTTGTAAAGGACTTTAGTATCCGATACGTAATAGTAGTCCTTGTCTACGGCAATTCCTTGGCGTCCGGCTACAGGAATCACTTTCTTCAAACGGTATTCACTGCCTAAATGCTGTGCATTTACAGACATTGCACCCATAACGAGTGCCAATAAAACAAATAACTTTTTCATGATAGTATGATTTTTATATGTTTAAAAATAGAAAACGCCCATTAGTTGAATTTGATCGGAGCCTCGCTTACCGTTGTTGCTTATTTCTTTTGCTTTGTCGGTATAGAAAGAGTGACAATAGTTAGCTTGTATCTTCACATGATTGCAAGGATTGTAAGTGAGCCCCAAAAGAATACGGTCATAATTGTTCAGGCTGCTGTCGTTTACCTTATCACGATAGAAATCATAACGTACTACCGGCAGGAACTTACCTGCATGCCAACCTGCCAAAGCGTAGAAACCATCTTCTTTGATTATGTCGCGTCCGTCTTTGCTACTTCCTATGTGCCCGTATTCCGCACGCAGGTCGAGCCCTTTGGGGTCGTTGTACCAAGCACCTACGATGACGCGATTCATAGGTTGGTAATTAAATGATTCATCATTGACTGTTCCTTTGTATTCTCCCCAATTGTAGGAAGCTTTTATATTGAAGAATTTTGTAGGACGGAAAGTCAGAGCAGCTACGATGTCTTTAGACTTATTGTTATCGTCTTTCATAGGCAGATGTCCGTTGGATAATGACAGGTTATAACTTAAACGGCTGAATCCTCTTGCTTCGTCTGTAAACAAGTCGCCGAATGCCATTATACCAAGGTCACGTCCATAATCTACAAAGTCATAACCTATAGCATTGCGGCAAACCATGCGATAGCAGATGTTTGAGAAGTCGACAGTTTCCAATGTTGAAGGGGAGAGATCGTAATTCTCATAACCGAGTGGCAGATAGTACTGGCCGACACGTACTTGGAATGCTTTTGAAATTTTAGCAGTGACAAAAGCATCCATTACTTGTAAGTTCTTCTGTCCATTTCCATTGGTAGAACCCGCAATGCCGTTAAAAGCCTCAATTTGTAAACGGAAAGACACGTTTTTAACTACATTTCCATCCATAATCAAACGGAGACGTTTTGCTTGGAATGATGATGATCCGTCACCTACTGAGTTGTAGTTCCAGCCGGTTTGAAGATAGCCGGAGAGCTTAGGCAGTTTTTCCAAAACTTTTTCCCATTTTGTAGGTTCAGACTCTTCGGTAGCTGCGGCTACTGATTCAGTCACTGTTGTTGTCGTTGCAGTTTCCGGAACTGACTCTGCAAATGCGAAATTTGATACCAGCATGGTACCGCTCAAAAAGAGCGCACTGATGATTTTCTGTTTCATGTCATAATAGATTTAATGTGAATAATGTCCCTCTTATTGAGGATTTGATTTGTTTGTTCTGATTTTCCAACTTTCTGTATGAAATTTTATTTCAGGATTTGGAACGTCGTTACATTTCACGATGACCGCTCCCTCTTTTTCCCAATATTGCTTGACTGTGTATCCGTTCATCGGGCCATCTTCTTTCCCTCGTATGGTCGTGTCATCCGGATTTACAACAATTTTCAATCCGCACGATTGGTTCAGCATGTCCATGTCTCCACGGCTATTCCCGCCGACTATAAGCGGCCGTGCCTTAATAAATGTGGGAATTACATTCGCTTTGCCGTCATCTTGTGGAATAGGCATAATTATCTCATCTGTCAATCTTCCGTTAGCTACAACAGATTTGACTCCGAGAATTTGTGTATCGGGCAACCCTAACTCTTCAGCAAGGAATTTCTGATAGAGGAATTCCGGAGATGCAGTAAGTATCCATACTTCAAAACCGTATTCTTTCAGATTAGCAATCAGTTGTTTCATTTCGGGATAGAATTTTCCTTGGTATGAATCAAGGTAGCATTCATAGCCCATATCCATGATTTCAGCAGGAGTCATACCTGCCAAAAAATGAACACGGTCTTCTACATAGGCTTTGCCTACGTTATTACCGTCTTTTACCATACGGTTCAGTATAGCAATTTTGCTTTTTGCTTGCGGATCGTTTCTATCCTTGTAGTTTTTATCGGCATAACGATACAAGGCTTCATCTGCAAGATAATAGGGAACCTGTCCGATAACTGTTCCGTCACCATCGAATACTGCTACTTTACGGTTATTCATTGTAAGTGTTGTATTCAAAAAACTTTCAATTCTATTGTTGACCTCATCCGACCAACCTGCTATTTTACGATAAGTTTGTGAAAAAACAGATGTAGGGTAACTGGTCGCTAACAGAATTACAAATAGAAATTGATGAATAAGAAATGTTTTCTTATCTCTTTTGCTTGGGGTGGAATTCAATTCTTTCATTTTTGTTTTCTTATTTTGTAGTACTGTATTGTTACTTTCTTGCAGCTTTTTCTTCTTTGTATGTGAATGATGTGAAAACAATGGATAGGGCGCAGGCTATTAT